>Ga0307515_10000395_pt1 | contig 105182 bp, 71 predicted proteins | sample 17_EM_MG_FD_194513 | JGI IMG/M metagenome (GOLD analysis project Ga0307515, IMG submission 194513) | Populus trichocarpa ectomycorrhiza microbial communities from riparian zone in the Pacific Northwest, United States - 17_EM | ecosystem: Host-associated > Plants > Roots > Unclassified | place...
GAGCATCACTCTTGTTACAATTTCAGTCGACCATTCTTTACATCTAATGTTTCAGGCTGATATGCCATCTCCTGGTAAGATGATATTCTTTCCCTCACTCTCATTCTTTATTTCCCCTCAATGCATTCATATTCAAAGCATTTTGATGCTCTTGTTAAAAAAGTTTACATTCTTCTTCTATTGTTTGCTGCATCTGCTTTTGATGTCTCTTGTAGCTACTTTTTATCAGCCGTCTTATTTTCTTGGATGTGGATGGACACCTTGGCATAGTCTTAGTGTCCTTGTGGGAAATATTTGGTGTGACTTTAGATGATGTTCTTATGTTGGTGTGGTGATGAAGATGCACAATAATGAACATATTAAAAGCTCACACTATGTCGCTTAATTATTGGGAATGGTTTTACTGGGCATGCATGGACAATTACACAGGCACACATACTTGGTGACTTATAGGAACATTTGAAATATTTTTGGTGTGACTTGTTTAGAGGAGTTGTTAATATCTTAGCACATATGATCAAATCCTTGTAATCAGGTGCATGTTAAGATTTTTTGGAACATCTTTTCCTTCACCAATCAGGGCTGGAATTTGAAACTTTATTACCTTGAGTACTAAAACAGCAAAAGTTTGTGTAGGAGGAAATGGCAGTAGTGTTGGCCCATCAATCTATCGGGAAGGTATCTCTCCTGTCAAGTCTCTTGGTTCAACATCCGCATCTTACATTTTGATTCCGTCACCCAGCATGCGCTTCCTTCCCCCAACACCTTTGCAGCACCCCACATGCCTCACTGCTGAATCCCCACCACTTGCTCATCTCCTTCATAGTAAGGGATCTGCAATTCCTCTCTCCACTGGTTTCGTGGTTTCAAAAGCTGTACCTTCCATGAGGAACGACTATAGGAGCGATGCAAGAGAAGAATGGCCTTCAGTTCTTTCTGTGAGTCTCATTGATTATTATGGAGGTAACAACATGACCGAAGATAAAATGTATAGAGGGATTATGAAGCAAGGGGGACGGACTTTAGGCACAGATGGTAAAGATTTAGAAATCGGGACCCAATTAATTCTTGAAAACATCGCAGCAGAACTTCAAGCCCTATCTTGGATGACCGTGAGCCCAGCATACTTGGAGCGACGAACTGCTCTCCCATTTCATTGTGACATGGTTTTAAGACTCAGAAGACTGCTTCATTTTGCTGATAAAGAGCTCTCTTCACAGCCTGGTCGGTCACAGGTATAAGGAGAAGCAACTTGCTTGGTTTTTCTCTTTCTAGATAATTAAGAAGACTCAGAAATCTCAAGCAAAACTCTGTCCGTGCCGTGCAGCGCCGCTCCTTCATCCTCCTATGTACAAGAAACTGTAAAATGTAAACGTAATTGTAGCCTGCTGATAGATAGCCCTCCTTTTTGAAGGCCTAGAAAGTAAGAAATGAAATGTTTGGGAAGAAATAGTTAGATCTAACAGGTATAGTTCTGACAGCAGATGCTGAAGATGTAAATGAATAGGACAGTTCATTGTTTCTCTAGGCACAGCATGTTTCTAGAGATCTTTTGTTTATGTTAGACATTATCACCATTGTAATAGTGTCCATTGTTCTTCATCTAGTTTAATATTATTTTTTTGTTGGTTATTATTTTGATTCTCTTATAGCTAAGATGGAAGATGTTTTTCTTCCGTTGATAAACCTGATCAATTAATTCTTGCCATTTCCTCTTTACCTCATATTTTCCATACATGGCTAAACACTAGACATCAGTTTCAAGTAGTTTTTATTGACATAACCGAGCCATAGATATTGAATCTATCCTGGACAATTCATAAATAAATAAAATAAAATGATGTTGTTTTGAATTGAATAGATTAATTTCAATAAACTTCTTCAATTTCAATTAACTTGTTCAATTTCTAACTTGAATCAGAGACTCAATAAATTTGAAGTAAACAGTAAAAAAACAATTCTCATGTAGAATATTTTCCAAACCAATCTACTTTACACAAAACTAACGGGTTTCGTGTAAATAATAGATTCTCAACAAACCAAAAAATAATTTAAGAGAAAAAAAAGGGACAGGACATGGGTGGCACTAATTTCTAGAAGCCATGGTTTTTTATGCCAAGTCTTGGCGTCCAGACAAAGCTTGCCCCAACCAACCACTTCTGCCTGGTGATTCTGGATATGGTCACTTCCACACAAATGATGTGAGATTCCGCATTTCATCTTTGCAAGCATTTTTATTCATATATCCTCTGTTTAATTTAGTTGATTATGCATGTGAAAACAAAATTATAATGGGCAGCAGGTGCTTGGATTCCAACTTACTAAACAATATATTAGTGAGTATAATTATCCATGATTAAGGCCATTAGAGAGGTTTACAAAGCTTAATTAATATTTATATGAAGCTTTACAGGGAGGGGGGGCTGCAATCTCACATTCTAGGCCCCAACAAGCATGTGCCATTTGTTAACAATTTCACATCAACAACTGGTTTTAACTCCTGCCCTGCCCTCTTACTCATAATTCTCATAACATTGCTTGATAAAATGCCCAAGTCTAATAATCCAATGCATTTGTGGTGTGGTTTAGGGATTGGATGGCCTCAATAGTGATTTTTTTTTAAAAAAAATTATAGTTGGTGAAATTAATGGGGAACTCAAGGATGGCGGAGTTTAATGACAATGGAACCTTTTGTGACAGAATTTCAGTGATAATTTTTTCCATTAATGACTATGGTTTCCCTTGATAATCAAAATTGATGGTAGAATTCAGCAGGGTTATGGTGGCGCATATCATTGTGTAGGGTATCCCTAAAGTTTTGACGGCTATCATTTATCAATGGTATAGTTCATGAGAACAGAGGAAGAATCATGTGTCTCTATCAAATTGCATAATATCTTTCTTGTGGGGCTATGGTGCATCAGGGCAAAGGGCAATATTTCCCAGGCCATTTAGCCTTCCAAATTGGAATGTGTCACCTAAGTTTTGAGATGCATTTGGCCCTTAGAATCAGAACATCTCTAATGCTTGGAATTAAGGTTTAGTTATTGTTATTTTGGAAGCCCTTTTACAGATTTGAATTGGACAGTGATTATCATAGAGATGCTTCTGCCAGGATTTTGTAGCAAAACAATTCCTTTCCTATAAACTACCAGGCCGTTTGATTCTGGACCATATTTCTTCCCATGTTATGAAATTGTAACCATTTCTCTACATTCACATGGTAGGCCATGCCTTCAAATTCAGTGACACTGTGCCTAATACAGTCAAAATTGAAGGCCCCAAAAAGCACTGTCTACAATCATCATCTTCACCACACAAATCCAGTAGAATCTGCCAAACTACAGCTCAGTACCATCTTTCCAACAAAAGCTCTCAACTCTTTCGTTCACTTGTTTAACAGCAATCTTTTCTTAATGACCCCTCTAAGCCTCAATTATGGAATTTGTTAGAAGGTGATCAAATGGTTGAGAAGAACACCAGTTACTCTCATAAAAAAGAAAGAACACCAAGCATTCATTGGAGAAGTAGAAGTAAAAGAAGATTTATTACTAGAATAAATCACAAATACAAGTGAGAGAAGCTCAAGGGCAAGTAGGATACATGAATAATGGATGGACAAAATCCACCAACACAAATCCAAGCTCAAGGCTAGCTAATACTCTAGCTCCACATTCCCCCCCTCCCCAAAAAAAAAAAAACAGACACAAGAATTATACAAGTCATGATAATTACAATAAAAATGCCATCAAAATATATCAATCACACCCCAAGTACATGACTTTAAAGATCAACAATACATAAATAAATACAAAATAAGAAGAAGAAAAATCCCAACCCATTTCCTCTCCCTCTTTCCTTTGTCTCTCCCATGTTGTAGCGTGAAAGATCCAAGATTACAGAAGAGTAAAGAAATGTAATCAGAGAGGGAGAAAGAAAGACGGGTAGGTAAAGAAATGAGAAAAAAACATGGTAAAGCATCTAATGAGTTGAAGTTGGGTGGCTCAAAGGAAGAACCCAAAAGCAAGAGCAACAAACGATGCCAAGAATGTGGGAACAAAGATGGTGGCATCAGATGTTGGGCTTGGTGCTGGTGCTTCGGCAGCTGTTGCCTTTTGCATGGTTGAAAAGGCCATCAAGACCACCATCAAGACAGCAAAGACCTTCATTTTCATTGCCTCCATTTTCTTGTTGTTTAGCAAAGAAAGAAAGACTACGATTCCTCTTTGAAATGAGATTTGTTTAGAGAGAAGTTGCAGAGAGAGAATGGAGACAACAGCTTGTAGGAATGTGGATGGTAGGTGTTTCTGTGGGGGTGTGGGTGCGCATATATAAAGGGGTAAAGAGAGAGATTTTGAAGAGAAGTGTGAGAACAGGGTGGCAAAGACAAGGGTTGCCAAACAGCTGTCCAATGTTCCTTTGTGGGTCTCCATATTTTGCTGTCTTGTTCGATCTCTCTCACTCTCTCACTCTCTCTCTCTCTCTCTCTCTCTCTCTGTTGAATTAATAATTGATTTTTTTTTTTCTTTTAAGAAATTGTTGGCCTTCCCAAGTTTGTTGATGGGAAAAACCTTTCATGTGGTTGCTTGCTAACATGGTTTGAGTCATTGTATGGTCTTAAATCATTGGCATGACTTGAAAGGATAATAAATTATTAAGGTTTTGTAATATATATATATAAAGATCTTAAATGAAGAATAAAATCTTGTAAATTCTATTTTCAAGGTAAACAAATTGGATATTAATTAGATATCAACCTTTTCTTCCCTCTATTTTTATTTTATATTAATTTTATTATAATTATAAAAATCAATTTAAAAATCAATTCAGAATTAAGGTGATTCAAGAAGGTTAACCCGAGTTAACTCAATCTTTTTTATAAAAAAAATCAAAATAATACTATTTTGTAAAAAGAAGAAACAGATTTTAACTGGATTTCAACAAATCAACTGGAATTTTTTATTTTTTTAACTTAAACTCATCTTAACTTGGAGTCGATGAGGTATTAAATCAACCTACTAGGCTAATTCATGATTTACAACTGGAAATTATATAGCTAGAAGTCCTTTTCTTTTCCCCGATAAAAACAGTGAATGCATTAATTCCAAGTCCAGTACAGCTAATTAATCAAATTTATTTTTCGTTATCGTAATTATTTGGTGTGATGTCGATTGACGATAACAAGTTGTTCTTGCTTGAATGATATCATTGAGGGAATTTATGAGTCGATGTCGACTTAATTTGATGAAACTGAGAATTTTTTTGCTTAAATTCCAAATAGAAAGGGATACCTTAACCGTCACGATATGAACATTCCTATGACGTTAAACATTAAGGAATGCTTCAGATATGCACCTAATTTTAACCTAACTTGTTGGTACTTTGTCAAGATCAATACCTATTATATTTTACACGCTTGACAGCTCTGGGCCAGCAATGCAAGAGAATTGATCTTCTCTGTAGTTCCAATCCAAATATACATCCATGCAGTTGATGATGGCAGGTTATTGGGTTTCAGTTAATTTATTTTGAATCCAGGGCTCTTCAAGATTTCACCAGGGCATCGTCTAGCATTCATTTCCCATAGGGATTGACAACATTTAAGGTGATGGAATCATCGATCCTTGCACGAGTTAGCCCCTACCTCAAATTCAACAACTAGCTAGCTAGATTGCTGCTGCTGCTGCTGCTGCCGCCGCCGCTGCCCAAAAAGAAAACAGCAGCAGCAGCAGCAGCAAGGAATGTAGAACATATACTAGGCGATTAAAAAGCATGCTCATGATCCATCATCATCGTCACCAAAGAAGTGGGTCACAGAGAAATAGATCTCGATCCGAACCAATTGAGTGTCTTGCTTTTCGAACCAACCTGACCATTTTGAAATTTAAACGACTCGAGGAACCACTATACTTGTACTGCTGCAAGTGTAACGTTACATTGGTGAGACCTATTGATGCTTTTTTAAATAAAAGTGAAGCAAATGTTGGTGTGGTTTCAAATCCATCTACAATGAAAATAAATATTTTCTTGTGTAGTAAATTAAATAAAAGCTTTAATGGATGGGTTTTTCTAATAAATTTTAACAGTTAATTTTTTAATTCAAAATATAATTATCTTTTTAACAATCATAATTAAAGAAACTATGATAGATGAGTTTTATAATGATTTTTAACATTTATTTTCTTAATTCAAAATATAACCCTTTTTTATCAGTCATATAATCTTATCATAATATTTCAAATCTATATAAACTTGTTATACATAAATAAAATAGATAGAAAAAAAAAATATATTTTTTTTCTGTCTTTTCTTCTTATTATTCAAGAGCTTTAAAAAGTTTAGTTGTATCATAGAAATATTATCTTTATATAGGTTAAATTAACACATTTAAAACAGTGTTTCACGTCTCTAAACCAATTGATTTTACTCTTTATTTGTTTTCATACCCAAACAATTTACTAATAGTAAATTTAAAAGGGTAACTTGGGGTTCATTTGTTTATACGACAAACCGCACGTTGATCACACAAACAAACATATATTTAATGTTAAGAAAATTCAAATCTCTAAATTTATTTAGTAACGTGCTAATACATTTTTAAAACATTAGGATAAAAAATTTAATCTCTATTAACACACAAATTAGTTTAAGAACATCTTTAACCGTTTAAAAAAGAAGAAGCATGATTAGAGAGCAATGCACTTCATGATTTTCTCGTATGGCGATGCAAAGAGAGGGGGTCATGTATGTCTTGAAATTATAAAGGTGGTTGTTATAGCTAGATCACCCAAATTAGACTAATGTGGAAGTAATAATAATAATTAATTCAAGACTAATTACCAACCCTTTTCATTAACTTGTCCCAAAAGAAAAGAGAAAACTTCTCTCAAACAATAACCAATAAGAAGATAGTGTTTTATATCGTGGCATGAGTTATTTTCTTAAAATATTTTTTATTTAAAAATATATTAAAATAATATTTTTTTTATTTTTTAAAATTTATCATCAAAATAATTTAAAAATACTAAAAATTAAATTTAAAACAAAAAAATTAAATTTTATCAAAATAACAATCAGCTACATTATTGCCAAACACAACACTAAGTATACAAGTAAGTTAATGACTGGTGGTGGTGGTGTAGAATTTCATGGACTAAATTTCAAGACAGAATGCAGCAGTTTTTCCTTTAAGCTGTTGTCTAAAACTGGCAGTAATTGTTGCAGCCAATAAATAGTTATAAAAATTGATTTGGGAATTAATTTGGTGCGAGCTTTGATGATGGGTCAGCAGGATTGACCCCCGATACTACAAAACAAAGCCTTGATAGCTAGAAAAATACTATTTCATATATCCTCAAAACACCAAAGATGATACCTAGTCCTTCTTGCTATTCAATTTTGTTTTTTTTTTTAAATAATAATAATATAAATAGATGCATTTAATAACGCAACAAACTATATATATGAATTAATACAAAACTACTTTCGAGTATTCACAAGTACCAGCAGGGAACTATAAGTATTTGGCCATGTCCATCTTGGCTTTCACTGGGAGCGGAGAGGAGAGGAGGCAGTGCACAAGGTCATGTGCTTGCATCCCATGTCACGTGCAATTGAAGACCTTAACCCAATTGGAGGGAAAGTCATCTGGCCGTCCATTTGACATCGGACGTTCATGATCAAACCAAAAGAAAGCAGTAAAAAAGAAGTTGGAACATAAAGAGCTAGAGAAACAGAAACACAGACTGGAGTATTCAGTTTTCGGTGAAGATAACAGAGAAAGCTCCGATCTTTCAACTTATTATTCATCAAATTGAAAATCTGAATCAGACCCACTGTTCTAAAGCCTCTAATCTTTCACTCTCTCAATTTTCTCTGGAAAGTCTCTGTTTTTTTCCCTTCTCTCGTTGACCAAACAACAACAAAAAAAAAGACTTTTCAAGTTTTTGCCGCTGCTGGAACTGAGCAATGAAGTGAAGCGTCTTCACTGTAATCTTTCTCTCTTTCTCTGTCTGTTTTGTTGCTGAGAAAGTGATTCGATAATTCTTGATGGAGGATTCCAAATTCTTATGCTATTGTTTCTTTTCTATGGTTTCTCAGCAACCAATCAGAGAACAAATTTATGTTTCTTGTTGATTTAGCCTTGTGATTTTATTGACGCGGTATTCTTTTTGTGTCTGTTTTGAAATGCAGGCTAATAGGATAAATTTCTGAGCAATTTTTATTGCATTGACTGGAGATCTTGAGGTCAGTCGCCTTATTTGATTCCTCTTTAAATGGGCTTGTTTTCTCTCAATTTACTGTATTTTCTATTTAGATTCCTCTTTAATTTTCTGTTTTAGAACTCTGCGTGGGTTTCTTGTTTACTCCTTGTGCAATGTTATGTTTGTTCGTGACAAAATTTCCTCTTGAAACTGTTACTGATTGTAAGGGTGTCTATTTGATTGGAAGATTTTTCTCTCTATAGTAGTGAATGATACCCGCCTCACAATTTGTGTGGGCTAATTTTTTGCTGTTTAGAGAGGGGAAGAGAGATGATGGAGAAGGATAAGGAGAAGAAGAGTCAAGGAGCTGGAGATACAGATTTTGTGTTGCAATGGGGAAGTACAAAGAGGCTTAGATGTGTGAAAGTGAAAAAAGCCCAAAACTTGGCCAATAAATCTAAACTAAATGATTCTTTGCCCAGGAAGAAACTTACTTCTCGCGCTGTCACTACCGAGAAAGAATTTCCTTCTCGCCTCATCAAGTAAGAATCCCATTCCTCCTCTCCTCATCAAGTAAGAATACATGAATGAATTTTGCTCAATGCATTTATTTTTTGGTGGTTGTATCCAGTCGGTATCTAGTCAATACACTGAAGAAAGTGTTCAGTTTCTAACATGCTCAAGTGAGCAAATCTGCTTGTTTGCATATTTCATTTACTTAGGTTTGCTTGATAAGTCGTTTTCTTTTTATGATCTTTGGTTTTATGTGAATTACAAAAGAAGTTTTATCTGATCTATAACTGGCCTGGTTGATTAGAAACTGTGGGAAACTAGGAGAAATCGAAATTGTGAGAGTATTGTTAGATGTTCTTAGATTACAAAGTTTTCTTTACTTTCATGTCCCATTTGTTTATAAAATTGTGAGAGTATTGTTAGATGTTCTTAGATTACAAAGTTTTCTTTACTTTCATGTCCCATTTGTTATTATCACTCAACTAAATGTGTCAAAAAGCTCTTATTTTACTTTTGGGCTGTGGTTGGATATAGGGATTCTGATTTGTTAACGAACAATCGGAAGTCATCAGCGTTGTCACCGGATAAGGAAGATCGGTACTACACAACAAGGGGATCATTGGGATTGGATGATAATAGCAAGATTTTAGTGGATACTGTTAAGGAAGAAAAGGTTGTTTGGCCCAGACTGTTTATAACATTGTCTAACAAAGAGAAGGAAGAGGATTTCATGGCTATGAAAGGGTGCAAGCCTTCTCAGAGGCCTAAGAAAAGAGCCAAGTTGATTCAACGAACTTTACTTGTAAGTCTCCTCAATACATACACTAAGAAAGGAATTTGGGGACTGTTAAAAATTAGAGAAGTCTTTTCCTTTTCTTTTGATGGGAGCTTGTGTTGATGTTATTTTTTTTATATTTCTCTTGTGTGTTCTCAGATGGCAAGTCCAGGTGCATGGTTATCAGATTTGTGTCAAGAGAGGTACGAAGTAAGGGAGAAGAAGACTTCCAAAAAGGTACTAACTTGTTCTTTTATTTCATTCCATGTCTTGTTTTTTAGTTACTGGTATTTATATCAGATTGTCTGGTTGCTCAGAAAACTACAGAAAAAAGTTAATTAGGTTTGAATTTTGAATTCAAAATGAGCTATAATCAAGATTTGTATCTTTTGCCTGATATCCTCAATCTTTCCCAGCAGAGAGGTCAAATTCATGATTGGTTTTTTATTTGATGCAGAGACCTAGAGGATTGAAGGCAATGGGAAGCATGGAAAGTGACTCGGAATGAGAGATTTTGACCTTTGGCAGTTAGGAGAGACGACTAGAAACAGAAGGTTCCCTTCTTTCTTTTGTTGAAGGAGGAAAAAGGAAGGAAAAGAGAAAGAGAATGGTAGAGGTGTCTCTTTCCCACTTGGTTGTTTTTGTAGCTGTTAGCCTGTAATTTGCTTTGTCAGTTTGATATTTGGAATATAAAATATTATTTTTATGTCACCTTTTTCCGTCCCTTTATTGATGCTTTTGCCTGCTTTTTATGGTTCTTTGGTTTGCTTTTATTTCATTTCACGGGTTCCCTGCAGCTACGATTTGCTTTGCATTGAAAATCGAAGGCCACTCAAAAGAATATATGCTAATGGTCATGGGTTGTAGCACTTGATCACGAAACTGATTACTACTGCCATAGAATGTTGTATTTCTCTCCTTTTCATATAATGCAGAGATGGGTAAGTACAAGGTCAAGACAGTAGCATATTCTCCCTGGCCAGATTTAGGGTTTATGCCTCATGAGCAGTTTGATGATATATGCATAAACTTCTCTACCTCATTTTAAGTTCAAAGGAAATTAAAGGATTGTTCGAGTCAAGATGAAAGAAAGGGCTTACAGATTACAGTTTGAATTGCCATCATAGTCGATGCAATGGTTGAGAAAAAGAATATTAAAAATTGAAGCTGAAAATTACCAAATCAAATAACAAATGATTATATTGCAAAAATAAAGACTTTTACAAGTGATAACCTGTTCAGAATACAAAGCACATCAAAAATGCAGCTGAAACCTTCTCCAGCTACCATGCTTTTTGGTTTTCACCTAGAGCTTGCGTTAGTAACTATTTTCCTATTTCTTTTCAACCTTTCTCTTTCCCCGCTTCATTTACATGATCTGACCTATATTTCTTACAAATTACATACCTACACATGTACAATTAACCGTGCCAGACAACCCTCTGAAGGTGGCAGACAAATGATTTAAACCAGTTTTGACAACCCTCCAGATCGACGCAATAAGCTCTGGCATCTACCTAAGTGCATTCAAATTCATTTGGTGCTGGTAATCAAGTCCAAAAATGGCTTGCTTGCTCTCTTCACAGGCCATCCAGGCAGCTGAGAACCACATTGTGCAGAGACTGCCAAATATACAACTTCAAATCAATCCATCGTAACTCAACATTGATACAGAGAGAAACATATGACAAAAGTAGAAAGTTTGGTGTTTTACCAAACTTCTTGAGAACAAGAACAGAAGGGAAGTAGATGCATAGAAGATGCACTGCAAAATGGACAGAAGAAACTCGAGACACAATTTACCTTCGCTCTGCACACTGATTTGTGGTTCAACAAAACCTGCCTATGGGTGGTACATGAACTATGAACAACCCAAGCACTTCAAAATCTAGCAGGTAAGCTCACAGCCCAAAGGACAAGAAAACAACTGAACAGCCATCACTGATTATTACAAAGCTTCCAGGATTACTGATGCTTTGGTGAAAATGGAGAGAACAAATGGTGCTTCTTCCCCGGGATGTATAGTTGTGGGTACAATTGTGTAACCTTTTGGATCAGGATCCAAAACCATTTCACATGATATTTCTCGAGAATTGACATAATCTGTCCCGCCAACTGATTCGTGTAGGTAAATGTTGTAGGAAGCACGGCGACCACGAGTTTTCAGAATCCTCATTCCAATGTAGAACATCATTGAATCATGACTGGATTGGTAATTTCTGAAACCAGCTGCTGTTCTAGAGAAACTCACACCCTAAACACAGGAAATTAGATGAAGTTCATGAACTCAGTAAAGATATTCAAGTGCAATGGATAAAAAAAAATTCCTCCTGAAAGTCCTTCACTTGAGCACACCTGAGTTAAAGTGATGAACAAGTGAATTGGTAATGATGCATCTGGACCAGTGGCCCTCAATCGGAATTGTGGATTTTGATTCCAGGAAGCATAATCTTGGCATCCACCAGCACTGTAGCCTCGCCATTGGCCATGAACAGAATACCGCATCTCAGGGGGATAGACACGACATACATATATTGACCGGAAGTGGATTTGAAAGTCTTGCCAGGACATCCAAAATATACCATCTTTGGACTGTTCAACAAGATAGAATTAGGTTTTTGACAATAATTTAGTCATGCATGATGGCGATCAGAAATGCAATCATTTAGTCATGCATGCCTTACCAAATAGTACTCAAGGACTGTGCTTGTTAACTTTTTTACTCTCCAAGATATGAAAAGGAAAACATGCCAAAACTAAGTACCTGTGGAACATGCTTTAACTTGTGCTTCATCCTATCAGTCCATTCAGGAGATGAGTCAGACCAAGGTCCATTCCACTCTACTTCATTAGCCCATGGATTTCGAATTTGAACAAGCTTATGGCCATCCACCTCTCTTACCTGAATAATTTAATAAGAGTGTCAACTTCCACCAAGACTTCTTCAGCTGGTACAGGATTGATAAAGAAAGATGCAAGCTTGCATTACCTGCAGCAAAGAGTACGCATGGCCCTGCACAATACCACTGGAAGAAATGTGAACATCAGAACCAGATGGACTCCCTGCACCCAGTAGAAAGCCTTCTTGTTTAAAGCGCAACAATTGAGACCACAGTCTACCACTTGCAAGATCAATCTGGGCCTGAGCACTCCGCATGTCAATCTCTTCACCAGCACCTCCAGTAAGGTCCACAAGGGCATCCTGAACAAGCCCGCCTTCCAATGCCTCGTAAGAACCATGCAATTTCGCATACGCTTTCTCCAATATAGAAACCCAGAGTTCATTACCCTTCTGGCTGGTAGCAAATGCAGGTTTACCTGGTGATTCACATGGAATCCAATCATCAACAACAACTGGGACCCAGTCACCCTACAAGGAGATTGCAAAACAGAATGTTGATAAGAACATGATAACCAAAACAATTACAACAATAACCAAACAGGAAGCAGTCTTACTAAATATGTCTGTTAGCTAATTTAACAGGAAATGAAGCAACATTAGAGGAAAAGAGGGGTCGTGCATTGTATTCAGAAATGAAAAGCAGAACCCAGTAGGGACCAGGTTATAATAGAACGACTCGGGAATGACGTCATGCAAAACCACTGTCTATGGCTCTAAAGATTCTTAAGACCTACCCCAAAACCACCTCACCCCTCGAACACCAAGGCCAAGTCCCAGGGAAAGCATTGCCAGTTCTTAAGTGAAGCCCAGGGAAGCTACATCTAATAGAATGGCACTTAATTGACATGGTCTCATCAAAGGGAGAGTGCTCCACTTAAAGTCTGGCAGCATTGGCATCCAAACAGATGATAGTTGACATCTCTCCTAGTTCCTAGACAGTTAACATGACAGTTGTCTACCAAAAGGTACATTAGAATTACTTTATCACTAAACAATGGGATCTTCTCCAGGCTAGTGAGAAACTAGCCAAGTCTGTAAAAGAACAGTTTTGGATACAGGTTTCTCACGCACAAATCACCAGTATACCGAAGGCAAGTCTAACCATCAAAGATTAAGTTCTAGTCAGCAGATAGAGTAATTTAAACAACTTTGGGATGCATTTTCAACTGGTTCTTATTATTTCAATACAACAACATTGAAAATTGAAAAAAAAATCTATAATACATCACAATGTCTCTCATTTTGCCCCTATAAAGCACAGCTGAATCATAAATCCAAATATCATATATATATCAAAGGACAAAAAGCCAAGTAACTGTATTATTTTCATTAAATGCATTATTGAAAAATGTATTATTACCAAAAGAAACTACAAGCTGCTACCTGAATACAAAAGCGAACCGTGTAAATTCCTTCTTCATTATACTCTGGGGTAATAATCACTTCTGATATTCGCGATACCTCCGTTAGAACAGCAACAGCGCTTAGAAACCAACAATCACCTAAACGACCCTATTACATAACCATGACAGTTCTTAAGAATTTTGATACATTCAATTAAGGTGATTCAAAATACAGAGATGCTCAGTGCAGTGAAAAAAAAATTGCATGTCAAGCAACGAGGAGAGACCAGACCTGACAAACATCAGAGGGATTTGCAGCCCCAGAAAACAAGCACGGGTGGGAGTCTAGATGGCTTTCCTTAACTATTTCCACAGGCCTCATCCACTCAGAGACAACCTAGTTTTGAACTCCAAAACAAAGTTAGAAAAAAGCAATAAAATACACCAAACAGCGTGTAATTACAGAGCCAAAAGAACCAACCTGCAACTTTGAAGGGGGATTTGCAGGATCCATGTATAATGATTGATCATTCGGAGGAAACTCCTGATCAGTAAAATTTGCTTCTCCTCTAGCACACAAGGCTTCTTTAACAGCCAATTCAACCGAAAGCATTCGTTGATTAATTTCTTCCTGGGTTTCTATCCTAGGTTTCCTAAACCTCCTAGCAAAAGAATCAACATCTATCACCACTCCTTCACGATCTGATCTTCTTTTCCTCCCACTTGAATATTGCCCATCCCAATCCACATCATCCCTATCATAAAGATCTACATCTGCAGGATCACTATCCCACTCATCAACCTAAGTGAACAAGAAAAGCAAAGATTAGTCAAGGACTTCAACCTCACATATAAAATATTGTTTCCATTATTGAAATTTCATGTGGTTCACCATAATAAGAAACATTAACTGCAAAACATACTCTGGGGGGTGAATCTGCCCACTGCCAATTATCTTCGTGGTAGTCAATCATACCAAACTCCGTTGAGCCTATCGCAGTGTGAAGAGAGGCAATCTCGTCTTCAGTTAAGCACCTTCCCCATAAGAAAACATCCATTATATGCATCTTAGACTCGGCTCCTTCACTATCTGACCTTCCAAATGCATCCATATCTATTGGTGGCCTAACACCAACCCAAACTTCTGTCCCCTGTTCCCAGATACTACTGCCCACAGACAATGGTAGCCCAGTTTGGTAGCCATCAAAGCCACCATCCATATAGCAAGTTGCTTCACCCAAATCAGCATCAATTGTCATTGTCACAATATGCCACCTGCAAAGAATTATTAAACCCAAGTAACATTGAATCTGTAGATAGATAGAAATGACAAAATGCTGGAAAAAAATAAAACCCTAGAAGTATAACACATCTTGGAGTTCCAAACTTCAATTAAAGATTAAAAAAAAAAAAGCAAGTACAAGAATACATGGAAAGTAACTTGGAAGCAAAAGTGTAAGACCTCAAGCACTAAGATTCAAAGTAACTTGCAAACAAAAAACTTCCTAACCTTCCATCCGCAATACTTGTTGCACTGATACTCCACTCCTTGGCAACAGTTGTCTGCCTATCACCTTTAGTGATTAATCTAAGCCCAACCTGTCCAGCCTCAATACCTTGCTCAGCACCAGCCACCAGAATTTCCCAGCATTCTTTCTTCTGAAATTCAGTGCCTAGAAGGCAAACTGGTCCAGACTCAGGTTGGATCATAACAGCAATGGAAAAACTGACCTTTCTACTTTGGCATACACTGGGATCGATCTCACCACAGTGCCTGCCACTTGTGGTTGGTTCATCATCAAGAACACATACAGAACCTGTAACTCCGGTCTGCCAGCAACATTAAGAGTTAGTAGATTCATATTTCACAACAGAATTGGTGACATCCTTACACAATTTCAGAAATTAGCTTTATAGATCATTAAGTAGCAGGTGACTCCAGGAAAAATTAGGGCAATTTGGGATATTTTCTTGCAGGTACAGCCCCTGCTCTGCGAAACAAGACCTGGAAAGTCCTCAACTTCCAGAAGTTGGGGCACCGACTTCCTGTATTTTTCTGTTATTCCTCAAGTGTTAGCTAGTTTTTGGGAGGTAAATTCAGGTCTCATTTCACTGATTAGTTGTCAGCTACTAATCAGTATATTAAAGCTAACCCATATAATTGCATAACATTTTCAGAACAGCCTCTGCTGCATCAATTGTTAAACTATTAGTCTATCCATTATTAGTCTTGGTTTCAGAACCCAGATTCAATGTGCAGCTAATCTATATCAAATACGGGAAGGTACATCATCCAACTATGGAAGAAATGCCAGCATTCATATCAGATGATATCAAAAACAAAGGGCAGAAGGTAAACATTGGAGAACCAGTTTACAGAACAGGGCTATTGACCTGCAGTGCTCGGCGAGCTAATTGAGCTGTGCGTATCCTACGGGCAATGCTTGAAACCCTTTCCCGTGCAAAGGAATCACTGAGAACCGAATCACCTCCTACAGCACGCACTGCAGCTGCCATGGCTGCCGCCTCCCTGCTGCCAGCATTAGGAATTGTGGAAATGAGAGAAGCTTCAATCTCCTTCCATTTGCGTTCTTCCTTCTCCAAAAGGGCCTTCCTTCTTTCTTTACCCTTACCCTCCTCTTCACGTCTTTGCATTAAGATTTCCTCTTCCATCTCCTTTTCTCTCAGATAGCTACAAAATCCAGAATGAAGATTTAGAAACATGGAAAGGGTAATTCCTCACGTGGAAGAAAAAAGAAAAAAAGAACATGTGAGAATGTTGTCACCTATCCTGAATAATCTCAAATTGCCTACGGTCCTCTGGCATCCACTTCTTGATTTTCTTGGCACTTAGGTCTGAGAAACCTATGCTATCAAGAAAAAGCCTCAAGCGTACCTCATCCTACAACAGCAGAAGTATAATCATGCATTCTGAGTAACGATAAAATAAATATAGTAATTATCACAAAACCCTGATGTACCTGTACTCTTTCTGCCTGAGCAGTCAAACCAAGCAGAAGAAGTAAGTAACCACCAAATCTGTCCCACATATATACCCATTCAGTATCAATTGCCTCTTCTAAAGCCAAAATTCGTGCATGGGCACACATTTCCCTTCTGTGATCTAAACCACTAGCTGAGTCACATCGAAATGTTCGGTATCTCATCCTGCAGAAGAAAGATCCTACTAGCAATTCCTCATTTCTTAGACGGTCTCTCAATTTCATGACATCATCCCTAGGAAGCACAAGGTTCCCTGCCTTATCACGTGCAGCAGTAGGGTCCCCAACCAAAAGAGCTGTTGAACTAGCAGATTGCTGAGGTGCGGAATATGTTCCAGACAAAGCATTTCTTGTCTGCATGATAAACATAGTAAATGCATCACAGTTCAGTAGTAAGTGAGCATAAGCTTGAAAAACCTTTCGCCATACAAGATAAAGAAAGCTAAAAACTATGGTGGATTATTATGTTTTATAACACATCTCGAGCAGTTGCATGTACACATATAGACATTCATAAATATTTATACATACTAGCCTGGGCATGACCTAGTGAAAACATATATCTCATGGACTCAATTTAACTGTAGCAGGTGTGAGGATTAAAGCATTTCGCCACCCCAAGTTTTCGTTAATCTGAGTAATATACTTAAACCACGCAAATCAGATGCTGACTGAGGATCAGTTTCAAATACAAAATCAAACACACCTTAGTGGCAGATCGTGTAATTGCTTGAACAATGGTATCCTTGCTGAGAAAATGAACTGCATCATCCATCATCTGGAGATGTAAGAGAATGTTATTAACTGAACCCAATAAACATTGCTAGGGGTGAAGATACAAAGTAACTCCTTTCATAAAATATTAAAACCAGAATAAGCAAAAATAGTTGCAGACTGACATCAAGTCAAATCAACTCATTGGATATTGAATATGATCAGTATGCAAACCTTTAAAGTCAGGCATGGACGTGAGACAGCAAACCCAAAGGATACAACAAGAGTAACTGCAGATACAGCAGCACCAGCAAATGGTGGATAAATATTCAAACTGGCAACAACACCCCATCCTTCAGTTGCCAAAGCGATCCCATAAAGCATGAGAAATGCACCGCTGTTTAAGAGGTGATGCACAATCAATAGATATGAATAAAGAATGGAGCTTTAGTGCAGAGAGCCAACATATGGATATCAAAGATTATAATAGAAAATAAATGACAGAAGAATAAGAAATCCATGAACAAATGAGAGAAGAACAACAGAGAATAGATGACAAACCTGACATTCTTTCCACAATCTGCATGGGCATCATAAACATAAACAGGCAGTACTCGTGGTGAATAAACTACTATGGGTGGTGACAGCAGGACCTGCAGGGACACACGTGCGAGAAGAGAGAAAATAAAAGAATAAATGAGAAAAATTAAACCCATTTTGTAAAATGAAAAAATAAAGAATAAATATTACAGTCAAAACTTGAATGAAGTTAATGTGGTGAAACTTACAGTCAATGCTCGTCCAGCAAGAAGAAACAAAAATGCAAAATAACCAACGGATGCTCCTACAAAAGGCTTTCCTGAAAAGAAAGGTAAGAAATTTGAAGTCACTGGATGGTTGTCATTGTTCAAGTAAGCTATGTCCAAGACTAAGGGGTCTAAGCAAATCGTATCGGTTAGTCATGATATTTGTTTTCACCTCCAAACCATCCAACAAGAAATGCTGCCAAGCCCAAAAGAAAAGCAAGGAAACAAACAAAGAGCGTCTGTGTCCTGGTCAAATAGAAATTGTTTGAAGCCCAATGATGGATAACACCAATAGCTAGTACGATCAGGAGAAGAATTAAGAGGAATGCTACCCCTATCTGTTGCAATTGAGGGAAAAAATAAAGCAAGTTAAATAGGTACACTGCATCTCAAAGATGGTAAAAATCAGGGATGCATAAAAAACCCCACTTACAGTCCATGGCTTAACCACAACTACAACAGCAGATATTGCACCAAGCAGAAGAAGAAGACCAATAATAACAAATATATATACACCTCGAGAAAGTTTCCAATCATCGTCTTTCCTGTAAACAGTTTCTACAGCACATTAAATAGCCAAACAAATGCTCACTTGCAGCAGTACAACAATATCCGGTCATGGTTTGAGAAGTAAACTTCAGTTATGAATTAATGTTGAATACAATAATTCTCACCATTTAAGCAATCCACAGCAAAGTGATAGCAATGCTGGAATGCACACAAGAGGAAGTAGTGCAGCAAGAAAATCACCCTTTGTTGGAACCTGGTCATCCCTAGATTGGACAACTTCCAAATAGGATACACCACAAAATGCCACAAGAACAACTACCAAAACAGCAACAGGGAGTAAGATAAATCCACATGCTGACCCAGCCAACTTATGATAGACCTAAATTGCAAACATTAAAGACCGAGCAAGTATAGACAAATTACCTGCAAATATCCCAACACATACAGCAGAAGACAGGGAAAACCGATATGTTGCAAACCATGAAACAATTGGTAGCACACCAGTGACTATTAAAGCAATTGCAGATGCCATCACCCAACCAAGGTATGCTGGTGATGCATAAGCAGAACTGAAGCTTTTCTGACCAGTGGTCAATGCCCTGTATCCCAATTCATCTAGCGGCTTTGCAGACACAATAGCACCCAAAGCTACCACAGATCCAATAAATACTATCGTACAAACAATAAGAACAATACCCTAGCAAAGACGAGAAAATTAACTAGAATCAATAAAGGTTTAATTTTGCAAACCAAAGTTCCTAAAGAACGAGCACAATAATAAAAATATTAAAAACGGAAAGGATGGAAACTTTTTTGAACCAACTACTTCCAAAATGATAGATCTTATTCTACAATAATTATGTGAAATCAAAGGTGAAGGGTGGAGAGCAAGAAGGAACAAACCTCCTTTGTCCCAGGAGGACGATGATTTCCAGCATGACCTGCAGACTGCACTTGAGGCCAAAAGTGGTAGCCATTGTGAATCCAAATAGGAATTGCAACAGAAAGACAAGCCACCATGAGTGGAACAGTCAAGGATAATCCTAGAAGCATTGATGATTTGCTGCAGAACAGGAAAAAGATTTAAGGCATTACAAAGTGAGTGGTGCACTACCACACATAACATGTCATAGAATCATTCACAAAGCAGGCTATATACAGTAAAAACAAGGTGCCATGATAGGAAAATTCTAAAATGATAATGGAATTAAGTGGATTATGAATAGTTAGCATACCTCAAGAAGGAAAGCAACAATCCAACACCAGTGCTAAGCAGCCAAGCAATAATACCATACTGAGAAACAAAGAGGTTTAAAGAAGACATAAGAACACCAAGAATTCTGATGCAAGTCCCATATAATCACAGAAAAAACTTTAAACAGTATAAAGACAGGCTAACAGTACGAGTATACAGAGGCAAATTTTATATGGATTTATACGCATACACAAATAAACAAAACAAATCCATCTTCTAGTGCAACGCAACGCGACACAACACAATAGCAAAAAAAAGAAATGAAGATAGTGGTACTTGGACTGTTAAAAACGAAATCATAGACTAGCATTAAAAATTTTGGACTTTGGATTTGAATTGAACCATTTAGAAAGAATGAAATTGGGATGTTCAATAATATCTACCTTGCGAGGTTTTGATGTCATGGCCATCTCTTCTACTTGAAGTGACCGAAGAAAAGTCATGATTGAGCAAACAACAAGAGATAATAGAAATACTGCAATCCCAAGCTCAAACTGCAACATAAATTTTTTCATCAAATTTGAACATGCTTTTTGTTTACTATCATTAATCAGGCATAAGTCTAAGAAAATAAATAAATAAGGAAAAATCTTACATACTCCACTCACCTGTTGATGTACTGTATTTATAATTTTAATTGTCTTGGGACGAACAATTGCCACAATAACTGTTTCCACAATGAAGATGAAACTAAAGAGCACCCATGCTCGCTCAGGAGTGCCTGCTATGTGATGCAGAACAAATCTAGACAACTGAAGCCACTTTTCAAGCCCCTGAAGCCTTAGTTCTTCTGAAAGAGAAATTTGATTGGGCATAACATTGTCAACGCTATTTGAGTCAACAATTGTGATATCATTATTGTCACGATGATCTCTATCTGCATCCAAACTGCTCCTCTGGAGTAATGCCAGGATAGTGGGATCCAAGTTCTTCTCCTTCAACATCATGGCAAAATTAGGATCCAGTCCTTTATCCTGCAGTAAAGTAGCCAATTCTCTATCACCTTCCCTTGCCCTCTTTTTCAGCATAGATGTAATCCTAGGATCATTCAACCTTTCCTGAAAGGCAAGAGCAAGGTTCAAATCTAACAGTTGTTGATTTGCAGAATTTGATGCACTAGATTCACAGCATTGACTATCAAGACCACTGCTAGAGCAAACCACTAGGGAATTATTCTGATAAAAAAACTTATCCCCAGACATCCCAGCTTCAGGCTCTTGGACAACTGAACGACAAGAACTGCTACGTAATGCTAAACTTGGCCTTCCACTTTCTGTGCTTTTATCACTATTGATCCCCTCATGAGAACTGGCATTTCGACATAGAACATTATTCCAGTTACTAGCATCAGTTGTACACTGCACTGTGGACTGGTTACCAGAATCAACAATGTTACCAAGTGGACCTGCTTCAACACTACTACTACGTTTTACACTTGAGCCACAACCTTCAGAAGAGCTAGATGAAGTGTTCTGTTCCTTTCTGCGAAAACCCTCTCTGAGGCGAATCACTGTGCTCTGTAAGGCATCTCTTCTAGCAACTAAAGGATTTGTGACTGACAAATGACGAGAAACAGCAGCACCTAATAGCACAGATGCTACAACAGCATAACTAATGCAATGACCCAAATACCTGAAGCAAAGAAACAGTATGGTGACTATGACAAGGGATAGCAACGGAAAACAAATTTACACATCATGTTTGAGCAAAAGTGTCTAGAACAAACCAGTAATGCACCCCAAAGCATATAAGAAAAACTCGAGATGTGCCAGCAACGAAAAGTGCCACCACACGGCTTTGAAGAAGCTGGAAACAATACAAGCATGCCCCCATGTTCCAATCTGCATAACAATTAACCACAAGAAATTAGCACCAGGGGGGATAGCTAAAGTTGCATAGAAGGCAATAAAGAAGGCAAAACATGAATAACCATGGTCATAAATAGGATACCAAGAATAATGACAGCAGCTGATGTAATGAACCCAAGCCAGCGTGCTTCTGTTGCTGTAAAACCATATAAAATGGAATAGACGAGAAGAACCACAAGCGAGCCAAAGTATAGAAGTCCAAGATGTGAAGCCCTATAAACACATTGAAAAGATTACAATTAATTAACATATTAGACCGGCTAGGCAAAAAATGTCTAATTAATAATTTAACACCTCAAGGATGTTAAACCATTTTCACCAACCCTCACAACCCAGAGTCATGCACTCTCCCTACTTATCATCAAGCAAGTTATAACTAAAATCCAGTTATCAACAAGACCACCTGAAAAGGTTGCCCCAACTCTAGATATGCCTACACAAGATGAAGATCCAGCACTAACTACTAAGACATTATACAAAATATCTAAGATACAAAGCTTGATCATATGGCTTACCTGCTGGATTGCCGAGGGTATAATTCATTGGGGTTAGGTGGCTCTGGAGAGCAAGGAATTGGACCCATTTCTATACAATCACTATAAGCAAATTTGTATGCCCTCCGCACATACTCATCCACATCTAAGCCATTCCCTTCAGGCATTGAGGAAACAGAAGGAAAAAAAATATTTATTACATCACAACAGATAACAGAAACCAAAGTTTATTGCATCATCAAGAATCAAGTCCTGGAAATCATGAAATCATGTCATCACAGTGCAACTACATCTCTAGAACAAAATGGAAGCAAAATAATGCCTGGCATGAAAAGATAAAGCAAGACTTACCATTAAAGACCATTCGGCAAATAAAGAGCATGTTAATTGCCAAGGCAATAGCTGATACACCAAAAAAGAAACCGGAGGGTGAATATCGCTGAGAAGCATTTTTTCCAGCTGTAACATACACAGCACATAATTCATATGCACAGAGAAGGGCAACAGCCAGAAGAAGAAGAATAGCAACTGCCCCTGTAGAGCCAAAATAAAGAAGTTAAGCCAAAATCAAAAGCAGGAGAAATCAATGACTGCCCCTGTAGAGCCGAAATAAAGAAGTTAGGTCAAAATCAAAAGCAAGAGAAATCAAAGAAAATTTTCAAAGAACAATATGAATGGCTGAGTTATCCAATGATATAAGCAAACTTCAATTCTTAGCACAGATAAAACCCGCCTACAGATAAAGATAGTAGTACTTAACACTGATACAAATAAAAAAATTATTGATGTGCGGCTTACATGTCTTAATGTCCTCCTTTAGTGTGGGCTCATCGCAAATAGATTCATATGGACCACTAGGCAGCCTACAGATAGACCTACATATGGAGCTCAAGTGCAAACCAAAACCAGCTCTATTTCCTTGACAATCCGAGAGTTCTCTGTTAACACGTGGCTTAAGGTAATGGAAGTTCATTGGGTAATAATAGCAGTAATGAGCTATTAAATTCCCAAGACACCCTATTTTGAATGATCTTATATTGAGTTTTAACAGTTTAATCATACCACGTACAAACCATGTTAAAGTTATGGCTATCCTAAGGTACTTATTTTAGTTCTAAAATCGACAACTCTAGCTGTCTGTTTTCATTGCTACTTACATATAATTATCTCACTAATCATTCTCAAGCTGAAATGTAGCATCTGCTTATATAATTATATTCCCAAATCAGTGTTCTCAATAGATTTTTATCATCCACCTTTTTTTAAATGACCTTTCACGTGAAAAGCATAAGCAACTTAGCTAGTCATAACAATTTTCCTCTTGTTTGTTATTGAGGTTCTCACATCTTTCCTAATCTCCATTTCAGTTAAGCTGCTTCCTCTGCCACTTCCTCGTATTTCCTTTAGTTCCAACTCCCTGATACTTCACCAGAAATAGTTCCAACTCCTTGATACTTTTACCAAATTAACTTTCACATTCCCTCTATATCTCATTATTTATTTGTTTATCTGAGGAGCACACAAGAGGTTCGGAATAAAGTTATCTTAATGTGACAAAATAGTCAATAGTTGTGCTTTCAACTTTCATAGATGCCATGTTGCTTGAAACCCAAATCATTGGCTCATTCATGGCAGTTCAAGGTTTTTTTCTCCACAAATTCCAGCAAGAAAGTGAAAAGTTGATTTTTTCTTTTATTCCCAAAATATCTAGTGAATGCATTCCTAATAGTCTCCAAGTCTAACAAAACCGAGTTACCAAACAATCCCTCATTCCTAAAACTTGTGGTCATCAACCCATTTAATATTAGTACACCGTTTCTATCACACATGTATCTCAATCTCACCAACAAAGCATCTGCATTGTCTGACATGAACCAATTTATCTCAATACAATACAACTTCGGAGATTTCATGTGCTAATGCTCCCATAACTTCTTCTTTTTCTCGTAGTTATTAAAAAATATATCCAACAAAAAAAAAAGCCTTTTTCCCAATCACAACATGAGGGATTAACTTCCACAAGCACTATGCTCATTCATTAGCTTCCTTTTAAAATCCAAATTCAATTTTGGATCTCTTATGGAGTATTGTAATTTCAACTTGAAGAGAAATAGATTGGTACAATCAAAGCTTAACCATTCAAGAGGATCACCAAAAAAAAAACATATGATTGGAGTTCACTTGAGCAACAATTGAAATTCCAGCAGAGAAAATTATTTCCATGGAAGCAGAATTTAGGAGTGAAACCTGCCCCATTCTCAATAGAACGATCTATCTTCCAATTATTTCTACTTTTAATTAGAAATAAAAAGAGCGGATGGTTTTGCTATTGACTTGAGGAAGTTCTTAACCACTCGGAAACTTGCAAATCACAGGAATGAATGCAGAATAACATGTTTAACATGAAATTACATGCCAAATAAAATCAATTTTAGAGAGAATTAAAATGTAAATCTCTGCCACCAAAGACAGACTCGCCATACAAATTCCGCAATGGACGAATAGAGAAATGTTTGTTTTCCAGCTCAAAAATGAAAACATAATTAAAAGATAAAGAGGGTACAGAGACACATACTTGAACTTTGCCATTGTGTTCTCCACCAGAGCATGATTGAATAGAATGCCAATAGAAGAGCAGTACCAGCCATGATTACAGCCAGACCAATTATATCGCGATGCAATATTACAATTAACCAGCTTCCCCACATGATAAGCATTAGAACCGGAGATACAACAATTATCCATGCAAAAAGAGAGAGAAAACGACATAATATGCCCAGCTGGGGACCTTGTAGGATATATGGCCATTTTCTGGCAAAGATCCAACTGAAACAAGAAATGCCAACCAAGGATGAGATGATGTAAAAAGGACAGAATCCAATAAACAAAGTACACATGTTTTTATAGTATAACACATTGACTTCATAAATAAGCTGAAAATAGGGAAACTAAAAGAGTACACAAGTGAAGGCTAAACATGGACACAAAGAAAAAGAAACTCTAGCAGAGGAACATGAATGGTTTACTGATCATATTTCCACCTCTATTCACATGTCATTCTAGGTTCCCAGATATCGACAATGCTACGGAAACAGGAAACAAGTTAAGGATTGAGGGTGAAGGGCACTTTTAAGGATACAAGATTGACGTATCAGAAAGTTTTAGAGGAGCCATTTGCAGATCCACGAAAAAAAATAGTGCAAAAAGCTGTGGGGAGCTCTCTATTTTCATTTTGTCTAAACCTATAAAAACATTCTCTTTTTTAATAAGAGGAAAACTTTTTACTTAAACAACCGGCTAAACCAGCTTTCTGTTCCATAGTACATCTCCTGATAATCGAAAACAACCAACTGCTTTTCAATCACACACCAAATGAAGCCTTGATGTTCAATTAATGACACATTTAACGAACCACAGAAAGGCTACAATTAAAACCACAATCTGCATTACAATCCAACATGTTATATTATATTATATGGGACAATGCAACCTCAAATCCTAATAATCAACCATAAATTATTACTTGCTATAAACCCCCACATGAAATCTATGTACTTCAATCATTCTGGCAAGCCTGGTAATAAGATAATAAGAAGTTTACAAAGTTGCCCGTCCAGAATTACCTATAAATCCTCCATGGCCTCCAATTCACTGCCCATAGAATCCAACACGAACCCAAACCCAAACTGGCAAAAAGGGTCCCTGAAATAGCACAGGCCAGTACAATCCCGTGCTGTTCGCCTTCCATGGCTCCACTCTCCAACCTAATGCACACCCACATGCATAAATACCAACACCAATTTTTCACAATACGCACAAAAAAAAAGGAACTGTGAGCCAAAAAGAAAAAAAAAATAAAACATATTGCCCAAAATGGAGAACACTAATGAAAGAGGCAATTAAGTGGGTTTTAACTACGTACATGGAAACATAAATAAAGTACCAGAATTAAAAAAAAAATCATAACCATACTGAAAAGAATTGAAACCCGCATGAAGAAAAGCAATGTAGGGTGCAGAAAAATGGGATTTTTACCTAGTAGAGTGAATTGAGCTTGATGGGCAACAGCATCATATCCTTAATTCATCTAAAAAATGTCATCTTGGAGTACTAATGGATCATAAATTCAAAAGGGTCTTCAAATAATTGAGCTCTAGCTAGGGTTTTGTTGCTTCTATACAAGTGAAGAAGATGAAAAAAGTGGAAAATGTTACAGCTACTTTAGGATTTGGTAAGTTTTGTCTGGTGTTTGATTGATTGGGTTTTATCTTCTTTGAGGATTTCTCAGCTCCGGGGAAGGGGAGAGAGAGGGAGAGAGTAAAGTTAAAAAAACCCTATTGCTATGTGTGGAATGTGAAGAAAAAAAGATGGGTGTTTTCTTCCTTTTTTTTTTTTGTTTTTCTATGGAGAGAGAGAGTTTGAGTCTTTAGACAGAGAAAGAGAAAAACAAGACAAGAAGACTGGAAAACACAAGTAAAGGCAGTAGAGTGGTTAAAAAAATAACAGCTATGTTTCTGTCTGAATATGAACCATGCCCAATCTCAGAAAAAGCAAGTGCATTGCACTCGCCAGTCATGGCATGAAATGAGGGTTAGTGAGTCTCACTTGCTATGGATTGAGGATGGGTGCGAGATTCTCAATGGTGCATGCTTGTTTGATTTTGCAGACAATTAGCCTGAGTTTGGAAAAAGAAAGGTGTTATTTATTTATTTATTTTGTTTGAATTTATTTTTTAATATTTGAGGGTCCATTTGTTGTCATGGGAAGTAATTTTCTTAATTTAGTAGGCAGAGAATTTGTGTTTTCAAAGCTTGATTTATTTAATGAGGTAAAGAATCTTGGGATGGTTTTTTTTTTTAATTCTAAATAGAAAAAGACTTGCGACCAATTCAAGAATCAAGATGATTTGGCAGTCATGTGATGAAACCTAGTTGTAGAAATTCTCTTGCAAATCCAAATCCCAATTTGGAATTGGTTGGTGATGTAATAGGATTGAGTTTAATTTGTTGCTTTGCTTATAATTAATGTCAAACTAAACATGAGCTAGTTTGTCTTATATTTTATTTAATTATAATTTAAAAGTGTGATAATAATTGTTTTTTAAATTATTTTTACTTATAAATATATTAAAATAATATTTTTATTTTAAAAAAATTATTTTTTATATCAGCATATTAAAAATACATAAAAAATAATAATTTTAAAAAAAAACATTTTAAATGCAAAAACACATAAACTCTATATACTATATTAAAAATAAAGGCTAAAACATCAAAAAAAAAAAAAAACACAAAATAAGTAACTCGTTTCCAATTTATGGAAGAAATCTTAAGTCGGTTATGGAGGGATTCGTTAAAATGGCAAGAAAATTATTCATTTAGCCTAAATCTCGCCATTGAATTCTTCTCCAAGAAGTGTATATCTACATTCATAGATGTAATAACAAGTTTGATTTTAAACATAGGTGCCGCAAAGATTCTTCAAAGATGATGTGTGTATAAATTTTCTTGTCTCGTATAGGTAGTAAGGGATGTATGTAAACAGTCTATCTATATACTAATTGTCAAGTACTAGGAAAAGAGGCAATTTTAATGTACGGTCACATGATCGGTTGAAATTGTGTTTGTTTTTATTATAATTTTAAAAGTATTTGATTAATTAATATACTAAAAAAAAACATAGAAACTTTCATGAATCAAAAGCGATGAAGAGAAAATAAGGCACATCTAGACTAGAACACCATTCAGAATCACCATCTTGGAGCACTTTCCAGCAAATATATGCATGCAGGATACTCAGAATGATTAGAATCGTTGAAAGATAAAAACTTGACATGATTTAATGTTCAAAATGAGAGTTGTTGAGGATCTTGAACTATGGTGAGAATTAAGGATTTAATGATAGGAGCTGGATATCGAGCTGGTATTCAATGCAGAATGCCCCCATGCATGAAAGACCAGTCCTGCATATTCAACATTGAATAGGTACGAGTAAGGTTAGAGAAGAAGATGAATTTTGGCAGATTCATGCAGCATGGTCAGCATTGAATGATAGCTTAAAGCCTCTAGCTACTACAGAATGGGGAGAGACAGAGAGTTTGTAAAGAAAACGATGGCCACTTTCTTGCATTTCTCTGAACCTTCCCTCCTTTAACTGATCAGAATAACCTTAATTGTTCCTGGTTCGTCGAAAACTGGTACCAATAAATTAACAAAATTTTGGTTGTTCTCGTGCTTCGGGTTCCGTAAACATATACAACAAATGACCGAACAGGGACCAGAGCTTTGTGGGATTTTTCCTATATAAATGAGACCATGCATCATTTCTTTTGGATTGGTGCCCGATATTTATTATATTTATGTTAGACTTTTCAGAGTGTAATGTAAATTTATTTTAAAAAAATCATCTGACATTTTAAAATTTTTAGTCGGAATGTGTTCATTCTCTTTAATTAAAATTAAATTTTCAATCCAAAGCAATGTATACGAGTCTCAAGTTTTATTGTGAAACATATGGCATCAAAACCAGCCCGATCGCAATCTGTGCAGTGAAGTCCCCTGTTCCGGCCTTGGGACATGAAAATCAACTCTGATGCGAGTACCAAGCTAGCTGATGCTGGTCCCTCTAATGACTGAAAATGGGACGTGCAGGTCTGGGTTCTGCATGTGGTGAGAAATTTAAAAGGCAAATAATATAGTGGTGTCCATGCCTTCGGCCAGATGATGACCCATCCTACGGTCTGTTTGATTCAGAGGCGGTGTTTCAGATAAATAAATAAACAAAAAAATCGTGTCTGTTTCTCACTCTGTACTTTTGATTTAATGATATTACTTGATTATCAGTAGTTTTTTATAAAAAAATTAATGAGTATATTCATTTAATTTTTTTGTGCTTTTTTTTTTATTTAGCTTCTTAAATTATAATTATTTTCCAAGTTAATTCTCAGTTGACAATCATTATCATTTATGCATTATGTATCGTTGCTGGGAGTGTTTTATGATAAAACTCGGGAAGAGAACTCAGAACTCCTCAACTCAGAGACCTAGTTTTTTCAGGTTGAGTTGCTGGATTCAATGCTGTCTCTGCCACATGTAAGGCTTCTTTTTTCTGGATTTTCCTTCTCCTTTTACTTGTACGATTGTTCCTTTTTCTTCCAGTACAATTCCCGCAAGAAAAACTCTCTGGTTGCCGATCTATAGGTGCGAGAAATCCTCCTCGCGTGAGGCCTTCAGCACCAGCCTATTGCCTGGAATTTCTGCTGCTGCTGATTTCTGGTCCACCCGGGTCCTCGTCATGTTCTTGCAGCCTGCGGGTGCTCTGTGATGATTTTCTTGTTTTTTTTTTTGTTTTTTTTTTGGGATACAAAAAGGGTCCAAGGCCCCATCTTTGTCTTTTACATTCTTTCATTTTTTTGCCAATGTTCACACTTCGAGTCACTAAATAAATAAATTTCACATCGTCACTTTCCATTTTAGGCACTTAAAGATAGTTTAGGATGTTGGGAATCAGTTACCGGCTGTTTTTTTTTTAAAAAAATTATTTAAAAATATATTAAAATAATATTTTTTATTTTTTAAAATTCATTTTTGATATTAATATATTAAAACAATTTAAAAGTATAAAAAAAAATTATTTTTTCATGAAAAATAGGCTTAACCACTTGTTTTTTTTGGAGCGAGCCCAAAGAGAGAAGAAAAATCAGTTGAAGAGATCACCTTAATTACCTTTTAAAGGAGCAACTTATGTGATATCATGAAGCCAGATTCTGCAGTTGACTGTTTTTGAGTACATTTTAGTGTACACAACTACACATACAACTCTCTTCCCTGCACTGTGTCAATGCATCAGCATGTTTAATTATGTGCTTGTTCATGTGGCTGCGTTGAGGGGAGGGGGGAAATGGACAAGAAGATGTCTATGCATCCATTCTCAAGCAGTAATACTTGATAGATCTGGTAATCCTATGCTTCTGCATTGTAGATACTGCTACTTTGTTGACAGTCTATCAGCTATAGAGTTGGTCAGCATGGAGTTATCTCTTCTTGTTCAAAAAAGATAAAAGGATATCTTGATCAGTGCCATGCCAAACTGGACTCAAGCCTTCTGACCCTTTAATTGTGGAATGCATGTTTGTGGTTTTGAACAAGATTTTTTGACTGATAACAGTGCTGTGGGAAACCCTGGGTTGTTCTCTAGCCACAGCTGAAATATTTTACCTAGGATTTGTATTGGAACAGCTGGATCTAGTTTGAAAAGTCCATGTACGATAATTTTCACTTTGATTTCTTGGCAGATCTTAAATCTTAATCAACCCTAAAACAGACCTTGAATAATGAATCTGAGCACTGACATTCTCCACTCTTTTCACATGACAAACCCCATCTCAAAGGCTTGCAGTCCATGTGTTCCTGCACATTCTAGGTTGTTGGCAGAAAATGACATTTTAGCATCTTAATTAATTCATCATGCCGATCTTGAAAAATCTATCTTATTTTATATATACTCTACATTAAGGAATCTTAACTGGAAGCCATTAAGAAAATGGAAGAACCTGTCATGCATTCCGAGGAATGAAGGATTGGCAAAGCAATTTATCACTACTTAACTGGTCAGTTTTAGGTGAAGATGGCTGGGTTGTTGAGCTCTCTTTACAAAAAGTAAAGGGGCACCATGAAATGTGCACTGCCATTCATCCACCCACAAGCAACACTCATCATCCAGATAATCTTTTCTTTTTCCTGTTTTTTTTTTTCCTCGAATGAGAATATTCTTCAAACCTCACAGAGCTCCCTGGTCCTTTCCACCCTTCATTTCTCTACTTTTGTATTCTAAAGTGGAGGAACAAAGAGAAACTTGTGGCAAACTTGAATATTTTGAGGGGGCAAGATAGGAGAGAAGTTGATTCATTCATTAACAAGCCACTCCAAGGAGTGTTAACAAACAAATAGAAAAACAGAGAGAGCAAACAAAGGCCTGTTTCTTTTAGCTTTTTGAGAAACTTGGCCGCTTCCCCCAGCCACTTACAAGGAGAATCTTGGTGAAAAAACAAGAGTCAAAACTTCCCGCAGATGTCACATGTTTAGTAACCCAACCTAAAAGTAAAAACTAAAAAAAAAAGGTATACAAGAGAGGGAGAGGCATTGCACTAGGTTGAATGATACATAGGGAGAGAGAATGTGTGGGGTGAAAATGGGAGGGTGTTTTACTTCATGGACAGTTTTCATTTCTACCAGGCCCTCCATAATAAAAGTAACGGCCCCAATCCCCATTATTGCCAGTTTGAACATCATAGCAGTTAGATTTCTCAGTGAAGGTGCCAATCCCTTTAGGGGCCTTGAGATTGTTCGTGGAGTCAACAACTTGAATATTCCTGAAGTAACTTGCTTTACCAAACCCTTCCTCGGGGAAACGACCACTGCCCATTTGAGTGGAGGTGTGCCGACCATCAGGCTCTGAGTTCACCACCTCACCTCCCCACTCAATCATGGAAGCACTGTCTGCTAGGTATGAGAACAGGAAAGAAGGCCAATAACCCAGCACATAATCATTGCCGAATTGCATCCACCAGTGCCCCTCCTTTGGATCCTGCAGAAGTTCCAAAATAACCAAGTTAAATGGGTGCTTCAGCGAGCAACAGTATAGATAGGGAATAGGTGCAGCAGGCCTCCTGGGCAAGGCAGTAAAAATATATAGCTACAGTAGAAGTCAGGCCTTAAGCACTACCGTGGAAGGTAAATGGCATCTATTATTTCTGTATCAATGTCCTCTATTCAGTGAGTTGGAAAATCAATGATCATAGGATAATGCCAAAAGATTCTCAGCACCTGCACCACAATGATGTTCTGACACTCTGGCCTCTATTATATACATGAAAGTATATTCTAATATGGCCAAAGATGCATCTTCACATAAATTTGAACCATTAGAGCATCTGTTGCTCTAATTTTATCTTTGGCTCCTATATATTGAAAATCTTACTAACGACTTGGTCTTTAGCTATTCAACTTTGGGCTGAATGTGAATGTGAGGCCTTGGATTTTACCTTCCAGACAAGTATACTAATATCATATTGGGAATTGCGGTAGCCAGAAACAGGAGAGATGCTTGCACCCATTGCAATCTCACTGTTGATTTGAATGAAGCCTGAGCAAAGGAGATTGTAGCAACCCGTGGCTTGATATGCATCACTCTGATATTAGCGTAAGAAAAACAACTGAGTAAAATCTATTCGCTAATAATCCATGAAAATTATAAGATTGATTGAAGGAGTCACAGGATTAGAAGCTCACAGTCCAGTAGGTGAAGAGCCTTGTGTTGTTATCACCATACAGATCTGGACTAACCTGTTTCCATTCACATTGCAAGCATTAAAATAATGGCAGATGTATGGTCTCCATTATAAAGTTCAATTATTTCTGGCCAGTATAGATGAAGTAGGATTAAACTAGTTGGGATAATACCTGCCAACCAGCTTCAATGCTATTGAGATCTTGACCAAAGGAACCTCCCAATATCCACAGCTGAGACAAGCTGAATTCATTAGGTTGTTGAATTTTGGGTTCCCATACGTTGATGGTTGCTTTTGCACCATAGTACTTATCCCCTTCCACATAAGCTATTGCATGCTAATCACCCCAAAGAAATTGCCACAGGAAAATGAGCATTTGAAACAAATAGAGCATGACAAAATCAAAAAAGTGGGTCGCTAAAGATACTTTTATATGACTTTCGATAAATTTATACGGTATAAAAGGAATAAAAGCAAGAAACTTTACCTGGTGGCCACTTTCATTGATGAGATCAGGATCTGCGGACCTCGGCTGGGGGATGGCTCTGTGCTTCTTCCTGCCATATCTTTTCACAGAGCTAGCTCTTAAAACATCATCCTCCTTTGTTCTTCTAATGGGTATAGTACCCTCGGGGCATTTATCATTCACATGCCACAGCTGAGTGATAGGATTTTTTCTTTCTTTGGATTCTGTAGACACCTTGCTATCATCAAAGACCCGCCCTTCTGGATGGTAACTAGGTCTCATCTAATTAACCAAAAAGAAACCCAAAACATAAAATCAGTAACAGCAAAAACCAAAAACATGAAAAAGGGATAAACTTTCAAGTAGTGACTGAAGAAGATGGACCTGAATCTTGTGGTCTTTGAGGTAGGGGTGATCAAAAGCTGGCTGATGAGACATGTGAACACAGTCAATTATATCCCCGTCTGGACTCTGTATAGCCATCAAAAATACAAGAGATAATGAGAAATCTTGCAGTAATACCCCGAATTTGTCAGCCCAACAAATTACCAAGTCATGCTAGGAGTTAAGTGTATCAGTGAGGTCTTGAGTCCACATGTACATGAAACTACAAGAGAAACCACAGTGCCCACTTGCATTTATGTTTTGCTTGCTTGCTGAGAAAAATGTAAAGTACCGAAAGCAATTAAAATTTGCAGTCTTGAGTAAATTCTTGCTTCTGTTGCTTTCTTTCTTGTTTCAATAACTCTCCAAAAAGGACATCATTATACGGAGAGAGAGAGAAAGAAAGAGAGGAGGAAAATCGTATATAACATCATTGCTGTTTCAAAACAATAAAATTTAAAAAAAATCAAGAAATTTGATGGCCATCACAGAACAAAAAAAAGGAGATTTAATGAAATAACATTACATTCTTTACCCATTTTTTAGCAATGAGAAAATGCAAGAAACCGAAAGAAAATAAGTGTAGTAGCTAACCCCATAAATCCACTATTAGGCTTAACTTGAGTTAACTTCTTACACCATTTAGCAACCAGAGAGAAAAGAACACAGCTTTAGAAACACATTTTCCCTCGCTTTCTCAGTAACCAAACAGAACTTTAAGGAGAGGGGTACCTCAATGCTTTTAACAGCTGGCTTGTTCAAGCGGTTCAAGTGTTTTTGAACCTCAAGTTTCTGTCTTGACACACTCAATCTAGCAGCGCAAGATATTGAAATCAAACCCAATAAGCAAAAAACCAACACTATGCTTCTGCTGAAATGAGCACCACCACCACATCCGCAAGAACCCATCTTCACTAAAAACAAAAGAAACCCAGAAAGAACCAGAGCAAAATCTCCCTTGTCCTACGCCCCTTTGATGCAGGTTAAAGCATAAGCATAGCAGCAACCACTACTACACTACCATGTAAGAGATAGAGGATGTGAAGGGAGCTTGAAAGACTCAAACTCTCTAGGTTATCTTCTTCAGCTTCTGCTTATCCTACGCCCCCCTAGCTCCCCACTTAACTTTGAAGTGGGTCTCTCCTTGTTGTGCTCTGTTTCCAACAAAAAAGAAATCCAATTAAACTCAGCCCACCTCTCTCTCTAAAAGTAAAAAAAAAAACTTTTTTTTTTCTCTCTTAAAAAACTCTCGTCTTTCTTGTCACTCTCTCTCTCTCTCTCTCTCTCTCTCTCTCTCTCTCCTGTTTTTCATTAATAAACTCTGTCCCTTTTCACTTCGGCTTTCCAATTTCCACCACTGGTCTATATTGAGGAAGAACGTATATTTTTAGTTTTCTTGACTTATTATTTGTGCTTATTTTCTAATTTAAGAGCGAGGGGCAAGATAGGGATTATACAGGATTTGTTGGGGGTGGCGGTGGGAAAAAGGGGACAATGAGGTTCCTTTGTCTTTTTGAAAAGCCTGCTTTTCGGGACACCCCTTTTTGATTCCCCATTTTGCCCCACTTTCTGTTCAAAATTGATCCCCCACCACTTGCGAATTTCTTCAAATATATGGAATCGATTTCTTAGTTGATATGGAGAAAGAATAACGTTAATTCTCTCCCTTTTCTTTCTTGAAAGACCACTTTTTGAAAAGTTTAATCATTGGATTTGTAAGAGATATATATATATCTTCGTTTGTCGACGCGTTTGAGTGTTTGTTTCTGTGGTGTAGAATGCTTTTTAGACTGAGAATTGTTTCGTAGAAAATAAAAAAGACCATCTAGTAATTTTAAAAATACTACGCCTAAATTATACCAAACACACAGAACAGTTGATGAGAGTAAAAGGGCCATGAGATTACTACCATGATCAAGTGCTTGCTTCCCCAGAACTCAATCACGCCAATAATAACCATTGAATAGATTATATATTACCACCATTGTATTCCACATGAAAAATCATTAGATTCATGATTGTAAAATCACAGCAAGACCACTGGGTTCCCCGCTGCCATGGAGTGCCGAGGGGAAGGAAAAGGTGAGACTCTGTTTCTCGAGTCTAACCATACATGCCCACTACACTGACCGCTCAACGAACTAATTAATTGAATTCCCCCCTCCCCTCCCTTAATTGGATGGATATAGGCATGTCTTCCATCGCCATATCATTACTCCCCTTGAATGTTATCTATCTCCACTCAGTCGAGAATAAATCTTATTTTAAACTGTAATAAGAACTTTAATTTCTAAAAGACTACAATATCGAATACCCTCCTAGGCGGTGGGGTCATTTAGATGGTGTTTTGTTACTGCTTTGAAACGGAAGAGATGAAAACAGTAGGGGTAGAAAAGACATGTTACATGTCATTTTTTTATGTAGAAATTTACTGAAAAATTACCCTGAAAATACATTTATTTTATGTTTTTATATACTCATATTAAGAATGAATCTTTTATATAATAAAAAAATACTTTGAAAACGAGAGTTCTCTTACTCCTAAATATATATATATATATATATATATATATATATATATTTCTGACTGTTTTGTGTCTGTACGTTTTATCTTGAAATACTAATTAAAAGAAGCGGCATTGTTCTTTCTCGCACATAACATTCCGTGTATTTATTTAACCATTGTCAAACGGAAGGAGAGGGGGGAAAAGATATTCCAAAGCATCTTTACTGTGGACAATAATACATCCCAGAGAATCGAATCGTTTGCAGACACCTTGGCGTCCCATCCACGTTCGTGTTTTTTATGCTAATATCCTCGACAAGGATCCTTCTTTTCTTATCATAATGTTGATTTCCCTGTAATAAATAAAATAAACCACACCATGGCCTGCGCGGTCCATGTCAAGTTTTAAGGGGATGGTGGCCCTGAAACCCTAGAAACAACCCACTGAACACACCAGAACAGAAGGTGTTGAGATTCAACATTATAAAACAATGTTGGGATAGGGCACCATTTATAAAAAAAGATGTTGTTGTTCTAGTGGCTCCGAAGAACACTTTGTAAAAACATGGTCGTTGTTGTTTTCATTGCCAGAAAAATTGCAAGATCTTTTATTGGTTTATTCATCTCCAAACTACACAAACACCCAATATCCCACCACCCAATATATATATATATAAAAAAAGAGCTCAATGTACAACAATTAAAGCATCCAATCCATTGTAGAAGAACACAAGCTCGCATGCATGCATGGATTTTAAATTCTTAAGATTTAGGATTTAGGATCTCGAGATATCATCTCGTGTCCTACGTTCATATTTCAGTGTGTGTAATATATATATATATATATATATATATATCATGTTCTCATCGATTACACGTAACGGATTGCGTTTCTCTACATTTGAAACCACACATGAAAAAAAAACATGATTTTCATGTTCTTATTCCGGTGGACCGTGGTAGCAAAACATCCATGATTTTCAAATCTATTTGTTATTACTGGATTTTTAAAAAAAATTATTTTTTTATTTCAAATTAATTTATTTTAAGTATTTTTTTATTGTTTTGATATGCTAATATAAAAATAAATTTTAAAAAATCAAAAAATATTATTTTAAAATATTATTAAATAAAAAATAATCAACCACAGCATTCGTCTCTACTCTCTACCTGTGCTCTTTTTTTTTTTTTCCGATCATAAAATCTCATTTAAGGAATAACACATAGAATCCAACTTTAGGGGAGTAGTGGTAATTAATCCCAGGTATGAGGTAAATGGGGCAAGACAAGGGATTGATCGCACCTGACCATGCTAGAATCAGTGGGCACCCACCTTGCTGCACCCTTTGCTGGCTCCCCTCCTACTTTGCCAATCCTCTGAGGTGAGGTGATGTGACGTGTTGTGTTGTGTTTTTACCCTTTTACTATTCCAGTCCGAAATTTTATTAAGCTTTTATCTTTTAAAAATGATTCTGAAAAGATTTTTTTATTTTTTTATTAAATTGTTTAGATATACGTATTTTAGATTGAAAAATAATTTAAAAATAATTGTTATTATAATATTAAAAAGATACTATAATATGTTGATGTGAAAAATAAATTTTTAAAAATAAAAAATATTATTTTAATATATATTTAAATAAAATATATTTTAAAAAATATAATACACTGTAAAAAGTTAAAAACAACTAAACATTAGATTGATATCATTTTGTTTATTTGTTTTTAAAGATTAATAGATAAAGATAAATAGGCATATTGCTGCGCTGCCACCTCCATTTTCGCACCCAACGGATAAATATTTGAATGGGAGGTAATTTTTAAATGATAACAGTGAAGTTGGCAATTTATGGTAATTAGAGAGACCAAACAGGGATTCTTCTTCCCAAGGAAAGAGTCCTCTCTGCCTTCAGCCCCTCGTTTTCTCCCCACCAAGGCAGTGGCCGAGGCAGAGCAGTAGCTGTTATGTCCCTTTAACGCCCTCACTGCCCTCACGCGCCCCTCATTTTTTACTACACAATCGCCACTCGTTATAAAAATTTTAATGTATTAATTTATTTTAAATTAAAAAATATATTTGAATAACAATATCCACGCACTATTAAATACACATTGAGAACTCAAACCTTTAAATTAAAATGAAATATTCTTTAAGAAATAAAAAAATTATTTTGAGTCGATAAAGGTAGGATACCCGGGCTTTGGCTCGGTTAGTATTCAAATTTATTAAAAACATTCGGTCCGAGTTGAGTTTGGGATCAGCAAATAACCGGGTCGACTATACATCATAGTACACAAACGAAGTGACGTGTACCGAGAAATCAAACGCAATGGTGTGGAGGCCGTAGAACGTGTGGCAGCAACAGGATCCGTACACGTGTAACAGACTCGTGCAAAGAGAGTTGAAAATTGAAAAATCAGGCGCCCGTGAGTAAACGGCACACGTCACGAGGAAACCAGGGCAGAAATGGAAGAAAATATAAGGAGAGGATTGAGTACTGAAGGTAAAAGGACGTAAGAGAAGAGAATCCAATGGGAAAAGAAAACGGTGACCAAGTCATCATTAAGCAACCGTACCAACCAGTATTTATTGTTATTAAAGCATTAAATTATGACTTTATCAACTAATTGTCATAATTAAAACCGATTAATGTTGCGAGAACGGTAGAAGATGAAGGTTTTGATCACTTGGGTTGGGTCTACGACAAGATTATATAAATGATTACTCTTATAAACTACTAGTAAATGTTCAAATTAGATCGGGCAAGTGATTATTACTTGCAATTTTCATGAGGAAAGTTATTGCATTGTTTATCGATCTTTCATGATTAGAAATGAAAGTTGATATTTGAGTTAATTTTATTTACTAAGGTTTTTTATATTCATTCCTTTTATTTTGAATTTTATTTCAGTATCTTTAATATTTTTAAGTTTTAGATTGTTTTCTAGTTGAGGTAGATTATTATAACATATTTAAAGATTTTATAAATCTTTTTAAGATACTTTATTTAAATTTAAGATAATAAAATTATAAATTATAAATTTACATCTTTATTTTTTTTTTATTAAAATTCTTGTGTTTTTTATGTTATCGTTATCCTATTAGTTCTCATCTACGTTATCCAGCTTTTACCTTATTTATTTTTTAAAAAAATAATTTTTGATTAAAAATATATAACTTTGAATATTTTTTTAAAAATAAATAGTCAGTTAGTATTGGTTCTCCTTACTTGTGATACAGTGCTTGAACCCGAGTTAATCATTAGATCGAATTTTACAATTATAATAATTTGAATCATTAATTCTAGCAAGGGAATAGTAATTGGACCACGGGGTCATTGTAAAACGTGGGTATCCGTGGTTGGATCGATCGGTAATGGCATGCTACCAATTATCATATCACATTTAAGAATTGTCAAAGCTCTTCAAATATTGCTACTCAACCACAGGATTCGTAAGACATGTCAATAAATCCATTCTCTCGATGTGTGAAATATTTTAAATAAAATAAAATTAATATTACTCGTGAGAGAATAAAACATCTCAAGGAGGAGGAGGTTGATGGCACGAATCCCTCAAGAATATCATTCTTTCAAAGCATGATTTTTTCAAATATTTTATTCTCTAAAAAAAAATGTGTTTAACTCTTAGAATATATTCAATTTTTTTTTACAAAAATTAAAAATAAAATCATTGATTAAATCTCGTCCGAGTAACGGTTTGATCCCTCAACAAGTCGGGGCCAGGAGGATCAAAACAATGGTAATTCGAGTGAATAGATAAAAAAAAAAAAAAAGGAATTATTTTTTATCCAGTTGATGGTGATGAAATTTACACTTACACGAGGTAGATGAACAAACCCTTGTCTTGTACACGACACGAGTGAAACACATGCACGGATACATACATGTGTATTGCTGTGTGTTTCTTCTGTCTGCTTGCATGACAGATCCATGGAATGGGTGGGCCCCTGTGAGGGACTGTTACATGGCTCTCTTGTTCATTTCCATGACATGGCACGTGGCCATCCCTGCACGCATCATCATCATCTGTTTGATTTGTGCATGATTCCGGCCCCACTCCCTCCAAAATTGCATGTGTGTGATTGGCCCCCCTTTACAAAGCTCATTTATGTTGTGTCCCTCTTCTCCCCTGTACAAATTAGTGCTCCTGAACAAATATTAGAGCTCAATTCTTAATACTTGATTATTGTTTTAAGATAATAAAAACGTGTTTATATGTATTTTTTATTCCATTACATGTTTATAAGTTGGAAGATGAAAAGAAATAAAATAATTAGAGGAGATGTCGCTATTGTGGGTTTAGTTACAGAATCACCATTCATCTAAACAGCCAGCCAATGTTGCTGTCACACCCCACGCACGCATGTCCATCACTCTTCGAGGTTTCTTTTTATTTGAAATAATTAAATAAAAAGGTCAATTTCCCATCAATTAAATATTTGGACATTGGTTGTTGTTGTTGTTTTCCCTTTGGCCCATTAGGTTCTTTCGAATTTGTAATAGCTACACCTCAAAAATATATACAAAAGCAATATGGATTATCAGCTAGGGTATCCAAATGTCATCTGCATATTAATCTGGGCTAGTTTAATTATTTACTTTTTTTAACTGTACGGTAAAAATATTTTTCGCCTTTTGATTTAGGGATTTTTGTGTATTTTCCAATTGAATTACATAGTTAATTATTGACTCTACCCTTCAGAGCTAAAAATTATTGACCTTGCTAAAAATGACTTTTTTGTCTCTGCACATTTTTTTAACAGTTAAATTACGTATATAATCTTTGACTGAAAAAATAAGGCTGCCTGGGAGGGCATTTTAGTCTTTACAAATTAGTTTTATGTAATATTCATATGCGTTGGGTCCTATTTAGTAAATTTCATATTTAAAATATAAATAAATTAATTAAAGAGGTCAGCACATGTTGTTCACACGTCAGCATGTTAACATCTCGCGCGTCATTCTAGAGGCACGTGGGATGTATTTCAATGGCCAAAAACTTCAATTGTCGTCTCATCCGACATGTTAGGTGACAATGCAACTATTTGGGTGATAAGTGTAGTCAGTACAGCGTCAGTTCAATAGCTACGGAGTTTTTTACTCATCCCATTCTTTTCTCTCTCTAGGACCTTGATAGTTGTGCATAACTTTTAAAAAATCAGTTGTGTCCTTTAATTTATATTTGTTTTAAATTTGATTATTTTTATTTTAATTTCTTTTCTTTCTAATCAAATGCTTCTTAAAGTTAATTTTGTTTTTTTTATTTCATCCCTCATCTTTTAATCTCATTAGACTTTTGTATCCAATCTGGTCCTCATTCTTTTAATTACTATTTTTTTTATCTCTTTCATTATTGTTTTTTGATCTTGTCATTTGAAATTTAATATAATTTTATTTAGTTTCTAATTTTGATCCTCGTTTTTTTTTATTGCTCTTTTTTTACCCTTTTCTTTATTTATTTTGTTTTTCAATTTAACCCATGATTAGTTTCTTTCGATTATTTTTTGTGCATGATTTAGTTTTTATTGTTTTTTATTTTAATTTTTTTTTTATTTAGAATTTTGCTTTGTATTTTTTTTCATGTATGTCTTTTACAGGGTAATTTCAGTCTCATGACTCAATCCACCATTTTTTATGATGAATTCGGTTTAAATTCGGTCTTTTTTAAAATCATTTTAAAAAAATTATTTTTTTATTTTTATTTTTATCGTTTGACATTGATTTGTTGGCCCTTAAGCTTCGTGAAGTGTTATGATTTTTTTGTTATTGGGTTACTCTTATCTCATATCTCAGGTCGTAAGTTATTGAGTTAATCTAAAGTTGACTCGAGTGTTTTTTATTTTTTTTAATTTTCAAGGAAAATCATCTTTTAATAATATTTTAGATATTACGTTGTGCAAATCAAAGATTAAAGACTTCTTTACCCCATTCAATCTTGCAATGATAAATATATCCCGAAAAATATACTATATTACCCTTGAAAGCATGCTATAAGATTTAAATTGTCAATGGCAAAACAATAACTTTATTGTAGAAATTTACAGTAAAATATGAGTGTGTCCATGTTGAAACAATTAATTCTTTTATAAGATAATTTAAGTTTTATTTATATTTAATTTCGAATTATGTTCTTTAGCTACCTTGAATAGGGGGATTTTTTTTTCTAATTTTGGTGATTTAAAAGTAGTTTTTTTTATATATATATTGTGTGCAAATAATAATGTAAATTATGCTTAAAAAATATTCCAAATGCTTATAAAGGTCAAGGTTTATCATCAATACAAAGGGTTTGGACTCTCTTTAATTTCTTATTCTTCCCTCTTGATTCTGTCTGATACATTGAATATTATTTGATATCTGCCCTTATAATTTGGGCATTGATAGGGTCATAATCCAAGGCTTAAATCTTTAAGTGGCAGCACACAGAAGAGAAGTCAGCGAAGCTTTGGCACCCAGCACCCCACGAGCACGAAGCAGAAAGCTAGCTCAGTGGGAAAAGGCAGCCCTCCATGGATATAACTTCAAAAACAAAAAACAGGCGAGGCGTCAAAGATGCCCTTTTCAAGATGGGTCAATGCATATATTTACATGTAGAAACACGGAAATGAGGTGGAGCCATTGGCCTTTTTTTCTTCTTTTGCTGTCCATGATTGTGCTATCTTCTCTTTAGAAAAAATAAAAATACTAGCAGTGCTTCAGTAGTCAGCTCTTAGCCTGTCCAGAGGGCATTGATGTTCCCTCTTATTGAATAATAAAATTCAAGGCCCCACATTAATCTGACACATGTGCCGTGATTGGTGTTTGGGGTCGCCACTCCTAGTTGTTCTCCAATATTTGCTTGAATAATTGGTCCATATTGTTGATTTTCTGTGTAAAATAAAACCGGGTGTTTCACCTTTCTCCCTACCGCATGAACAAAGGGTTGGTCCAGTGGTAAATCGCCTAGTCTCTCTTGGTTTAGAGTGGCCGAGACACTTTGCTGGTGATAACTTTAAATACTGTGATCAGGAGCACGCTTGAGAAAGCGGGTGTGGCTGCGATGCAGTTCATATTTTGATGCTTTTAGTTTGGTAACGTGAATTGCACCATAACTGATTTTGATGCTTTTGGTTTGGTAACGTGCGTTCGCAAATGGAATGTCACGTTGGAAGCTTAGAAGGGCTTGCATGCTTCTCATTTCTAGCAGCAAAAAGAAAAAAGTTGTTCCATACCACACGTCATTTCCCTAATCTATCATTTGTCAATAATGGCTACCAAAATCTTGCTGTTTTATAGTTGATGGTATACAATGTGCTCGTTGCAATATCTCGTAACACGTTCATGTAGATAATTTATGTTTTGTCATTAAGTTTTTCATTCTCTAAACCAAATGGAATGCATGTGTGGCATGTAGGATAATCCTAGCTTGTTCATGTTTTCCAGTCTACGGCTCTGCTGATGTTTATCTTCTGCATTTACCTGTACTGGGAATTTTGGCACAAAACTCATGAGATGATACCTAATGATAAGGGCTTTTGGGTGGGAGTTTGCTGTTAAGGTTGATTTGAGTGATGATCCATGGAAGCTAGAGTGCGTATGATTCCTCTAAACCTCCCAAGTCAACAACCAGCACCATCTTCAATGCAATATCTAATTTAGCATCCAAAGATTGACTAACTACTTTTGTCCATTCTGTAATGCTTTTTCCAGCTTACGCAATTTAAGCAGGAAGGGTAGGAACACAGACAAGCAATTGGACAACCATCATAATTAGCTTTGGATCATCTGTGGAAATTACGCCAGGCGAGAACAAAATGCCTGCGCACAGTGTCCTAAACTCGGTCCCCATACAGTTCTTCCATGACTCCAAATTGTCAAAATATTCCTAACAGAATACCACATGGATGAAAAAGATAACAATTTGCAGCTATAATTGTTAAAATATTTCAATCACGCACAAAGCATCACAAACATGACTTTCTTCAAGAGATAATGGAGTATGTACGGAAAAGAAAAGCAATGATAATGAAGGTGAATCTGCTTTAGAGCATGGTTAGCGATAACAATCAAAGAAAAAAGAAGAAGCTAAAACAGCATGAAAAGTAAAACGTAACAAACGAGCATCATTTTGGTTCCAGCAATGCCAGAGAAGGAAGGTGCAACAGGTATATGTATTTAGCAAAATCCTAATGAAATCACATTACATGAGAGTGGCAAGGGAATTGCAACAGAATTTAGTTTTATGTATTAGCATAACATGAACTGCTTGCTATTCCTGAAGAACTTTATAATGAAGAAGTTTAATGGCATTCCAGCAGGAAACAGCATTAGGGGACTTCAAAGAGCAACAGCAAAAATGCAAAAGATATTATATAAATGGTAATATGGTATCCAGAAAACAAGACTTTCGACATCTAAACTGCAAAACAATGAGAGAAATGTAAGAAAAATATGCTGAGAAATAAAAAATCCAACCACATGCAGTAGACACTAGTCTTCGGAGAGAATGTCATCAGGTGTACAATGACTTATCCATGGACAAAATTCACACGGGATGGAAGCTTATGCCTCTGTCTCTGCTTTTGGTTTCCCTTCAAGACCCTCCTTGCTAATGCATTTACAGCAAACTTTACCAATAGGAATAGAAGCAAACTCAGCCATTCCATTACTCTTCACTTCCATGATCGCATAGTCCAAAACCAAAGTCCTCACAATCTCTTCAATATGCTGTTTTGTCACGTCAACATCGGAGTCTTGACAACTGTTGATCAAGCCTGCAACTTCCTCCTCTGTGGCAACCTTCAGCTTTTTTATTTGGTTTGTACAACACATTTTTAGTGACTTAATAAACTCTGTATCAAGGATCCTTTCAACATACCATGCCCCTCCACTGATTTCCTTCGAGGGCTAACTCTGTTGCCATGAAATGTAACCTCCCCTTGTTCTGGATGTTCACTACCTTTTAAATCAAAATTTTGACCTGCAGAGGAGTTTTATTTACCACACTATCTAGAAGGCCGACTTCTTTTTTCATGTCTCTGGTCCAGATTCAAATGTTTGCTTCAGATCACATCATACATGGTACATTTGTGGTTCAGTTAGAGACCAAGCTGGAGAATTCAATTCTGGCCATTTTCTCTCAAGGGATGGAGGTCCTTGTAAACTGCTCATTCCTACTGAAAGAACATCAAAACTGAACTTTATATGTGATATATCAAAAGTGAAGCAGTTTATACAGGATTTTAAAGCATGAAGTTCCAATTTTATGTTAGGGTCACAGATATGATAGACATCATGTATGCTCCTATTGGTGGCCGAGAAAGCGCTATCATAAATTTTAAGAGAGAGAAGGTATAGTTACTCTACATGCAGAAGTATCTCATAAGATCCATACATCATGCCAAACTAGCCAAATAAGTTTTAATTTTTCAATCTCAATGTATTCCGGTCATCAATGATATGAGAAAGGGGCACTGATAAGGATGATATTATGATTTCATAGATATTACTATATCTAGTTACACTGCTGCAGACAAAACTTGTCTTGCAACTTCCTTGGTGGCTGGTAAAGGGACATTTTATGTTACTTGCTCATTGACGGAACCCAGTCACAAATCTTTGGATACCAGCAAAATCAGACACAATGTTCAAATTACAAAAGCTTCCTGCAATGTCATTTTGCATGTAATCTACAAGAAACTTGCATTGCTTCTCCCCGTTGGTTTCAAAAGCAAAAAATCCGCCAGGTTTCAACATTGCAGCAGCCCCATTGCAAAGATGAAGAAGATAATCTATGCCACTCGCACCACCATCTAACGCGAGTCTTGGTTCATGTCTACCAACTTCAGCTTGTAGTCCAGAGATATTGTCACTAGGTATGTATGGTGGATTACTCACAATACCTACAAGTTGTCCTTCAACATCCTTTAACGGCTCAAACCAAGATCCTTGCCTTACTTCAGTCACATGCTGAAGGCCATACCTTTGCACATTAAACATTGCCACCGAAACTGCGACTGGGCTTAAATCTGTGGCAATAACTCTCCCATAACTCCTCAAAATCTTGCTAATACCTATAGCAATAGCACCGCTACCAGTACCTACATCTGCCCACAACCCTTGTCCCAATTCTTGATTATTGGAAACCGCATCGCTCACTAGATCAACGATCAATTCTGTCTCTGGCCTTGGAATCAAGACCCCTTCTTGCACGCTCAGCACCAAGTCCCTCCAGTGCTCACACCCTACTATATACTGGAAAGGCCTCCTCTCTTCAATCCTCTGCTTCCATAACTGGTAAAGATCATCCAAACTTATTCTTAACATGACATTCTCAATTCCATCAAAAGTATCATATTTACAAGCGGCAAAGGAAAAGCACGAGGAGGCGGAGCGGTTTTCAAGTGAGTCCTCTAGGAGCCAATTTAGCTCCCGGCACAGAAGAGTGGAGTCAGGGCCATTATCAGACTCCACAAAAGACGACCCAACGGAGGAGGCAAGGCTTTTTGCCCATCCATGCCATTTTTGAAGGTCTGATGAAGTTACTGAATAAGTGGGCGGCCTCAAAAAGAGAGGAATTTTAGGTTTAATTGTTGTTAAAGATGGGATTGAAGAAGAGAAAATCGATGCAGAACAGCTGCTATAAAAACATGCTCGGCTCAGGCCTAGCTTCATCTCTCTTCCTCAATGTAATCACCTGTCAAAAGCATATTCTGACAGATTAAAATTATTGGTGAACATTTTGTTTCCTCAAGCACTGGATTATTCATTTGCATTGGATATTTGTTTGTTCTCTATCAACCTCATTCAAGCCTTTTGTTTTTGTATATATGGTAATAAGGGTACAAATTATTTTGCAATAGTGTTCTTGGATTGAAAAGGCATCAATCTGATGCTTTCGGCGGGAGCAGGCACTTTCAAACGCATTACCAAACATGCACTTACTAATTAGTGATCAAAAGCTTTGTTATCAATACAAAATAAAAAAAGAACGTAGTCGAAAACCAATTTATAAAGATAAAGATTTAAGCTTTAACCACACAATTAATTGCTTTTAGTCAAACAAAGAAAACCCAGATTGTGTTTTCAATGAAACAATCCTTATGTACATGAAAAATCTAAAAATCTCAAACCTTTGATTAGATTGGAGTTAGTTCATAAGCTTTGCACCACACACACACACACACGCACACTTTTGTGCTTCAAAAGTCAAAGTCTAACTTTAGACATGAGTTAAGGAAAAAGAAAGGAGTAGTAACAATACTCACCACATGAGACAGCCGAAGCAGAAGGCCGGACGGCGGAGGTCGGAGCAGGAGCAGAAAGAGGCACCGCTCAGTTTGGTGACTGCCTACGCAAAGGCCAGAGAGATATCGCTCGATGAGAGTGTTGAAAACGCTTCGTTTTACTTATAATGGGTTTTTTTAGATCAAATCCATTTATTTTGGGGAGATCTCAATTTAGTACCTGACCTATATATTTACACAATTGAGTCCTAACCTCGCCTATCTTATCATTTGGATCCTAAACATTTCCTGAATTTCTCAACCGAATCCTTTTGTCAATTTCCCTAAGCATTTCTTATTTCCCCTCAATTTTCGTCTAAAAATAGCAATGTATGTTCAATACTCACAAAAACACTTAAGAAGCTAAGAAAAACTATATATATAAAAAAAAGAAATAGAATATCTAATGGTCGATGGTAACTTGAAATTTTTGGGAACTAGAAGGGTAACAATGAAAATTTTTAAACATAAGGACAAAAGTGTATCATGGATGATTCTATAGGGAAAAAATATATATTTTATACCAAAAAACCCACCCAAGTACAAGGCTCAAGCTTTGATTATGAATCACAAAAGTTGATAAAAAAATACATATACATTAAAATGAACTAATACCATATTGTTTTGATAATATTTTTTAAATCAACAAATTAATGATCAGGTTTTGATTGGAATAGATTTAGGTTGACCAAGTCAGAAGATTAACCTGATTAGCTAGGTTGGTTTTTTTTTTTAATCTATTTTTTCTTCGATCCAAATTGGTTCAGATTCAGATGCACCGACCTGATCATGGTTATAAAACAGTGGTTTGAGGTTGAGTAGTTCTTCAATCTTTGTTAGTAGTACGTATAGTAATTATTGATCTTCCACATTCATATGAAATCATTACAGACAGAGTGCGTGTGTTGAGCAGTGATTCTTAATTTGTGGAGTGCAATGTTCTTGCTGTTTCTCTAAGCCATATGGATTATGGAAGAGAGAGCAATTGCAATGGCAAGTGACAAGTTCCTTCCCTTCTCGAGAGAGCATGTTTTCCATTTGAATAGCACACGAAGGAGCAACGCAACTTGCTTTAACTGCACTTGCAAACTGTTTATGAATTCTAACGGAGAGAATCCAGTTTGTAGCATGGTTTAATCATAAACTGTTATGAACAATAAAATGAAGCTTACACAACACCAAATTCATGTAAAACCTAAAACAACAGTATTCCTTTGGTCTGAACAATCCAAGACTGGGAAGAATTACAGTTCTGAACAAGATGTCTGCTTGATAATTCTCATCAAAATCCCAATTTCCCAATGAAATCTTTGAGCCATCTACTCAAAATCATCGTCAGAATCATGTTTCACCCACCATATCGAAATCCTACATCGATCTGCTTGTAGAAAACTGGCTAATAAATATAGAATCATATTAATGCATTCTAGCATATATGCTTTCAAAGTACTCTACCATCAAAGCACTTCACCAGCCATTAGAAAAAAGTAAAAAATTCCCTTAGTTGTGCACTGCCATCCATCTAATGTGGGGAATCTGCAAAACTCTTGTTTCTCCGCCAGCACAACACAATCTGCACCCCAAGAAAATTCACAAATCCTTCAATACTGATTAATATGCACGCACACGTGCAAGTGTGCCTGCACACACGCCTTTGCTAAATTACTTATAGATTAGCCACCCGTGTAAGTTCTCGCAGTCCATTAACATACTTACAGAGCACTTAAAAAGTAGGTGCTGGCATCGTTGCACCATCAAATGCACAACTGAGAAATTTCAGGATGATAACAAGGGGAGTATAGTCTTATTAGGTGCCAAAAGAACAAGATGAAAACCCACTGATGTACACAAAAACACTATAAAAGGACATGCTTGTGTCTACAGTCTACACACAAGATAGAGCAGACAGCTGCAAAAAGATTCATGCATCGAGTGATTTTTTCTGTTTTTCCTTGTTCACAAGGTACATGAAAGTGAGATATGGTATAACAAGTCTGTTTGCAACACAATTCTTTTGTGAGGCTGGTAGTAATTTAATCTCCTAGAACAATTTAGTTGAAAGCAACTCAGTCTATAAGCAATCATGCAGTCTTTCATGATTTATTTCAATTTGCTTGAATAGAAATCCTATCCCATCATCTATGACCATACCAGAATTTCTATCAGTGTTTATATCAATAACCAAAGAGTTCTGAGATTTGACACACCTGTATAATTAGAAACAAGATTAAATAAGGATACACAAAAAAACCTGAATGAAATAAGGCCAAGATCGCAATTTTGTAATGGTCACACGTGTAGAGAATTATTCAAAAGGAACATTCAAAAGGAACGAAACAAGGATTCCCAAGAACTTAAATATGTACACGTAGTTGCCTATCATATATTTTGCATAGGACCTGTAGTCTTAGCTATAACACAACCATGGAATATGATATTTCGTAAAATAAAAAATAAACTAAATAAACTACTTACAACGATTCAGCGCTGTCAAAAGCGACTGGTATACAAACAAGATGAACATGAACAAGATCCCTTTAGTTGTCCTACTCAGCTGGAAACTCTCTTTTTTTGATGTTGCAGATGAAGTTGAAACGTGTGTACAATCATCTATTCCAGTCCTCTATCAAGATAAATTCTACATCTGCATACATAGACAAGATGCTAAGCAGTCTACAACAAGTTTCTGTGTAAAATATGAAACTTCTTCAACAGAAAACTTAAGAAAGTACAACGATTATTGACAATTGCACTTCCAATGAAATCAATCAACAGATAAGTGGTGAAGTTTTCTAGATTATGTATCTTCTATCTCTAATAGGAAAACTAAAACATTTAAGGTGATCAACTAATTGATCATCAAGAAGATCAGCTACTCATAAAGATCTCATTCACATCAAGAGAAAAGTTTGCGTCTTGGAATTGGAATATAACAATCTTTCAAGGTAAGATGATGTTGGATAGGCAAGAATCAACTTTGGTTCTGCGCAGCATCCTCACAGCAAAAAAGTTTAAGACAAAAAGGAACAATCACCAATTAGTGGAATCCTACTAGATCCAAGTCCAAAACGGACATAGCCCTCAATGTTTTGTATGGCATATGAACACATATAAGCCAGCAAATTCCGAGGATAGCAAGCAAACTTTTCTTTTCAAATCTTCTCCATGGCTATGACCTCAGCCTTTTAACAATGTCATCACTCATCAAGATGCAACCATGCACACATAAACATCAAAAAGAAAGGGGAAAAGCCAGATTGAAGCATCAAAAGAGAATCTTGAAAAAAGCCCCACAAACTCACTACATATACTCATCTCCACTAAATCATCATGAAACACTAATCCTAAAAAACCCGACAATTTCCTCTAAAAAAAAAACCCCCACAAAACAAAAGAAACAAATTAAACACATAATACAAGGTAAGGAAGATATATCGAGGGGGAGAGAGAGTTACCGTGCACAAATGATGATACAAATTGGAGTAAATCAGTCAGAGTCATAGTATAAGTATTCAACTTCAGCAGAGGACGAAGAGGAAGAGGCACGATCATGATGATGATGAGCATATGAATGATGAGGATGGTCATCATCATCTGATGATGTGGATTGATAAGTGTAAGAAGACAAAAAGGAATCAGGTGGTGGCAAGCACAGGAAAGTCCAGATGTAAAGAGAAAAACGGCCCAGTTGTTGAAGAGGGAAGCAGCAAACGAGATCAAGAAGCTGGTGACTGCTCACTTGATCTTGTAACCCCATGCATGCTATTTGTTGCCATACGTCTGCTGATTTATGGGCTACTGATAACACAATCAAGCTGTTAAACACCATTTTTCTTCTTTCTTTGATCTCTGATCTTTCTTTTCTTTCCTTTTTTTTAAGACAGATTTTTATCTCTCTCTAAACTGTCTTAACTTTCTTTTTTGTTGCCTGTAACTGTAGCTTTGGTCTGGGTTTGGCTGTTACTGTCTTGTCTTTGTTTGCTGGTAGTTTTCAAACTCGTGTTGCGATTTTTTTCAGATTTAAAAAGATTTGAAGCTTAGAAATTAGTGGTAGTGACACAGATATGGATTTATTTTTTTTACTGCCAATGGTCATGGCCAATTTATGGTGGGTCAATTTCCTTGGATTGACAATCAAAGTGGGATTAGCTTGATAGCAAGAAATATTCTGGACATGGATCCATTTGGGACATTACAAGGCTGTTAGAACTGGAACACAGCTAGTTAATTTTGTAAGAAAAAACTGATCCTGTGGACTTTATTCTTGATCTTTAACAACACCGGACACACCTTGGAGGAGCAGTTCCTCTTCATCAGTGAAAGTGTTGAGTAAATTGTTCGATGCTGCGATGCTTCATGTGAGTTGTGATCATAGTACTTTAGAGAAACTGAATTATATGATATTGCCCTTGTAGTTTGGACCAAGTAATTGGGGTCATAATTCAAGGCTTGACCTTTGGTTAGCAACACACACGGTAGAGAAGTCAGGCACAACTATGGCACCCAACATTCCAATCTTAATGTATTCGTGTAAAAAAAGATATATATATAAAGATTATTTAATATATTTTTAATTAAAAAATATTTTTATAAAAATACTTTGCATTGTGCTATAAAAAACATACACTAAGTACAAGGATAGAAGGTTTAACAGTAAAGCCAGTAGATCACATCTGTAAACATTCGATGAATCAAACGCACATAGAAAAAATAAATAAAAAAATCTGTGAGCATAGTAACTGTGGGCAGGGCATCAAAGACTTTCCCGTACGTGTCCCTGTAAGTCTATCTTATATTTCAAGAAACAGGGCATGCATGGAAGGTCTAGAAATTTATTGCAGCATAAAATATTACTTGCTCTCTCTGTTTCGTCATTTTTAATAAAAAAATATATAGAGAAATTGATTTTTTATATACCATTTGAGGTGTAAATAACTTGTTTAAGATTGAATCTTGAGATATAATTTCTGTCTTGTCATTGTTTTTTTCTTTCTCTCGAGAACTATCATATTAGTTTTGTTCTCAAAAGTACCTTAGATATTAGTTTCAACATAAATATAATTAATATAAAAACACATTATTCATTACCGTGTATAAACTTATTTTTCACACCAAATCAACGCCAATCAAATTTCTCAGTTTAATAATAGAAAATATTTTCCCATCAGTTTTTGTATTAATCAATATTAAATCTTTTCTCTAATAATTTAAAAAATACATTACAATGTGTTTTTATTTAGCATTGCGTTTTGGAAACCCTTTTAATTTTTTTAAATTAATATTTTTTAAATACTTTCAAATTATTTTGATTTATTAATATTAAATTTTTTTTAAAAAAATAAAAAAAATATTTTGATGTGTAAATCGAAGGAGACCTTTAGTGGGCGGGCTGGGTTCAAGACAAAAGCGAAATTCTTGGGCTCTGAAAAATTCTCAAGCTTTCCTCTTCCTTGCAGAGGATAATATCATAGAAGTGGCAAAAATACAGAAAGCAGCAAAGGCTAGGCAAAGACAGAAACAAATGGAGGCACTGAAAATATGGAGTCTGTCTTCAAAGCCATTCACTCTCAGACATCTCCTTCACTTTGCTTCTTCCAGCGCTTCTGTCACCACCACCAAACACTCTTATTCCACTCATGTCCTTCGCTGCTGCTCCACCACTTCCACCACCACCACCAGAACTGCCGGCCGCAACCGCCGCCAGTCCTCCTCCTCCTCCACTTCTGACCGTGATGCCATTCGTGCCCTTCGCTTGAAAAAGGTTTAATCTTTTTTGGTTTTGTATGTGCCCATTTTGTGTTTCTTGGTTGTTTTAGTTTTGTAGTCAATTTTGGTTACTGGGGTGGTTGTTTTTTCTTCTTTTTTACCCCTTTTTTTTCAAATTTAGTGTAAGGATTCAAATTTTATGCTTTCTTCAATAGAAAAAATAATTGGGATGTTGACATTCTCTTATGAATTAATCATTTATAGAAGGATGCTGGATATCTCTTTCTTGGTTTTTGTGTGGTAATTGAATGATGATTAGTGGTGAATTTTAAGTTTCTGAAGTTTGGATTCAAGGACAATGAGCTTGTTTAAGATTTTATTTTGAATGTTTTGTAGGTTGAAGAATTGAGGAGCAAAGGACTTGAGCCCTATGCATATAACTGGGATAGGACTCATACTGCCAATCACCTACAAGAGATATACAAATATTTAGCGAATGGTGAAGAGTCGAATGGTGAGAGTGATCAAGTATCTATTGCTGGGAGAATTGTTGCGCGTAGAGCTTTTGGAAAGCTTGCATTTCTTACTCTTAGAGATGACTCTGGGACAATTCAGGTTTGCTGATTTCAGTTTGATTCGAAAATTTTGTAAGATTTTTGTTTTTCACCTTGCAAGTTGAGCACAAGCTAAAATTATTAAGTCCTTTTGTTATAGCTTTACTGCGAGAAGGATAGGCTTTTGAATGATCAGTTTGAGCAGTTGAAAGCACATGTTGATGTTGGTGATATATTGGGTGTGAATGGCTCAATGAAGCGCACAGAGAAAGGTAACCTTTTAAAGATATGACTAGCTTCGGTGAATGCTTTGCTTCCTGCATTCATTCTTGAACCTTGACATTCAACTTACCTTATCAACATCTTTCTATGATCGTTTGTTTACATTAGTTAAACTTCATTTGTTTTCCTGGTTAATCCTTCAGGTGAGCTCTCTGTTTGCGTGAGTTCTTTCTCGATTCTTACGAAATCTCTGCTTCCACTGCCAGACAAATATCATGGTCTAACTGATGTAGATAAGCGCTACCGTCAAAGGTAAGGAATGCTCAATTTCTTTTTAGTTTGAGTAACACTGCCTGAATTTTGTGACAAGGTAATGCGATCAAGAATAAATTTTCCTATGGACAGCACTTGATAACTCGTTTAATAGTAGAGTTAATAAAAAAGTATTGCAGAGGATCTTATTACTATGTGAAAATATTATTGAAAGGGTCTCCTAATTGCATGACAAGGTAATGAGACATTGAAATGATATACGTCTGTGTACATTTATTTTTCCATTTTATATTTGTTATTCATTTTTTTGTTATTTCCTGCACTCATATCATCAATGTTTAGGTATGTTGATATGATCTCAAATCCTGAAGTTGCTGATGTGTTCCGTAAAAGAGCAAAGGTGATACTTTTCACCGCTCCATGTAAAATTTTCCCTTTCCTTCTCTTCTCTTCATGCATTATATTGTTGAAATTGGAACTGAAAAATTGCAAATTTTGTGATTCTTCTTTGGATTCAACACCCAGTTGCTTTTGCGTTTCTCGATCATCCCATTTAATTATCACCGGAGTGAGACTGTCTCATGCACTGATTTTGTCGATGCCATGCATAATAGCTTAAGATGTAATGATGCTACTCTTTTTTTTTTTCCACTTTCTGTTGGCAGATTGTTTCAGAGATTCGCAAGACTGTGGAATTGTTAGGTTTTGTTGAAGTTGAGACTCCAGTTCTCCAGGTTCGTTGCTATCCCCACAGTGCTTTTTGGTCTTGGCATCTTTCATCTGATTATCTGTTGTTTTATGGGCAAGACGCAATGTATTTTATTTCGTGTATTCAAAGTTGATTTTGTTTATTGCTGAAATGGCATGCTCAATTAGTCTGGACTACATGGAAGAGTTTTCATTAGGTGGCCTCCCAAGTGTGATAAAATCCTTGACTTTCACTTTCAAAGCTTAAGTGATCTTGATTAGATAGAGACGGGAGTCTGAAAAAATCAGGTTCTAATGCCTTAAGGGTGAAAGGGCACCACCGGAGGTTTTTGGGGCAACCCTTGTATATTTCAAAAACCCTTTTAAGAATGATGAATTTCCCCTGGAACCTTTGCAAAACTAACAGTGGAAAAGCTAAGGTTTGAGAAATCATTAGGCTTGGGCCTGTCTTTGATTAGCATAGAGTTGCGATCTTTTTTGGTTTTACCTTGTTGGGACTTTCGGGACACTAATTGCACATTGCATGGTGGTGTTTGCCTTTGTTGTGGTTTTCATATGGGGAGAGAAGAGGGTTCTCCTTAGAAATAGACTTCACATGTATATGCTGGTTTTCTTTTTGATGTGGGATTTGATTCACTTTGCGTGCTGTTAAGTTGTAAGCTATTGTGTATAGGAAAAAAAAAAGGTTATCTGGTAAAAGGATGGGATCCGCTCCTTTTAGTTTGTTGCTAAAGATATGCATGTCTTGTGTAGAGCATTTAGGGGGGTTATGGCTGCACAAAGATATGGTTAAGCATCTAGTAGCTGAAGGTTTTTGCTTGAGATCATGTACTTGGTTTTTATTGTTAAAAATTGTTTTGTATCTTTATCTTAATGAAAGTTGTGAGAAAGGAGCTTGGAAAGTTGTTAGAAAATTTCACTTCATATTCTGTTTCCTTTTCTTTTACATATTGTCATTGATGCTCTCCATATTTATACAATAGTCTTTTGTTATTGCCTGCAATATATTATTAGTTTTTCTTCTACTTTGATGTTTTGGAACTTGGTTTTTAATTGATTTGATCTACTAGGGAGCAGCTGGTGGAGCCGAAGCTAGGCCATTTGTGACATATCACAATTCACTTGGAAGGGATCTCTACCTTAGAATTGCAACTGAGCTTCACTTAAAGAGAATGCTGGTGATGTTATATTCTTAAATCTTTATTACAAACTTCTCTAATAAAAATATTCTATTGGTAAACTTAGAGAAAAAGGGGAAAAGGGGTTATCAATGAGGTGGCTATAACAGGATCCATTGATTTAGAAACACATGACAGTGGATCATTTACCATTCATCTCCTATAGCTTCATTTTTTTCAGAGACTTTAACACTGAATCGATTTCCTGCTCATGTTTATCTGTTCTCCTTTAAGGGACAGGAAAAACCTCAAGTGCATGTATATTCTTCTTTAATTGGTAACTTTTTTCAGCTTTACTTAACAAAACTTGTAACTTGTAATGGCAGGTTGGGGGATTTGAAAAGGTATATGAGATTGGCAGAATTTTCAGAAATGAGGGTCTTTCACCGCGTCATAATCCTGAATTTACAACCATAGAGGTAATCTCTTGGTACTATCATATCCAATCTATTTCTGTTCTGAACTGTATGCAATCCATTTTGATGTTTTATTTTGTTGAGTGAAGCTCTGATTCATATTGATATTAGCTTGATCATAGATGTATGAAGCATATTCGGATTACCAGAGCATGATGATCATGGCAGAGGAAATTGTCACTCGATGTGCTCTTGCTGTTCACGGCAAGCTTACCCTAGAATACCAGGCAATGACACTCTTGCAACATGAGTTCTGCTGCTGAGTTTATTTTATGTCTCCATGAAGATACTTGAAAAACTTATGCACGTTTTATCAATTTACCACTTAATAACGTCTCAGAGAGACTGGTTTTGACTCTGCAAAACTTTTGTACTGCTTCAATGCAGGGTGTAGAGATTTGTTTAGAGCGGCCCTGGAGAAGGGAAACCATGCACAATCTTGTAAAAGAAGCCACTGCTATTGATTTCAATGATTTGGGTGATGATCTTGAAGTTGCTAAAGATGTCACCTTGAGGACTCTTGGATCTGGACTTGAAGGTAAAGACAAATCTGCCATTGCAGCATGTCCTTCTGTTGGGCACCTCGTTAATGAGGTAAATATGCTTTTAGTTTCTTCTTTCGATTATATTCGCAATTTGTTTTTTTCAGCCATTTTCCAGTTGAATGCTTCTTCTGTCTTTAGACTTTTTTTGGCGAGTTCTGTCTTCAGGCTCTTCAAAATGCTTTATTGCTCAAAATGTTTAGTGTCTTTTGACATGGGTATATTTATTATATTTTATTTTACAAGATATCTTTTGCACATTCTGAAGATTATCATTTAATTTATTTGGCCAGCTTTTTGAAATCATTGTAGAGCCAAAGCTCATGCAACCCACATTTGTTTTGGACTATCCTATTGAGATATCTCCTCTAGCCAAGCCACACCGAAGGTACAAAATTTACAAGCCAACGATGCAACTGTTGAAGTTCTTTCTTTTCAAGTGTTATAAAGCATACGAGTATTTGTCACTCAACTATTCATACTTGAACTCCTGGATTTTCTTGTGAAGTTATCCTTTTAATTCATCATATTATACTTCATTGACTTAGACTCCAGCATGAACTTGGTGTGGAGCAGAAGCATATTGGTGCAACCACTCCTTTATGCAATATGCACTCTTTGTGCATGCATGTGGCTTTGTATGCTGAGATGAAAAAAAATAAAAATTGGTTATCATAAATGAAAAGACAATTGTTACAGTTTTTTCTTTAATTCTTTTTGGTAATCTGTTATTCCTTTCCACAACAGGCATGTAGGCTTGACCGAGAGATTTGAACTATTCATCTGTGGTCGTGAAATGGCGAATGCATTTTCCGAATTGACTGATCCCATGGATCAGGTAACTTAAGTGCCAGCTTACTATTTTGCTCTCTCTCATTGCAGCTGCTCTTTCATTTTTAACTATTAATCTTTTCTGTCATTTTTGGATATTTAATTTTTTTTCCTGTATGAATTATTTCATTTTGTGCTTTAATAAATGTCTGCTTGGACTCTTATAATTCCATTCTTGTTATTTGGTTAGCATATAGATGACATAAAGCTTCATTAGGAAGAGAAAAACAAATAGTTTCATTTCCATTATAAGACAAAAGATAAGACTGTTAATTTTAAATGGTGGCAGAGAGGACGCTTGGAAGAGCAAGTGAGACAGCATAATGAGAAGAGAGCTTCAGTTGCTTCAGAAGCAGATGGTGCAGATGGCAAAAGCAAGAAAGACGATGATGAATCGTATGAAGTAACCCTTGATGAGGACTTTTTAACAGCTTTAGAATATGGAATGCCTCCAGCTTCAGGAATGGTATGGCCATCTCTTTTGTTCTATAATTTTCTTTATATCTATTTTTACAAGCCAATCATGATGGAAGGAAATGGTTTTGTCCCAGGGACTCGGAATAGACAGACTGGTGATGCTGTTGACAAACTCTGCAAGTATCCGAGATGTTATTGCTTTTCCCGTCCTCAAGATTCAGCAGTAGATTCAATACAACGACTTGGTGGATTGGCTATGGCAATTTCACCCACCTTCTGGGCATCTGGCATCAACACGATGATTGAGTGGGCTTTGACCCACTTTAGCTGTGGTCAGACCAGGAGCAGGCAAAACCAGACCTTGTTCAAACTGTGTTGGGTGCAAGGCTGGTTACGAGGTTCACATGCCTCGTCATCCTCACCCATATTTTGACTATTTAATTTTTTTTAAGACATTGCCATTACATATTGATCACAACCATTAGATTGACATTGTTTCTCAAGGCATTGAACTGTGTTTAAACCTCATTTTTAAAAACAAGAAACGTATCAAAAGCATCAAGACTGATGGCCTCGGATTATCAATGGCAGCAGTAGTACTGAAAGATAGATGGACCTTCCAAAAGATGCATGCATGTCTATCAGCTCCATCTCTTGTTCCATGAGCATTCAAGCATTCCTATTTCGAATGGCAGTTCAATAAAAAAAAAGCAAAATATTAAAAAAAAATTCAAAGAAACTATGAGCCGCCGTATCACAAGGTTTTTAACGATTGGTTCTGTTAATCCAATAGTTCATGTGTGTTCTTTACGAAAGATCCTTTGTGCAACTGTGTGTGTTTATACACTCCATTAGTCTATCTCACTCTGAGACTTTTGACAAGTTTTGAAGGTTCTAAGTTGGAAACAGTCCACCTTCAGTTACTTCAGTTCATTTGTCGTGCCAAATAGAAGACCATAGTGGGGATTCTGTGGGGCACTGGAGAAGCCGAAGAGACATAAAAGAAAAGGATTCGATCATTTATTATAACTGTAATAACTACCAAGTGGCAAAAATCACACATAAAGAAGGGAGGAAAAATAAAAGTGATGGCAAGGAAGAGGAAGGTGGAAAGTAGTGCAGCGATCATAGATGAGAGTGATAAAGTTCTGTATTCAGTGTTTGGAAATTTTGCTAGGAACTCTCTCAATTATACTCTCAAGCTATCAGTCATAAAATGCTTTCATTTGAAGCTGGACAAAGACATGCTCTTGTGAGACCATAAAAAGTTCTTTTCTTTTTTGTTCAATATTTTGTATCTCTTGATGTGTTGGGATTCATCTTTATTGAATTTGAGGAAAACCCATTTAAGGATTGATTGTTTTGATGCTAGTTTTGTGGATAGACGGTGTGTTTGTTCTTGAAAGTCTTGATCTTTATGTATATATAATTGGTTATGATGATTATGCTTTTCGGGCACATATGTGATATGATTTTGGTTTAACCTCATATCAAGTTTGCTAATTTGTTGTTTTGTCTAGAGTGAATTGATTGATCACTGTGTTTACTGAATGACATGAATGATGTTTTTGTTTTCTTTTGGCCCCTTGTGCATTATTTAATGTTGGTGTCATCATGGAAGTTTAAAGCTATGGGCAACTGTGGAATAGCAATGGTATTTGAATGTTCATAGTTAAAGATTGTATTTTGTTACAATGAGAAAACTCCTAATTATCATGATCAAATAAGAAAATAAAGCTTTCCAAGTTGTTATTTTTATGGTTGCAGAATGCTGAAAATCATATTGAAACTTGAATGGTAGTTCTTGGTTCTCTTGATCGCTTTCTTATCCGAGGAGCGAGCAACTGCATTAAATTGGATGAACCTGAGATTGATAGCAGTAAAACCATGGAAAAATAGTGGTGATGATCTTTTCAGGCTGAGATTGTTCAACTGGAGTTCTCACTCACAAGTCTCCTCTATTTATCATGGGATTATCATGATAGGCTGCAGATGAGTGGTACTGCAGTATCATCTGCATGATTGTTGACATCTACATGATTAGCCTTATTCAAGCCATTGGAAAATACAACATCCCTCCAATGTTCTTATAAATCATCCACTCAGACATTACCATTTGTTTTCTTCAGGAGAAACTGAGTACTGGATGGCAGTGAAGCAGCAAGGTGACAACAGAAGATATCTCTGCCTATCTGCGGGTTTCGCTATGAGTTTTTACTTGCAATCCTTTCTGTTACACTTCAGGAAAAGCACTTGGTTTTCATTTGAAGCATTCTTCTGACCTTTGGAATTTTGATTGCTGAAGATGGAAGTAACTCTTCATTGACCATTCGTCTCTAAGTTTTTATGGCATCATAAAGGTAGGTTTTCTGTTTAAGATTACCAAGGTGTGGGAATTGTGAGTGCTGTTAAAACCTTCTGAGAGTGAACTTGGGTTGCTGCTGACAAGCTGATCACATGCTCCAAGTACCGGCTAAATGCTGGGAAGGCATGGCCTTTTGTTGAAGCTGCAAACAGTTTCTGTGAACACCATGCTATTTTCCCGTCTAGTCATGCAAAATCTGATTGTGATTCATCTTATTTATTTTGTTTTGAATTCTTTTGATGGACGAGCTGAACAATAACTCCAATGCTAGTTATGAGTCCATGGTGGCCAGTAAAGATGAACTTATCTTTCACAACTCCTGTCAGACAGAGTCAAGATAAAAACAAAAACCTGTGTTTTGCTTTCGATTCAGAAATGGATACAACTCCTGAAGGATCTGTTCACTAATTTATCTCAATCTTCATGAGAATTTGTATAGATTGATAAATTGTTTCATGTGATGATAACACTCCATTGATCTGTCCACTCCACTTCCTAATCTTGGAAAATTCAACTCTATTCTTTTTATCTCTATCCCACATGGAGAGATCACTTCATGCTGGTCCTATTTCTCTTATCTCTCTATGTCTGTCACGCTTTGGTGGTAAAGTTTGGTTATATAATAGGCTACATCGCTTCTCAACTCCGTGATTCCAACTTTGTTAGGGCTTCAAAGACAAGATAATTTGTGAGATGACGAGGCAAGTATTATATTTTATCTACCTTGAGAAACAGTTCTAATGTCTCTTAATGCATTAGATATTTACCATGAAGATTGTTGGCGACGACAAAGGCGACTGGAGATGTCCTTTGGTGGCAGAATATGTTGAATGGATGGATGGTTGCTTAGCAGGCATAATGGTTGCCACTTGTTTTACTATGATGTACAGTTTTGAAGGATCACCCGAGTAACACATTCCAAAACACTTTGTCCTATATGCCCACTAATTGATGGGAGAGGTCCGCTGAGGCAACAATGGAGCACTTTGAGCAGAAAACCTTAACAGCTTCGTAAACCTAGCAAGTCTCAGTATCTATTATTGTAAAAGGTAATACATGTGGTTATGATATCATGCAAGACAGGGGGAGGGGCCAATGCTCCCACAATCAAACACATGGGCATGCGTTTGTCCCAAAAAAACACAGAAAAGGTGTCAAAATTGACACCCATGTTCATGTCACAAACTTTACCAAGGCTGTGTTTTTGCTTTGCATCATCACTACCTTTGATTGGCTTCTGTAATAATGTGGTTTCCAAATGTCTAGCATTCGAATTTCGATCTACGCTCCACTTTTTTGACGTGTTAACGTGTTGCACATCTTGATAATGAGTGCCTGTACCTAATTCTATCATCATTAGTTATTTTAAGATGCTTGATCTAAATCTTCTCAAAACCCCACCAAAGACTTCTAAATTGATGTCTTCATCTTAAGGATCTTGAAAAAAATAACAGTGAGATGGGGAATTCCCTGCAAGAAAATTGGTGTTTTGATGCTATGGAAACATGGAGGAGTGGAGGGATTATGTGACTAGAGGGGACTTTGGTTTAGCAGCTGGGTTGAGATTGCGACTGTGCTTTCTGTTAAATTTTGATTACCAATCAAGCTTGGAAAGCGAACATCTAGCTCACCCTTAGGCTCCTTTTACCTCGACCAAAATGTTTGGTTAATCGATATATATATTATAGTTTTATATGAATTTAATTGAAAATCCTTTCTTTAAAACTTAATTACAAAAAAAAAAACTATAATTTATATCTTTTTTATATTTGTTAAACGTGGTTTCCATGGGATGGTGCTAGAGAAACAAAGTAGTGCAACCAATTTGATTGATGGTGGCAGAGCAATGTTGTCAAAAGGTGTATCATGTCATCCATGTTACTCATCAAAAGTTGTGTAAATTATTTTATCTGATCCTTGTTTTTCAATAAAATAATGTATTGTATCATGTCATCCCTATATTTTTATATTTGTTCATGACTAACTAAGTTCTTCTGCTGGTTGTTTGTCACAACTTGGGTCCTTTTTTTTTCTTTCTAAAATGCCCTTCAATTTTAATCAAAATTTCCAATCTCGTCCACTGAAACAAGATTAAAAATGCTTGTAAAAAGGATAATTAGAAATCTCAAAATAAATTAACTATCAACATGGATTAAAAGACCTTTAACTTGTGTTATTCAGAATCGAAAGGGCTAATTTATAAAATCATTAAAAAGGGACTAAATTATATTTTTCTCAAAAGTCGTTTTTGTCTGCTAGAAAAGCTTTCTAGATAGATTTTCCATGGAGTTGAGGAGGCAACTAAAGAAAGAATAAAGAGGAAAGCAAATTGAGGGGCTAGCATGAGCCTTTGACTCCTCAATAAAGCAGTAGCTTTGCTTTTGCTTAAAATCTTCTAAATTTCTTAGAAAACTTAATCCAGATAATAAGGAATAAATCCAAACTCTTGAAAGCTAAGGAATAAATCTTCTAAATTTCAATAGTCATTGACTCAAAAAACCTATATAAAGCTACAAAACTTTAATGAATAGTCTACTTGATCGTGATTAGTAACTGGGGACCTCATCTGCTTTGGAAACTTTAATGCCTAATCATTGGATAAGAAGATAAGGATGCTTAATTGCTTGTTAGGCAAACCATAGGAGAATTATATTGGCCAAAGGTGCTTGTACAAGAGAAGATTAATATAAAAGATAAACAATCTTGAAGCATTATGTTCTTTGAATATTGCTACTTGAGATATGCTAATCAATTAAATGTGATTTGTTTTATACGAGAAGAGTATTATATTTGGCAATGCTTTAATCCATGATGGAGGATATCTTCCTACATTTGTTCTTCCCATATCCCATTCCAGTGACCACAATCTTTTGTAATCTTGTTTTTACTTTGCGTTTGCATAAAGAATTTGTCAAACCAGCTCATATAACAAGGGGGAAATAATATTTTTCACAATAAAATAATTTCTTCTTCTCCTTCTCCTTCTTGCAAAATGACATGTTGGGTGGTGAAAAGGCAAGGCAATTGCCATGTTTTATACTTTATTAATATAGACTATATTTTTATAATAAAATATTTAGCCAGTTACTGATAAATCAAATCCCCCTTTTGGAGGGACTAACAGTTACATTGCAATATACAGAATATTTGGACAGTTGGTTTTTATCTTCCAAATCATAGGATCTCTCTCTTTCTATCTCTCTAAGCTTTCACCTTCTTTTTGTTCTTACATATCTGACTAGATTTCTTGCTCCTTCTTTCATGATTGATTGACAGTGCAGAGGTGAAATGAAAGGGGTAGCATTGTCATTTCCTGCAATATTAATCTTACATCATTTTGTTCTGTCTTGTTAAGATTACAACTGCTGTCTTTTTCTATCATTGAAATAGTGGAAACAGAGGTCTTGTAACTCTGGAAGGACAGTTTTGTAGTCCATTGAGTCTCTTATTTTATCACCAAATACCTTAAAGACTCAAACTTGTTTCTGGGTTTTACTTGTTTCCCTGAAAGTTTTTGACTTGATTCCTCCTTTTGATCTGTAAACTCAAACAAGTGCCCCACTTGAGTTTAATTTGGTTCTGTGTTGTCAATACAAGTTATTTTGCTCTTATGTTCTTCGATTTTTGACTATTTTTTTTGCTAGGTTGACAACAGTTTTGTCTGTTGAAAGATATTATCTTTTATACCTCGCCTTGTTGGGTTTGCTTGTTTTTCATTCAAATTATTGAAATTCAATGAGGAAAAGTTTCAAGAATTAGATCCATGCTTTTGAATTGGAGTTATGAAATGGGCTAATTTTTTTGTAGTTTGATTGATGATAAAGAAAATATTTTGTTCATGAGGGTTTTGTTCAGCAAGATCCACTGTCCTTCCTTCATTTGCTTTTGCAAACCCTCTCCTAGTATATACACACCAGGACCATTGAAATTGGAAAACAGTCCTCATGTGCCTTCAACTGCAGTTATATCAGTTGCTGATGCCTCCTCTAATGATAATCACGTGCTTAGTGATTCCATTGAGGTGAAGGAAGGGAGTGTAGGTGTTGATGGGAAGCAACCAGAGTCTCAGAATAGCCTCAAAAGTAGTCTAAAAAGGGCAGCTTTTGATTCCAAAGAGGTTGATAAGAAGAAAGTGCAGTGGATAGATTTCTTAGGGAAAGAACTTGTTGAGATCAGAGAATTTGAGTCCAGGTTTGTATTTTTTTGTGGTCTCTGTTATCTCTATCTACATTTTTCTTGTACAATGCAATGTTTAGTTCTGTATAAAGTGCACTTGCTGAAGTTGATGAAATTTGGGATGGGATGATTGATATGCAGCCCAAAATGTTCCTAATTTTCCATCCGTGTGCTAATTATTGAAAAAAAAAATGAGGCTATAGATTAATTTGGTGCTAGGAAATGTTAGTTAATGTCATATAATATACTGATTGGCCGAAATTTTTATTGAAAAGATAAAGTCCTATTTGTAGGGATTATGAACACTTGTTGGAGATGGGATGAACAAGTAAGAATGGTTTGATCAAATTCTGTTAATGGTCTCATTGATTAACTGCCTGTAGCACTTCTAGTCCCTTCAGCTATAGCATTTGTTGTTGTTGTTGTTGTACTGGTGTTGAATGCTGTGCAAAGAAGCTTCTTCTAGGGTAACGAAGGGAAGTTCCTTCTTAAGGCTGCATTTTCTGTGGTGGATAAGTTCTTATTGTTAGAATTGTTAGAAAGCAGTAAGCTTTAATTGGTCCTAGAAAACAATACTCTTACATTGATCTGTTTATAAACGAGGACAATGGCATCCTAAGTTCATAACTCAATGTGATCAGATAAAAAGTTTTTGCTTGGGATGGGCTAATGATTTCCAGGGAACATATGAATAGACTAGATGGCCATATTAATCTCCTTCTTTGTGATATCTTGAAGAATGGAAAATCCTTTGTTGATTCTATGATATAGTTAAGAGATTGACTTAACAGAAAAGAATATTTAGCAGCATTTTGTGTTCCATTCAATTTTGTCTCTCTTTTAGGTTCCCGACTTCTGTCTTGGTCAACTCTCTTCCTGAGCAGGAATGCGAGGATAGTGTTTGGTTTTGCACACATATGATGGTATAAACTATTTGTTGAGTTTTAGAGATGGTATTTTGACTCGTCTAAAGGATTCTGCCATGTAATTTCTGTCTGTAAAGGATTCAAATCCTTAATTCAATCTGTTACTGCTTGTGCATTAACTGTATAGAAAATTGGCTTGATCAAGTGATTTCAAGCCATTTGGCTTGCATCACATGACTGCAAACATTGTCAAGAACATATCCTGAAAACGTTGACAATCCATTTGCTTGAGATATATGTAATTATTATCACTTTTTATTGGGCAATTAAAGTCCTAATCCCCTGAATCTTGTGCAACCCCTAGAGGAGTGCAATTGCTCGTCGCATTAGCAGCTCTAATCATATAGAAAATCTGCATTTTTATGATGCATGTTTCAACTTGCTTTTGTCTCTAAACAACACACACTACAATGCTGCTTTTCTAGCATTTCAGTACCTCTTCTAGTTTTTTTTTTTTTTTTGAATTCTATTTTTATGGATTGTTTATAACCAATATATTTCATATCTGGATTGTTCCCAACCTAATAATATTTCTTTTAATCTGTTTTTCCCTTTTAAACAGTGAAACAGAAGATAGTGACAGTGAAGATCAGAGCAATAGGGGCTGTGTTTGTACAATTCTTTGACATCTATTATATAGCATCCTTCTTGTGCAAGTTTCCGAAGCGACTACATCAATTATAAGAGAAAGATGAAAATAATTTGTGACTACTCTCAGTCTATTCATCCCCTAGGGAAGACTCTAAGAAACTGAAGTGGAGTTAGATCAGGTTCCCATTCACTTCTGCTCTGCTGAATCTACCCTCAAATCAAAATATATCCAGGAGAGAAGTCAAAATAGTTGATATGAAATGGGAAAAATATTGTCTCTTCCAATTCTTTTACAATGTAATGGCTCATTCATTTAGCAATTATGACATTACATACAAGTTCACAATCTAACTCCTGTTAAGTCACTTCTTTTATGACATTGGGTACTTATCATCATGTTAGATTCATGATTCCCTCAATGAATTTTATAAAGCTGTTATTATAGCATGTTTCTGCATGAATTTACTTGACCTCCTTCTCATGAAAATTACTAGACTGTGGTTAGAGTGAGTTAACACTGCACCATCTGCTATTTCCTTATCTGATTTTGTTTTACTTTGCATGTGGGTTAATGATTCTGAAGTTGTGTTGATTAGTAACGGATACGAAGAGTAAAATGTTGCGTTTGTTACCATTCTAAACTACCAAAAAGGGCTGAATGAACTTCACAGGCTTGAAGAATGCGAACAAATTGTAGAACAGTTCGTTTGGACATAGCATGCCCAATTGGATGTATTCTTGCAATTGCAGCTCTTGACACTTCTAACTAGATTCGTAGAACGCACGGCACTTGTTACCATTGATCCCTTGTTGACAGCAGTACAGCGAAAGCAGGACCTAGTTGTTTGACCATGGATTGAAAAACTCAGCCAAACCTAAAACTTTGCCCTTCAGTATGATCGGCGGGCATTTTGAGATGGTAGCTTGCCTATAAACCCAGTGAAAAGTATGGTTGCTATTATTGCAAAAAAGCCTACTGAATATCCAATCCCCGCACCTTGCCATGAAAACCATGAGTCATCTGTTTCTGGTAGCTTTACCGGTGGCTGCTCTGTTGGCATACCACATAATCCACTGTTGTTGGCATATGAGTTTGAATCATTCATTGTGTCCATTTGGCCACCCACTGGAATCTGACACTCGAGTTTGTTGTTACTCATTCTTGATAATTGTCAATAACAATAATAATTTTATTGAATTAAAAACAATTAACTACAAAGATTTTATTGTAAAAAAAAGAAGATAGTTTCTGAAGGTTGCTCAGACCTCCCAAAGAATATATTCAAGGTTCAATTCTCCCATGACTTAATAGACGGTCCCCATAAGTTTTTCCCATTATTTTTTTTTCCATACTTTAGAATTCTACTTAAATAGAAAAGAAAAACAAATTCAAATTTAAAAGTAAATCAAGGCTAGAATTCCCAAGCATAGTTTTGAAACCCGGCCCGGCCAGGTGGGTCGACCCAGGACCCGGCCAACCCGGGGCTAGAACCGGGCCGGGTTGAAGAAAAAATAGAGGAAGAAAAAACCCGGCGTGACCCGGCGGGTTGACCAGGCAAGACCCAGTCAAAAACCTGGTTGCACCCGTTGACTTTTTTTTTTACTAAAATGACGTCGTTTTGATTTAAAAAAGAATTGACCCGGGCGACCCGGTCAAAACTCGGAACCCGGGCCGAGTCTAAAAACTATGATCCTAAGTCTAAGAATCACTTACACAACTGTCATGTGAGCCTTTCCATAGATACAAATGATCTTTCTATATGGAATTTTCATGTGGGTAAGTTCAGTATACATGTCATATGGCAAGCACATACATATTAGTTTTACGTATCTTTCATACCGCAACTTGTGAGAACAAATATTTTCTTTTTTAAAAGAAAAAACATAATATGCATCAGTCTCAACAACTCTAATTAATATATAGTCTTTAATATAATATTGACAAGAAACATTTAGAAACAATCCTTTAATACAATGAGAACCTCATAATTATAACAACTTTATAATTTTCTTTGCATAATATTTTTTTTTAATGACTATTTATCTTTATTCAGATTCATTAATCAAATATTATGTTTATTAATAAAATATTTGATGGATATTAAAAATAAATAAATTTTTATTAATAAATTAAATATATTTACATAAACAAAAACAATGTCATGTTTACAGGTATGTATACCGGAGAGTCAATGCCGTGTTCGCTGGGAACAGGTTCTTGTTTAGCAATAAGAACGAGATGGTAGCCAAGTTCGCTGAAGAAGCTGTTGAAGTCAAGCTTGGTTGATGTAGTTGGTGGTGACGCTAAGAGGATGAGGATGATACTCTTGACACTCACTGATCGAGATGCACTCAAAGCGGTTCATAGACAGGATGGATATGGCCACACGAAACCATATTAGGACACACTGGGAAGGTATATTAGGATACTCTTAACATTTGCTTGTGACTGCAGATGCATCTTGTAGTCATGATATTCTCGACAACATGCTGCTGTTTCTCTTTGGTAGTCATGACACTAATACATCAGTCATAACATGTATCATGAAGTATCTTGTAGAATTTCCGCAAGAGTACAAAATGTTTTAGAAAGGTCAGTAGGTCATCTTAATTAAAGCATACGATTTTTTCGAGTAAATTCTACAACATGATTGCAGACAACTTACAGGGCTCATGTTTCCACATGATATAGCCTCCCCATTCTTGAGTTGGGTTTTTCGTATTTCTTACTACAGTTTGATTCCGTGTGTTAACAGAGCAGGTTGATATTGCCAAGTCTAAAGAACCAGGAGAGTTGTTGAAATGGGAGGACTTTCAGAAAATGAGATGCTCATGGAATGTGATCTCTGAAGTTCTGAGCTGATGCTGCCTATGCGTGGTACTTTTAGAGAGGTTTTAGATGATTTCACCTATGCAGGTTATACAATCCCAATACGATGGAAGGTATGTACAATCACTCTCCTGTATTCTAGAATGAATTTTATGCAGCAATTGAACAAGTTGTCGAAGTTTGTCAGATTGTCTAGATCATAAAACTTACGCTTTGATCTGCGTGCATCAGCTACACTGGAGTCCTGTCTCAACAACTAATGACCCAGTTCTCTTCTCAAATGCAGAAGACTTTGATCACTCCAGGTATGAAGGAGCAGGACACCTGCCCCATATTCGCGTGCTCCATTTGGTGGGGGAGCAAGGATTTGCATGGGGAATGAATACGCTAGACCACAAATACTCGTGTTCCTGCATAATATTGTGAAGAGATTGAAATGGGATTTGCTGATTCGTGATGAGAGACTTACATGTCATCCCTTGCCTGCACCATCCCAAGGTTTCCAATTCGTCTTCACTGACACCAATCCTCGGCCTAAGATCATGGTCACTTTCATGACCGTACTCATGTTGAAAGTACAATATTTCCAATTAGTTTGGCTGTTAAATAGTACTATTTATTTCTCATATTCAACAAGTCCACAATCCAGAACTGAGAATCCTAATTCTGATGTTCAAAGAAACAGGTTTATCTTGTTCTCATATCTTTTTCGTTTGAATGTGTCGGACTATTATGCGTGTGATTGCGTAAACTCGACTTATGGGATTGTGTAGGCTTGAGTTATGGCTTAATACGAGGGACTCGATACGAGGCTTAATCTGTGAGATTGTTTGATGACATTGGCTATTCAAGAGTCAAGTATTGTGCATAAATAGGATTATAACTCTTCAAATTTATGTAAGTTAATCAAGATGTACTCTTTATGGTTCCTCATTTCTCTTGTAGTTTCTGTAATTTCATTTTAAATTTGTTATTCATAATAGAATTAGGGCTTTCAGTGTAGTGTACAGCAGTTTTACATGCCCGGAAGTTCGACAGGATGGCAGTAAATTCATTCTGTTATATCCAATAATAAAGAAACAGTTTACTTTTCTTGTTTATCCTCTTCAATTTTCTTGTCAAGAAGATTACATATCATAGACTGTATCCAAAGAAGAATCAGGATAACAAGCCAATCATGGCGAATCATATTAAACTTTTTTGAACTCGTCCTAAACTAAAGCTATGAAAAAACAAAAATCATATTACAAAGGAGTTTTATTGAAGCAGTTGGTGGTTTGGCCAGTCCTGGCTTCATGTAAGTTCAGGTGCAGTTACCTCTTTGATTCTTTCATCCTTGGAGCAAATTCATGACTCTATTTCTTGTTGAATCCGAATAGAGATTTAATGGCGTTGATGGCATTCTCGTTGATAAATGATTCATCAAACCTTTTCATAAGAGGTTCAAATCCCTCAGCTGTCCTTAAATTGGATAGGTCAGGATCTGTCCGGATTCGCTGTTAACATTTCCAAAACCTCAGATAGTCAGCACTTCATAAACTATATGCTGTTCATGTGCAATTTTAGTCCATTACCTTAAAGTCTTCAAATCCTGCTTTCATCGCATCTTCAAGTGCAGATAGCCCAGCTTGTAACTGTTAAAAGTTCGGGGAAGTAAATGATGCAGCAATCCCATAAAGGGATAAAAAGGAAGAGAAAGGGCTACTGTTTTCAAGATAACGAAGACATTACCTGATTAAGCTTAGAATAACAACAAGCGACATTGTAACTTGCCACTGCAGCTTCAGTTGGGTCTGGTTTCGATCCCAGCATAGACTCGAACTTCTCCAGTGCTTCCTCATATTTGGCATTTCTTCATCAATTAACCAAGGAAAAACAAAATTTTAAAAGTATCACTGTGAAGAACTTGTAATGACTTGCAGGCAGTAAAGCATGTTACTAGCGCTTAAAGGGACATCTAATTTGCTGTAATAAATTTGTATGCAAAAAATGAATCAGTCCATCCTAGAGACCTAGCCTTTGCAAATATGAAATTCAACTTGAACTCAAAAGGAAGTAGAAAGAGCAAGTTGAATATCCAAAAGTTACTTGTATAATTGCAGCCCTTCGCGAAGATCCTTTTCTCTTTGTTCTTTCTGCTCCTTTTTTCTTAAGTAATTTTGCATCTGAAAAACCAATCACAAGTCAGAAATGCCAAGTTACTTGCAGTAAGAACTTTTCCTATACAAAGAAACGAAGTGAAAGAGAACACATATGGTATCCAGCTTTGTATCTTTTTCTAGTTACTCACTTGGATTTCTCTCACTCTGTTACTAATGACACCAGAGTTCCTCTCAGCTCTGATAATTTCCTTTTCTGTCAGTTCACCGGTATAATCCATGTTCCCTGAACAGAGTAGACAAAAAAGAATGAACTTCCAAGTCTAGTTCTATGTGCAAGTTTTCATGGGTGGGAGTTTAAGAGTGCACATATATGTTCATCAGGCAGTGATGAACTAACCATATCTCTTTTGCATCTTCATGAATAATGGGCCAATTCTTTGGCGGATGGTGTACATTGTCCTCCCATATTCAGCTGCTGGCCAAATCTCTGTCCCAAACACAGCACTGCATAAGATTTAGAACTCCATAAGTTACATTCTCAAATAAGATTCTTGTCAATTGTTCCAAAATTGTGGTAAAACATTTTTACGATTAGAAAAAGAGTTGCAGAGTTCTTCAAACACTTGTATCTACCAACTGCAGCTCACATTATGATGAATTGAGTTGAATTGGACTTGATATTTAATTTGGAGAAGAAGAAGGATAAATTAAACCTGGTTGCAATAACTTTATCACCAACACTGAATTTGCCATTCTTATCAGCTGATCCACCAGGAGCAATAGCATCAATATAAGTAGAGCCATCTCTGCCCTTTGCAAACTTTATCCCATAAGGCTGCTCTATTTCCACCTCATATTCTTCATACTTTTCTTCTCCTTCACCTTCACCTTCACCTTCACCTCCACTTCCACTCTCTGCAGATTTTGATGTCTGTGACTCAGTTTCTGAAGCTTTAAGGATTGAATTTGATGGTTTTAGCAAAAGGGTATTGCTGAAAGCTGTTGAAGTGCTGAGAAATGAGTAGTTCTTGGATAAAAAGTGAGTGTTTTGAGAGAAAAGGAGTGGGATTTGCTTGGCTTGGACACTACTTGTTGGTAATGGTGATGAAGAGTAGAGAGAAGGATATCTACTTGGAGCTAAAGACATGGTTGGTTTGTTCAACTACTGTTTTGCTTTGCTTCAGCAGCTCAATTGCTTCTGCTCGGAATGAGAAGTACTGCTGCTTTCCATTTGGAGGTGGGGGAGAGAGATGCTTAGAGGCAGAAGGAGAGATTGGCCTCAAAGAAGAAGTGGCTCTAATGAGCTCTTTGTGCTCTTGTTCAATAATGTTGTGCCACGTGTCATTTGGGGGCAAAGGTATGACTGGATCTTTTGATGACACGTGGCCTACCCTCATTCTTGATTATGGAGTGCTATACATTTGAGATTACCAAATATGGGATTTTCCTTTCATTTTAATTTTAATTTTAATTTTTAGCCAAGTATAGGAGGAGGAGGAGGAGGATATTCCTTCTTAAAAATCCATATATATATATATATATATATATACACACCCTACCAATGTACGATGGATCCCATGGTTGATCTTGTTGTCTAATGAAATTTGTTTATAAAAAAAATCACAAGTTTTCTTCGTACTAATGTAGTAAAGAACTTTTTTGAAAAGAAAAAACCCATTAATATCAAATTATTTATACAAAATAAATTGTTATTTTTTTATCACGAAAGAGATAACTCTCTTGGTTCTTGGTAGGAAGGTAGAAATTCATACAAATGATCACAATTATATTTTATTTATTGAACATGGATATTAGTGTGTGTTTGACATTGTGGTAGCGATTACTTTTCAAATAGTTTTTCGTGCCGAAATACATGCCAATGATGTTTTTTTATTTTTTAAAAATTATTTTTAACATCAGCACATCAAAACGATCCAAAAAGTACAAACCAAACTCAATTTTAACAAAAAAAAAAATTTAAAATTTAGCGAAACACAAGTTAAAACGCACAGCCAAACAAGCAAAACAAGCACAAAGTGCTAGGATTTGAATGAGAATATGAAGTCAATTTCACAAGGAACGAAATTATTACTTCACACACACACACACACACACACACACATATATATATATATATATATATGGAGAGAGACAACAAAGATTGTATTGTCAGAAAGATGATTACGGGAATGGCAATATTAGGACCTTAAATATTTTATATGACAAATCCATAGCCCTAATCTTGGCAAATCTATGGACACGAAATGTACATCACAAAGATGAAAGTCAGCATGGAAATCACGTAGCTTACAAAGCTCCTCCAACCTGCAATCACCCCGCCAAGCCTTGACTCTTGAGCTCCCGTCCAAAAAAAAAAACAGATATTGCAAGTAACCCACAAGCTCAAAGAACTCTACACCTTCACATTTCTTTTATTCCCGGGCAAAGGAGGAAAAAAAAATCTGATCTACAGACGTTCGGATCCTGCGTCATGCGAAATTCTCTGTTTTGATAATTAATAAACCTTAGAAAATTCACCTTTCATCTGTTCAAATGAGCTTTGGATGCATCTTTGACAATTTTCTCTCATGTCAAAGCATCAAAATCTTGCAACCAAATCTACAGGAACTTCTTCTGCAATTGAATGCAAAGCCTGCACGACCACACACAAAAAAAATCAGAAAGGGCAAGCAGAATGTAGACAATGCAGAAGAGAGAAGTTGTATGATCTTACTCGCAGATTACTTCTTCAAACTATTACTAGATAGGACTTTCTTCCCATAAGGACTAGTTCGAAGTGTAGGAACATGGGGTCGTATAGCCTCCACCAGAGCAGTATGAAGAGCTCCCTACTCCACAAGTTAAACAAGGATCCAATCAAATAATGAAATTGAATCAGTTTAATTTAATCAACGCCAACCGCTTTTCCCCCCCTCATACAACAGAAATCAGAAAATAAGACTACAGTCTCCAAAGGGGACTCCAGAAAGACAAAGAAAAGAACAATCCAAAAGCATATAATAATTGCAAATCTTTCTTCCAGGGGAGAACTGCCAGGCACATGATTTTATTGGAAAAAAATGTTGATTAAAAATCAAAATACAAACCTTTGATTGTTGCAAAGCTGCCTGGATAACATAATTACCAAAAGGATCTTGCATGACTTGATCCAGGTGAGCATTATTTATCAGCTCCCGGATAATACGTGTCCGGCGCTCCTCTCCTGCATATTTTAGGCATTTCTCTACCACATTGCTGCTATATTTCTGAACAGACAAGTCCCTATAATTACCTTCCAACTGACCAAGAATATCAGTTGTTGCCCAGGGAAGTCGAAGCTCAAAGACAAATTGCACAACATAGTTCCTGCAACATTGAAACACTTCAAATCTCAAGTGTTGCAAATCCAAGCATGCATTAAAAGATGGCTTTTAAATTCCTCATAAGAGGTTCATTCAAGCAGTCATCAAGATGTAGTGCCACAAATGCTTTTTGGTCTTGCCTTTCTTAATTCCCCAAAGTACTTGATGATTTCAGACCATAAACAGAAATAACAAGTCTGCATCTCACAAGCAGAGATCGGAACACCTAATCTTAAGAACAACCACCACGCATGTGGAATATGTAGAGCATGGAAAAGAAGGAAAAAAAATTTGGAAGTGTTAGAGCAGGGTTTGAGTCATTATTTGATGATGAGATTGTGAAAAAACTTGTTATTTTGACCAATAAATTTCACAGAATCAAAAAGTCCTCTATCAAGCAAAGCTAATACTTCAGTAATAGTCCCACATTATTCACTTTTGATTCTGAGCCTCGAAAATAAAATGCAGAACAAAAGAAAACAAAGAGGATCTGGATAAAACAGAAGTTCATTAATACATGTCACCCTTTATTAATAACTACTTAAATCATGTTTAGAATGTGAAACCACTTTCTTCCATGGAATTGTGCAAGAATGAAAAATTCAACACACCTTTGTGATAGACAGGCTTAAGAAAAGACACGGGAAAGAAAGCTCAAAGAAAAGAGAAAAATATAGTACCCAAATTGATCTTGTGAAAGGATCAGAGCATTTGACGTGATCTCAGAGACTAAACGACTCCTTTGCTCTCCCTCGGAATGGCTTAGGCATTTTTGAAGCACGCAACAGCCATGGCGATCCGTTGCAAGTTCAATACAATTATCAGTTGTAGCTTCAAAAAGGAACTGCAAAAGAAATCATCATCAGTGTTTCACATAGTGCTAAATTCTGGTTTATCTGTAAAGCATGTAGGATTTATAACTAAAAGAAGCATCATTTGCTGCATCTGCATGGAAGAGTTAAACAATTGTTGGAAGGCAACAATTTTTGTCAAGGAATGCCAAGGTTCCTAAAATTGAAATCATTCTTCTTGAATTGATAGATGGTATGCCTCAAACAAAAAAAAAATATAAAAAAAAAAAACACTGATGGATGGATCTTAATCGATGTCCCATTCCTTCTTTTTTCTTTAAGAGGAAGCTGGTGTTTGCATTCTTGATCCTAGTAATAATCAGAGTAATAATTTTTATGACAAAAACTTACCCAAGAATAGCTATTTAAGTCACCATAACCTAGTTACACAAATTTCAGAATTTTATTAACATGATATATAACACGAAAATGAAGATAATTAAATATAAGCAATATGTTAATAAAAGTAGAGGACAGTTCTTTCTATATTGTTAAGGGTAGTTGCTGCAGTACAGAAGTAGAGAACAACATGCTAAAGAGTACTTCTGTGGGAAAATTAGAAATAAATGAATCTCAAGGAACAAAAGTAAGAAAACAGGGTTATGAAAAGATGAAAAGATCAACTATAAGGGTGAAGAGATGATGGATGTCCATTGCTCTAACGGGGATGTGATCCAACTCAAGTTGTTCAATTGAAAGAACATGTACCAACAATAGTTTTACCTCTTGTTCTTTCATTTCAAATGCTTTGGTAAACAAGATTTAGAAAATCAATTTGCTTCTTCACATTAATAGTTTTGAGGGTTTCAGACAATAAGGCTATGAGGATAAATAATCTGAAAAAGATAACAAAAGTTCCAATTGCCAAAGATATTCAGGTAGAAAAGATATGTGGCCTTACATCAATGTATTCAGGCATCAAACACTGCAAGCAACGCTGGGCTACATGGTTACCATTCATATTTTTTATCAAGGTCACTATACCAGGCTTCAATGCAGAGACAACCATGGAAAACTGCTCTGGGGTCTTAAGGGTTTCGATAACCTTTTGAACAGCTCGAGTCCTGTGTTTAAAAGAGCAGTTCAGAAAATAATTAAAGCATGAAAGGGGAACACCATGAGTTTTGAATGCACAAGAAAATAAGTGTGCATGCGCACGCGCACACACAAAGAGAGAGAACAAACCCATGCATATCACATGAAATCCGAACAAGCTCCCCGGCTTTTCTAGTGATAGCACGAAGTATTTGCATTCTCTGATCCTCATCGCATACTTCAAGCAACTTCTGAACAAGGTAGTTCCCAAAAGGGTCTGTCATTAGCTCAACAATGTGATCAATAATCTCAAGAAAAATCTTTTCAACATCTTGTGGGCTCCCCTCAGAAAATTTTCTTTGCAAGAAACGGCAACCATGCTGGTCCTTTGCCATGAGATATATTCTACCAGTTACTTCATCTACTGAGTTATACTTCAAAGACTGAGAACTGAAATTAGAGCTTTTTAGGTCTGTAAAATCAGGAAGTATATCCCATGAGGTCAAATGATCCAACTGAAAGCACCCAGCAGTAGGAGCAGGTAAACTATGGAGAAGGTGACCATTTGATAGAAATTTGCCATGATGGTTGAGATGGGCAAGTGTTTCATTGCCTCCAGCTGAGCCAAACTTCAAAGCTTTCAGTGTGTTCAGTCCTTGTGACCTTGTCAGAATCTTTTCAGGAAAACTCTGTTTTCCTACTTTGTCCAAAACACGTATACCATTCTGTGATTGGTTCAAACCCCTTGAGACAGCATAGCTGCTACAAAATGGTTCTTGATTAGACTGTTGAACTTGGTGAGAGAATGGCACCTCCAAATATGGTTGCCTCACGTTCCGACTCATCAGCTTGGTTGCAACATTTCCATTTGCTTGAATAGGATTCTGAGCTTCCAATCTTTGATTATGGAGTTGCTGCATATATAGGTATTGCTGATGCATCCTGTAATATTGTTCTTCTCCAATATTCCTCCAGCTAATGTGAGACTGGTTTAATTGTTGTGAATGTAAGTAAGGAAGTGGAGACTGAACATCAGTGAAGTATTGTTGATGATCAGACATTAAAGGAAAATCCATGCCTGGGACAGCCACATTGGAAAGCAATTGAAAACCTTGCATGCCATGAGTTGGTGACAAGGCCGTGGAGAAATTTTCAATTGGCTGAGGCTGACAAAAATCAGCTGGCACCTTCAGTTGTCGGGCATCAAATTTTAAGAAATTTGACTGTTCTTGACCAACTTTCACAACATTAAACTTGTCAAAACCAGAAGGTAAATTATTTGGTGATCGGAACAGAGGGGAAACCATCACTGTTGAGTCCATATTTGAGAGTGAACCATTCATGGTGTTTGTATATACAGCAGGATTAGGTGGGGATTTACAATTCACCAAAGGACTCCCACTATTAAAACTCAATTCTGCAAATGCAGATGTCAAGGATTGGTCATCTGGCAAATTTGCTTCATCTGATTGGAGATTCTTGATAGGATATTGTTGAGTATTATTTGCTAAAAATTGTCTGTCATTCAAACTCCCATTGCTTTCAAGTTTCACAGCAAATGCCCCCTTGCAAGAATTCAAAGAAATGGGTGCCAAGCTACCATTTAGAGGTGCATTCTTAGGTCCAGCATCAGCAGAATGCTGATTTGCAGCAGTAGCATTTGGTATCTCTCCAAGAAGCTTCTCAAATTCATCAAACTCTATTTCAGTTCTTTGATCTTCCATTCTGTAAACGGCAATGCGCTCAAAAACTTCTTCCTAACAATATCTATGAGACAATGTAGATCCACAAACTAGCACTTCAATGCAGCAAAATTCTGAACGACAAAACACCACCCATTAGGATCACAATAATGGTAATAGAAAATGAAAAAAAACTAAATTTTCCAAAAATAATCATCACTTCACTTCTCACTAGAAGCTATCACCACCACAGTCTCAGCCATCAGAAATTGATTTCAAAGAAGCATAATGATAATAATAAGAAAAATCAAATAACAAGAAGAAAAGGACTGTCACATAAGTCACGACCAAAAGATTCTATACTAGAAATCAACGAAGAACAAAACCCCAGTTCAAAAAAGAGACCCCAAAAATGACTCTAAAACCATGATCATCATCATCGAAACCATTAAAAAGACCACTACTTTTCCTCGATTTCTACGTCCAAACAGGAAAAAAACAAAAAAGCACAGAAATCTATGCTTTACACAATTCCAATAACCATAATTCAGTCAAGTTCATCAAAAGAGCCAAAACCCAGATGATTAAAACCATGATCATCATCACAAACCATAAAAAGTTTCAATCTTGACAACAAAAATCAATAAAACAGACAAATCAAAAGAATCCCAATTCAGCTCAAACGATTTAACAGCAATGCAGAAGAAAAACAGGAGTGAATGAGTGACAAAAAAAGGCATAACATGCATACATACATACCAGTGACAGAGGATGATAGTAAATGAAGAAGAAGGCATTGGAGGGGGGCAAAAGCAACAAACTTTATAAGAGATGATCGGTTGTTTTTGTTAATTAGAGTGAATTATTTAGAAAGAATGCAAAGAGAGTGTAAGTATTTGTTGGTAAGGTGAGGGAGAGAGGCGGCGTGAAGAAGAAGGAGATTTTTTCAAGTAAGTGTGAGAGATATAAAAGAGATGGAACGGTTATGGCATTGCCAAATTTAAGCATAAAATAGAATTACATTACAACGATATTACAAACATATATTTCTACCATTACCATAAACCATAACCATAACCATAACACACACCACCCTCCATCTATCTATGAATCATCCATGCATGGAATGCAATGCTGCTTGCTTATATATATTTATTATTTTATTATATGCTTTCTTTCTTTTAGGTTTGTTTGGGTCACTGCTCCTCACTTTTTAAAAAAAAAAAACAGGTAATAATAAACTTGTAATTGAGTTAATTCAAGATATCTTTAAATTCACAATTCAAATTATATTATTGAAATAAAATAATAAAAACATTATAAATATTTTTTAAAACAAAAAATATTAACTTTTCAAACTTGAGACTAAAATCATTATACTTGAAGTACTCAATCTAGACAAATCATAAAATTTAATCCTCAATAAATTAAATATTGAAAGATGAAATTGAAAAAAATAATTTTGATTATAATTAGGATTAAAAAAACAACAATTAAAATAATAAGGATCAAAGTTAAAATAAAATAATAAATTTTATATTTGATTGAAAGATAAAATTTAAAAAAAAATCAATTTAGTAAAAAGACAACATAATTCAAAAAAATAAGGGTCAAAATTGACATAAAAAATTATTTTGATTGAAGGATAAAATTGAAAAGAATAATAAATTTTACAAAAAAAACCATGAAAACAAATTAGAAATGAAAACAAATTGGATAACATAATATCATTAATTTGAATTGAATGATAAAATTAAAACCAAGAAAACTTTTACAAAATAATCAAGGCAAAAAATTAGAAATAGGATCAAATTGAAGAATATAATATTTGATAAATTGGAATAAAATAATGAAATTGAAAATAAATAAAAATTTTACAAAAAGGTTAAGACCAAAAATTAGAAATCAAAAGAAAAGGGATTGAAGTTGAACTACCAGCAACCAAAATGATCAAATTGTAATTTTTAGAAAGAAGAGGAAAAAAAGAAAAAAAGAAAAAGAAAGGTTCATCGTTGATAAATTGGATCACCACCAGAGACACGTACCACACTAAAAAAAAGAGAATACGATGGTGTTTCCAACGACATGGTGAAAAAGTATTTTTTGATGTTAGGAGACGTTGCCCAAAAGGCATGAGTGCCTCCCATGCGCCTCCAGATGCACCACACACAAGGTCTTTTTTGTTTTGTTATTTGTTTAGCAAAACACCAAAAATGCTTTTGAACAGACTTTATAATTACAAAAAAATTATTGTGAAAAAACCAAGAAGCCCCTTGATTCCAGGTGTAAAAATTTTATTTTTAAGAGTATTTTTGTTGTTTAACTGCACGTTTTAATTATTTATTATTTTTTATATTTAGTTAAATACTAAATTATTTCTCAGCTGACATTATAATAATGAAAAAATCATTGTGAGAATACTAAAATGCTTCTTGATCCATATCTTCTTCTTTTTTTGTGCTTCCAATCGTAATTTAATCATTTCATTGCATAATTTAGATGGAAAATGACTCATTTATCCCTGGTGAATTTTATACTGACAAATGGATCATATAAAAAGATTTTAATACTATTGATAACTAGTGCTAAGTTTTTTGGATATAGGGATAAAAACATCGTTACATTGTTCTAGTGAACAATATCAATAGATCTGGAGCTACAGTAATTTTCAAAGACCAATTAGGTTTTTTTAATATGGAAAATATTTAGAAATCCATGTGAAGTTATTATGATATAATATTTGTGTATTTGCTATATATATATATCATGATTTTAAAAATGGAAGCAACAAGTTAAATCTTCATGAGCTATAAGTTTTTTATTTTTTATTTAGTAAGGTCAAGTAATTAGTAAAGTATTATATAAGATTTGATCACATTGGGGTATGAATAAATATTGTGAATTGGGTGCTTGTTTGATATTGCGTTAGCTTCTATTTTTCAATTTATTTTTGTTTGAAAAGATATTAAATTAATGTTTTTTTAGATATTTTTCGATGATTTAATGTGTTTAGGTTAAAAAGAAAACAAGAAAACATTATTTTAATGTAAATTTAAATGAAAAGGGCAGCCTGGAACAGGTTATTAAGTAGACAATAGACACTTGGTTGTTTTTCACATCAAATTTAAACGAGTTTTGAATTTCTGATGCGTATATACAATCTTACCACAGCATACATGTGTTGTGAAGAATTAAAGTGCTTGCCAATATCACGAGAGATTACTCTGGTTAGTTAACATTCCAATAATACGTGTATCTAGAAGATATGCCACTGATGAACACTCCAACTCCAACTCCAAGGATTCTCTTTGGCTCTCGGTTTAGTTTTAGGGTTTTTTTTTTATATAACTTTCCACTCATCTTTTTTCCACTCGAAGAGGAGGAATTACACTTAAACTCCTTCCAGACAATCTACCCAATTGCAGTCGTTCTTCATGCCGTATCCAAGCAAAGCTACATGTGTCTTGCAAGACAAATAAGATGCTGTTTGGTATCAGAGACCGCATTATTGTGTTGGGAACTTTGGTAATGGACAAGAGAAATCAAACAAACAAAAAAACAATAATCAGATTTTAACCACTAATATCAAGAGAAGAAAGGGGGCAAAAAGATCAAAACTTTAGATGGATGGTGTATTGCATTGCTATAGTTCTTATGATCATTTAATGGATGGATATATGTGCATCATGATCCTTACTTTATTTGTTTATGTTGACAAAGACTCTGCCAAAAGACTCGTTTGCAGCTGCAATTATGTTTGATAGTGCCTTTCAATTTGTTTTTTTAAAGTGTTCTTCCAATTATTTTTATTTAAAATACATTAAGTCGATGTTTTTTAAAGTGTTTTTTTATTTTTTTAATGTAATAATGCTAGAAATGAAAAATAAAATATATAAAAATATTATTTTCATTTATTTTTAATTAAAATAAAAACCTGCAACGCATTACCAAGCACACTAACCTGGTCATTAATTTGCTTTCCCATTGGAGCGAAAACACATTGGGTATTGATGAACATGCACGTCTTGCATTGGCATTAGCTAATATTTACTTTGTTTGGGTAAAAGATTGAGCTTTGAATGGTCATCCAATTCAAGACCATGTGATGAAAACCCTAATTGTACTCGAAATATCCTCTTTACATGAAAGGAGAAGGGGGAAATGCTGAGCATATGGAGTCATTTTGAACCCAATATGGCACTCCCCATTACTCATTTATACGTTCTCAAACCCTAATCATAGATGAAAAGTTGCCCTCCATTAAGGATATTCCAACGCTTCTTTCTTCTTCTTCTTTTTATCATCATGACCAGTAGCAGTTCTTCCTCCGTGAAAAAAACCAAGGTGTTTAACATTTTGTTAAAGCCCATCCTGTTCTAATTTCTAAGATCTAAGTTTACTTTTCTAGGATAATAGGAAAATAATTCACACAAATAAATAGTATGATTTGATTGGAAAGACAAAGGGTTAAATTCATGAGAGCATACGAAGACATGTAACCTCTATCACCTAATATTAGTAACTAATTGGCTGGACAACAGAGGAAGAGTGTGAAAATAGAAGAAAAAATATTAGTTTTTTAGGTAATGTGAATAAAATAATTAATGAAAGGGAGACTGTAGGGGAGGCGGGGTGGCGGGAGTTCGGGTCCATTATTAACTGTTATAACAGAATTTATTACTTCTACTCTCTATCTCTCCCCTGTACCCTTTCCCTTTCCAAAATATTTTTATCATTACCCCTTCAATGGTGTGTATTTGTACATGCCAGTGAGAGTATGGGAGGGACGACACACTGTGCCTCTCAAATTTCTAAAGCAATCCCACCAATAGATTATAGGCTTAAATGAATCTCCTCTGCCATATTATTGAAGGATTGCTGTGGAACGAGAGGTATCGACTGGACTGGAGGGTTGGAGCATGGGAGGGGACACCATGTCTCCTATGAAGGCAAGATAAAGCTCAGCACACCAGACCTGAGACCTTCCCTTTACGCAGCAGCGCATGTATTTCTTACAAAATCACAAGTTCAGCTTCTCTTTTTTCCCTGTTCATAATGGATTGAGGAGATTGAGTTCCCTTCAAGAAAGAGATAACGACCTCCTTTCTTTGAATCCCTGTTCATAATTTAATTCTCAACATTCAATTATGACTGCCGGTCTTAATCATATAGTGGTAGATGGTTCTTTATATAGCCCATAATCTACTCTGATGACTGTATTACGATTGCCACCATCAAGTTATTTCTCAAATTTATGGGGATGAAGCTATAAACTCTAGGTATTTATTGACACCACAGTTAACTCAGACTAACCATTAATGGTGATATCAACAGATCGTCAGATTTAGCAATTGTGGAGCAACGAGAGTACAAGCAAAGATGAGACTTGCAACTCAAAAAAGGGTTCAAAATCATTGCAATTGTACAATTAATTGCAGAATAATACACGCCGTATTCCGGCAAGCTACCCTCACCAGAATCTGTAATTTCTACCAACATTGGTAATCAAATTTACAAAAGACGCATTGCCAATCATCAAACTAAAGATCATTTGCTTCTATGAGGGCCCCTGATCTTATTTGATCCTCTTATGTGTTGCACAGCTGCCTTCCTAGTACCCATATCCTGTAACAATAATGCAAGAACAGAAAACTCAGTGAGGCAGTCACTAGAGAAACAAAGCACTTAACAGCGAGCAGCACGGGCGGCACAATAATCACACAAGGTTTCATAGTTCAGAAGAACAAACCTGAGTTATCCATGGGGTTGCCAGCAGGCACTGATTCAGGCTCCTTAATCTCAACAACTACACAGTCGGACATCAAGAACGTCTTTGCTACCGATGATGCATGCTCCAGGCAACATCTGACCACCTGAATGATAGAAGACAGCTAACACTCAGTATATATTTAAATCCAACAACACACAGCTTCAGAGCCAAAAGAGACTTCTAACTTTGAACTCAAACACCAACAGACAATCATAAGCTGATCAGCATGCTAGCTCACCTTTGTTGGATCAATGATTCCAGCAGCCATCAGATCTTCATAATTTCCAGTTGCAGCATTGTATCCAAATTTAGGATTGTCAGTTGAGAGCACCTAAAAGAAAAGGAAATGATCTTAGCTGCAGGTAGTTCTAGACCAGACACAGTACCAGAATTTGACATCGGCAAATTTAGATACCTTCTCGCTGACCACACTTCCATTAACACCAGCATTTTTGGCAATTAACTTCAGGGGGTAGCTCAGAGCTCTCTTTACAATGTCTGCTCCCACCTGCAATCAAGCAAAAGCAATTTTTAAGCAGCTCTGAAACAAAATCTACACACAGAACAAATACAGATCATGTATAAGTTCCTTTATATCTCATCCTATGAGTTCCTTAACAGAACATTCTATAAGTTCTTAAAATGATGATTTAGCACATTACCTTTTCTTCATCGTTCTCAAGACTGTCCTTGATAGCATCCACCTTTGATGCCAGTCTCAGCAGGGTGCATCCACCACCAACCACAATACCTTCCTCAACGGCTGCCTGAAAACCATTGAGATGATAATGACTGGATGGTGTCCAAATAAATTAACTAAGAACATAAGAACAATACAGGCAAAGGTGGTGTGAGATAAATTACCTTGGTTGCATTAAGAGCATCTTCAACTCTCAGTTTCTTTTCTTTAAGCTCTGTCTCGGTTTGTGCTCCAACCTTTAGCATTTAAAAGCATGTCCATTTAAGTTAAAATACAATTTACACAGTTTTGTGTCTCTATTTCATGAGTGATGAGAAAATTACCTGTATCACTGCAACACCGCCGGACAGCTTAGCAATTCTTTCATTGAGTTTCTCCCTTTCATAGTCTTGTTCAGCAGCCTGCATTATTATTATCTTGCATTTAGCATCAATAAACCACACTGGAGGAAGATAAAAACAAAAAGGAAAGGTGAGAAGACAGAATTGGCACCTCGATAAGATTTCTAATTTGAGCAACTCTCTTATTTACTGCTTCTTGGGTGCTTCCGTCACCAACAATGGTGGTTGTGTCCTTGGTAAGAACCACTTTAGAAGCATGTCCCAAGACCTCTTTGCCTACTTTGTCCAAGGCAAGCCCCACCTCTTCTCTGACAACAGTTCCTGAAACCGAATGAATGAAATTTCTAACATCAGCAAAATAAAAATAATAATGTCAGCGGTGAACATTTGTATCCACTCCCAAGCAAACATGTAACGAGGGCATTCATATCCACAGTTAAGGCACATAATAGCTGAACACCATAAACAAAAATAAAATCATATAGAGAGGGAAGAATCCAAAGGTAAAACACTGACCTCCAGTCAAAATAGCAATGTCATCAAGGTACTGACTTTTCCGTTCCCCAAAACCAGGAGCTTTGAGGGCAGCAATCTTCAAAGCACCCCTAAGCTTATTGACAACAAGAGTTGCTAAAGCTTCTTGTTCAATGTCTTCAGCAATTATCAAAACTGGATATCCAGCTCTAATTGCATCTTCCAAAATGGAGATTAGATCTCTTGCGTTTGTTATTTTCTTGTCAACAAGAAGCAACTATACCAAAACATACAGAATTGTCAACATCAGAGAAAAAATCAACTACAAAAGCCTGCATGACTAACTGTGAATGACATACCTTGCAGTTCTCATATTCAACTGACATTTTTTCACTATCAGTGACAAAGTAAGGTGAGATATAACCACGGTCAAACTGCATTCCCTCAACAACATAGAGGCTGTTATCAGCACTCTTTCCCTCTTCAAGGGTGACCACTCCCTTCCGACCGACTTTGCTCATAGCTTCAGCTATCATATTCCCAACTTCATAGTTGTTCCCAGCACTAACAGCTGCCACATCTGCAAGTTCACTGTCTTCAACCTGCAATCCCAAATTATATTCATTCAATCCTTTCACCTTTAATACATGCATGCAAAGGTCACAGTGGCATCATGAAAATTACCCACGGGCATGGTCTACCTCACTCTACATACCTCTTTCGACATCAACTTAAGTTCGTTTACAAGAGCTCTTGTGGTCTTCTCAATGCCTCTAGTGATTAAAACAGGGTTTGCACCCGCAGCCACAACCTGCAAACAAAAAAATGGATAAGGTTGCCACGCTCAACATTCTTAGAAGAATAAATGGTATGCACCATAATACCAACCTTGACACCTTCTGCAATAAGGCCTTGCGCAAGAACAACAGATGTTGTAGTCCCATCACCAGCCAAGTCATTTGTCTTGGCAGCAGCTTGTCTCACTAACTTAGCACCAATATTCTCAACCGGATCCTCCAATTCAACCTAATTTAAGGTAAAGAATTCTGTAAATAATCACAAAAAATGATGTGCAACAAGAGGAGAAAATGATATGGTGAACAGAAATGGCCATAGTCCTTGTCCAACACATGCGAGAACCAGAAGGAAGATCATCATGCCACAAGAAATTCCTAAGCTCATAAATCTGTATATGGATAGCATAACGAATTAACATAAAGTGGAATATTTAGTTTGCCTCATCCAAAGTGGGAAGCCACTACTACGATTTCTAGCATGCATCTAAAAGAGGAGAGGAGAATAGAGATGCCATCCCTCAAGTTATCAACAACACAAGCAATCCAGAGAAAGCATACCTCTTTAGCAACAGTCACGCCATCATTAACAATTTTAGGCGAACCGTATTTGCTCTCAAGAACAACATTCCGGCCTTTAGGTCCAAGGGTAACCCCAACTAAATCTGCAAGCTTGTTCACACCAGTCTGCAATAAAGGAACATATCCGGTAAGCAAAAGGCAAAAAGGACCAAACAAAACACACTGCAGCAGGATGCAAATACTCAACAAAACCAGTAACTAAAAACTCACTTGCAATTTCTTAATTGCAGAACCGTCCTTGTTGAAGTGCAGCTCCTTGGCAGCATTAACCTTGAGAGGACGTGATCTTGGTAGAACTACATTCTGTGGCCTACCAAATCGACTTGCAGAAATGGAAGCGAAAGATGACAACTTGTTTGAAGAAAATACAAACTTCTTATCCATAACACGGCCATTGGGAGCAGCCAAGGTTCCAACCGAGGACATGGCCGTAAAAGTCGATGCCATTTTTATTCTTTAATACCTGGTAACATTTAAAAAAAAAAAAAAAGGGTTTGAGTCTCCGTATGATTTGATTTATTTTAAGCTCACTGAGAACTTCATGTTTATAGTTTCTAGCTAAAATTCCCAATAAAAGAGAATCCAATCACAAAATTCTCTTCCAAGCACAATTCAATATTTTACAGTAACACGGTTCCCTCGAAGTAATAGAGTGCGAAACTAAATAATTCACAAGAAACACAAATCAAAAACCAGGAAAAAGAAAAGCTTCTTTGTCCAACTCGCTTCAATCACCAACTAATAAGGCCTACAGGAACAAGTATATTCCTAACGAAATTGCATTACTGAAAGCATGAAACAGCACAAATGAAAGAATTCATTTCCATACAAAAACCAGAATAACAGAAACTATATAAAGCAGCAAACTTTAGGGATTTTTTCACAAGTTAGTATGATTAGCATGCCACAAAAAGGATAAGAAACAGTGTAAAGATTGAAACTTTATCACAGTAAAGGCAAAACAAATAAGAAAGAAGAAGGGGGTGTGAGAGCTTACCGGGAAATGAAACGGCTGGTGCTGGGGGAATGGGGTTTTAGAAATGGGGTTTATGGATGAGAGGCGATGGTGGGTGGCTGGGGAGGTGGGTGCAGGTTTATCTTATTGACACTCTCTTAGTCCTTGCAAAGCTGTAGAAAGAGTAGGTTTTTACTTTTATGAGTGTTACTTGGGGTTTGGTCTTGAAGGTTCTAGCGAATCTAGACCGTTGATTAGACTTATTGCCGCTTGATTTGTCTTATATTAGAACACTCTAGAACCTTTGGTGTTGTCATGTTGATTGCTTTGTTTGCGCTGGTAGTTTTGGGTACAACCACTACAACGACCAGTGTCCTACTTATGTAACGGTGCAAATTATATATTTTGAATTTTTTAATTTTTATTATTAATTTTTATTATTTTAATATGTTAATATTAAAAATAATTTTTTAAAAATAAAAAAAAATTATTTTAATATATTTTTAAGTAAAATACATTTTAAACCACGTACCACAATCTCAAACATAACCTTACTATATACACTCATTCTCGTGATGGCGTGAAATGTAAAAGAAGTATTTAGTTGCTCCAATCATTGTTTTAATCAGTCTAATGGATTAATTGGGCTAGGCCCGATTGATTTTGTTCTTATTCAGTCTGGATTGAAAAATACATAGGGAAAAAAATTAGTTAGCTGGTTAAAAACTCAGAAAAAAAAACAACTTTATTTAACCAAAGTTAAAATATCAAAACTCGTAATCTTGATCTTAACACCCGAAAAGACAAAAATTTCAGTATGAACCCAAAGCTCTATTATGGGCTTGAAAGAGCTCACTAAATTGATCGCAAACAAAAAAAAAACTTTTAAGCTCGCATTCATATGTTAGTTGTTCCTCACTAAACATCATCGAGGGTTCAGTTGAAAGTGAAGGTTCGGATCGGATTCTAGTCTCGGCCTACATTCAACTTATCCACATGATCAACATGATCCAAGGGAAAGGCAAGTGGGTAAGCTGAAGACTGGCCAAGGCAAACTTGGCCAGTAGTTGGAAAGAAAGAAGGTCTTGGAAGAAAGCAAGATAGATCAATATATTCTCGTAAAAAGAAAATTTATATAGATTATGAAACTCAATTTCCAACTGACTCAATGTTGAATAATAAAATTAAAAAAAATTAATTAAATGAAAAACATAAAAAGCAACCCGAGTTAACTCGAGTTGATCCATTAAGCATTATTCTCGTGTCATGATATCAAGATAATATAATAAAAAATAAATAAAATAAATCATAAAATTTAACTCAACTTGGAAGAAAAAAACTAATTCTTGAATACAATAAATAGAAATGAGAGGAGGTACAAGAGAAAAAGAAGAAGCGAGTAGTCAAGTTATCTACCATACAATAAACCATGTTCATTTAACTTAAATTTAATAATGTAACAAAACACGAGAAGATTTCATTATGTTATCACTTTGTCAAACTCAATAACATAATGTTTGGTTATCTTCAGCAGCTGTGTTTTGGCCATGAGACCCATAAAAATCTGATGTTTCACCGCATGTTTTGCGCAAGCAATTTTTCATGCTTCTTGCTACGTTTTTGTTAAGTGAAGAGTTGCACTCTTCACTGTTCACATAAGTGAACAGTGGAGAGTCACACCCCACTGTTCATATAGTATTTGAACTTTTTATTTTTATTTTTATTTTTAATTGTGTTTTATTCAAAAAATTAGAAGAAGATCGCTTGATGACGTAGTATTTGCAGAATTTGATCGCAATCCCAATTTTATTCTTGATGATATTTTACTTGATGTTGTTGTGCGCTTAAGAAACCATGAAAAAATATAGTCCTTGTTCACGTGAACATTAGTTAAATCTACAATATTTAAATTAAAAACCATCAATATATATATATATATATATATATATATATATATATATATATAATCTAATTATAAAAATTATTATTTTAGCCAAACATATTAAACTACTTTTTGTTAAACCTCAATTTCAACCACAGTTTTAACCACACATATATTTTTTCAAACCAACCTCAACTAAATATACTTTTTATAAAATATTTTTTTAGACCACAACCACAACAGCTATCACAATACTAACCTCACTTATATTTCTCTATTGGTTTTTTTAATCAATTTGAATTTAACATAAAGGCCCATGATGGGCTTGGAATCGAAGCTAACATGAGATCAACATTGGGCCATAAGGATTAGTGCTAGTAAATGAGTCAGGCCCATGTCTTCCTGCAAGCAGAATATTTTATTAGGATTAGCCGGAAGTCTCTCCTTGTTTTGGTTTCGAATAAATTACTACGTACGCTTGCTTATTGATACCATTTTCTGAGCTTTTAAAAGAAGAAGAAGAAGATGTAATCATACCTCCTTAATCGAGAGAGAAATCGCTTATGATTAAATCGCAAGTCAATTAACATCAGAACCATGTAATTAATGCAGAGATTAAGCTCCAGCTGGTTAGAATTAATTAAAATACACCTACATGACACGCACTGAAGTAATTAATTTCTCATTAACTCGGCTACGGACCATTACCCTCACTCAGGTGAAGGAGAGAGAGTCATTTGGAGGCCATGCAAGGTTCCAAGTAATTCTAGAACTAGTGTTAAGGTTTTGCTTTATATATTTACGTACACATATATTGATAGGATATTTTCGGTCGTGTGATTAAGATTGAGCGTTGAAGTCTTTAAAATAATCACATTAATTGTCTAATTATATATATAATATACTAAGAAGAATTAATGACATTTTTAAAATAATACTAATTAATTTCAAGAGTTGAATTCAGAGAGTTAGCTAGAGGAGGAGTACTGTACCTCTTTAATCAATATCAAACATTAAATTAACCTCTTAATTAGAGTTGCTTAGAAGCTATCATCTAATTAATTAATTAAGGGCACATCAAACAATTGAAAATTAATGTCCCCTCTAACCGCATATTATTTATTACAGGGGGGATTTATTAATTATGGATTGATCTACTAGTTTGTGGATCAATTATATATCCAATATCACCAATTCGTGCAACGGTAAGGAAGTATGGCATACTTAGAAAATGCGTTTATATATATGTCGGCCTAAAATCTACATGGCCTTGCATTTGGCTTTAATTTATGGTTGTATATTGGAATTGCTTCGGTAGGAATTGTAATGGCTTGCTTGACCTTTGGTGAAAAATATTTGGTGCTTTTGTGAGTGGTACTGTATAGGAAAAAAACCATTATCTAATCATGGTTACTTGTTGGTTGATGTATCATGGTGTTATTGATGAAAATATTAGTGAAGGACAATGCCTTTGACATAGAGAATGATGTTTGCTATGTATAGAAAAAATAATATATATATATATATATAGCTCATGGGAACTCAAAACACATAAAATAATGTGTCAAGTAGAACGGGATAGATAATTAAGGTCAACATCAAGCTTAGGATAAAGTTTTGGTTGTTTGGGTCATCCAAACCTATATTAAAGAATAATGTAAATCATATCTTAGAATCTAGCCTAAAAGTTTAAGTTATTTTGTTGAGATGATTCTTTGACATGGTATCAGAGCCTTGATGACCAAGTGGTCACGAGTTCAAATTTCACCATCCCTATTTATTTGACAAAAATCAAGCATAAGGTAATGCGAGTCTGAACAAGTTTCAAGCTCAAAGGGCTTTTAGTTGAGGGGGTATGTTAGAAAATAATATAAATCATATCTTAGAACTTCACCTAAAAATTTAAGCTATTGGGTTGAGATGGTTCTTTGACAACCTGACCAGTCCTTCTAGGCATGTCATAAACAACTAGAAATATTTTTTTATGGTATCATCAATTAATTTTTTTTGCCGGTGAAATATATCATCAATCAATTAATTACATGATTAATGAGTAGTGAAAATAATTAATGGTGTCTAAGAATCAATTCAATCCAATAGTTTAAGCTATTAGGTGAGGTATCAAGATATGATCTGTATTATTCTTTAACACGCCCTCTCGAGTGAAAGTCTCTTAGACTTGAAACTTGCACATACTTATATTACCTTGTACTTAATTTTTATCGAATAAATATGGTTGATAAGATTCGAATTCGTAATCGCTTGGTCATTAAAACTTTAATATCATGTTAAATAATTAATTTAATATAATAATTTAAATTATTAAATAAATTTTTAATATATAATTTATATTATTTTTTAACGGAGACAGCGACAGTAACAGTGGTAAAAAGGAAACTAACGATACGATAAACAATCAATTAAGCATCTTGATGATGCGTGCGTGAAGCAGCTGGTTGATCTGATCCAAAAACTTGAGCGTACAAGCTGTACTGATTTGCAGCAGCGGAGGAAGAAGTCCCTTGTATAGATGAGGCATGATTGTGAGATCCCTCGTACCATATTCGAATATAATCAGGGTTGGACCACTCGACTCTCTTCTTTGCCACACAATTCTGCTTCTGGCATTTAAAATAGCTCCTGAGATTAATTAATTAAATGCACCAACATTAATTAATATACATATGATATAAATTAATATTCATTAGTTATAAATTACAAGGATATATATATATATAAACAATTAAAATAATCTCAATATATTGGCCCCATTAATTTCATTTTAATTTAGAAATTAACTAACCTCCGATATCTATCACCTAATTAACCTCTAGTATTACTAATTATTAGTTTTAATTTTTTGTATCTAAAAAAGAGTTACCGATTGCATTAATTCCTGATGTTTGAGACATTTTCAACCAGGTTCTTCTTTTCATGTCTATTGATTTCTTCAGACAAATAATTTCCTCGAAATATATAGTAGTATCGTTTAATTAATTACTCAAATTAAAAGAAAAAGAGAGAAGAAATTATATTAACAATATGTGAAGGCATGATCTACAAGCAGAATATTTTAATTGAGAAATGCATGAATTATTAGGAGCCTGATTGATGAAGTTTTTAAATTTGAGATGAAATTGAGAATCCGGTAACAGATTGTGGACAACAGAGATACACAGAGGTTAGTTTCCTTCAATCCCCACACCCATATATATATGTAAATAATTAAGCTCTGTACGTAATTAATTAAGCAGCAAGGATAATTGGGGTTCAAAACTGATAGCTAGGAAAAGAACCCCTTAATATATATATATATATGCTTCATATACACATAGAAAATTGAATGTAATATTTAATAAAAATACCGGAATTTTCCAATTTTTTTTATGAACTTCTGGCCATATTTCTTCCATCCATGCCCATCTTCTGGCAGCACCAATCTCTGCCCTCCTCGATCTGTATCCTGCTCTTCTCTACCCTCCTGATCAGTTTCCCTTAATTATACGTATACAAAACACGAAATGAAATAATCAGTTGATTTAATTATACACATGCATATATATATATATAGTGTTTACAAATATTAATGTTACTTAAATATTTGCATTATATCTGTACTATAATACCAACATTTGCATACACACACACACACACACCTCTTGCAAGATGGTCATGGAGGGGGTGTGTGCGTGTGTCTATATACATATCTATCATAGCAAGGGGAAAAAACAAATGAAGATGAGGAGCGCGCGCGCGGCGCCCTCTCGCATGTATATATATGTGTATATATAGTTGAAGTATCAGGTACTGAAAGCAAAATGGAAACAAATTAATTAACAGTACAGAAGAAATCATAGATAAAAATGGAAGTGCAGTATTATTGCATATATATAGTAATCATGGTGGGGGCGTTGATATGGACGAGCATGAGGCGGCTGGCGTGCTAACTTGAGGTGTCTACAATATTTAGGAACCTCTTTTCCTTCAGAGAGAGAGAGAGAGAGCATATGGAGTTTTGCGTGTATAAACTGGATCTATGCGCCAGCAAATAATTATATAACACAGATTAACTGATCCTGGGAGGGATAAAACTAGATGGTGTTTTTAGGTTTTAAAGATGCAGATCTATACATGGATCCAAGATTATATGTACTAATTAACTTAATATCACACCCATTTGATTTCTTGAACAAAACCAGCTGCAAGGTGAATCTATATATGTATGTAATATCCCGTACATATATATAACATGAGGGCATCACTCGATGTTACAGGCAGTGAGAGAAAATGGTTTCAAGTTGAAATCATGCTAGTATTACCACTTCAAAAATAATTAGAAAAGGGTAAATAAAGACGAAGAAGAAGAAGAAGTTTTGTTATGGATTTCAAGAGAAACACATACATTGGATGAATCTCGTATATAGTGGCTTTGATGGAGAATCTAAAGGGCGGTAGGGCCGGGTACATATATAGAGAGAACTTAAACCCTAGCTAGCTAGCTAGCTTGATATCCAAAAGTTGCAAATTAAGAAAGTGCTCCTTTCCATGAGCATTTTTCCATGGAAGAGAAGAGAGAAGGGGATATATATAAGGGAACGGAAAGCTTGATTAGTAAGAGAACATACATGGAGGTTTCTCTGGTTGAAGAAGCTTCGCTCATGGTCGCTGTTGATCCTATCCACACCAAAAGAGAAGGGAGCAGCAGGAGTATGTACTGTGTTCAACCTTTTTTGTGGAAAATATATATGAGAGACAAAGGAAGGACTGCAAGATTATTATAATACTATACATCCCTGCGCTTTTAATTATATATATATGGGTTTAATTTGGCAACATATATAGAAAAGAATATTATATATAGCACTTTATCTTTGGCAACAAGATCTATATATATACAACATGCATGGCTGTAAAACCTGATCGGAGATCAATTCAGAGTAAGGCCCGGCCTAGGTGTTGATCATCTCTACTTTAACCCGGCCGGGTTTTATAACAATAAATAATATCCAATAATACTGAAAAATACACACTCAAAACATAAATATAAAGTTTTACGAATTAAAGATAAAAATAATTGCATCAACAAGACGGACAGTTAATTTTTTTATTTATTAATCTACCTTTTTTACTTTCTAATTTATTTTATATTTTGTTTTACAAATAAAGAATTTTTATTTCATATTTATGTGAACGGTAGACTTTTCAATCGGATAATAGTAAAAATTAAAAACTCGTGGGAAGACGATTAATGTTGAAGGATTAGTTTATTCCATGGATGATGGCTATATATATGGAAGAATTTTTAAATCCAAAAACGAGATAGAGAAATATAATTTTTATATTTTGGTACTGTGCTTGAATGTGTTTTCAAAATACACAATGTTTTCTAATAATTTTAATGTGTTCGTGTAAAAATAATATAAAAAAATATTTTAATATATTTTTAAATAAAAAGTATTTTTTAAAAGCATTTTATATATATATATATATCACAATATCAAACATATTTTAAAAAAAAAGCTATAAGTTATAACTTTTTATAACCAAGATATTAATAGAGAATTTTAAATATAATTATAATACATATTAATTAACTAAATGTTTTTAAAATATAATTTCAACAACATTATCAAATAAACCCTTAGGATCCGTTTGGTACTTAAGTTTCTTGCAAGCCAAGTGAGCCACTCAAACCTAACCTAGTAGTAAGTATATATATATATATATATAGAGCATAGATTGGTTTATGATCATGGCAGTAATCGGTACACGTGTCATGACCAGAGTTGAGATGGGTTTATTACTGGGAGACATGCATGTAATGAATTAATTTATCTTGAGGAAAGAAGATGGATGATGAAGGGAAATGGGTGAATGAGAATAAAGGAATGGGAAGAGGGAGGGTCCACATGCATGATCATGAAATATGCATGACGTATACTTAATGCCGTCACCATCTCTCTCGCCTTAAATGCAAACCCTTAATAAGGGGATTTGCTGTACTTTACTATTTACTAAGGTACTCAAAAATGTTTTTTTTGACACGATATGAAATATATAATATAAATTTGAATTGTAAATTTAAATCATAAAATTATAAATAAAATATTTTAATTAATTATATATTAATAATTTTAGTTAAGTAGTAAATAATAACCTAGTGTGGGGTTTAGTAGTTGTTTAATAATATGATAAATTTTATTTTTTAAAGTGTTTTTAATTTTGAAATGTATTAAAATAATATATATTTTATTTTTTAAAATTTATTTTTAATATTAGAAATTTAGAACTTTAAAACAATTTAAAAAATAAATTAAAACTTAAAAAGTAATTAAAAACCCACCCCCTCACCCGGTTCACCGCCAGTCAGTATAGATAAAAAGTTGAATACTGGTGGTGACTTTCATCTTTGTAGTTAGTGGCAGTTAGATTTAAAAGAAAAGAAATGGCAATTTGGTAAATAGAATGCAACATCAAAGTCAATCATGAATAGTTGCCCAAGTCTTCAACTCGGTAAGCCTTAGCTGTTGAGAAACCTTATGTGCTCATTTACACAAACAACACAATACCATCCTTGTAGAGAGAGAAAAGAAGCCTAGAGAAACCATTAATTCAAGAAAATCTAGCGAGAAAGAGAGTTTGCTTGTGTATATTCCTTTTCAAGAAATGACAAAGTGGAGTTCTTGTTTCTTGATTTCAGCTACAATCTTGATCTTGATGGCGATGGGCTTAGCATCCACCGTTCAAGGAAGTGGAGATCACCATCTGGGGTGGATTCCTACCACCACCACTACTAGATAATCAATATGCAACAAGGGATCTGTATAACAGAGTGCATGGCTGAGGATGGGAGATGAACACAAAGATTAACGGGCGTATTTTAGCAACTAACAAATACACAGAGATTTGAAGAGTTTGTCAAACTCGTAGACTCGGTCCGAGTTGACCGAGTTTAATCGAGTTTGATCAAGTTTACTGGTTTTTGAGTTTTTAACCCGATTTTACACGCTATATACAAGTTAACTCGTAAAATCAGACGATTTTACGAGTTAACTCGCGAGTTTGACAACCTTGCTCTTTACCGTAGATTTTGGTTTCGCTTTCTAGGCTATCATAACTTAAAAAAAAATATTCTTATCACGTATTGGTTTTACATGAGTATTTATTTTTATTATTATATAGTTAAAAAACATAATAATTTAGAAAAAACAAATTATTAATTTCAATGGAATCTATTATCTGGTTTGTAGATTTGACGTGTTGACTTAGGTTACCTGATTTATAAGTTTTAGTGGATTTAACCATCAAACCTTATATGTTTTTTTTTTAGTTTTTTATTCTTTAATTTTTTTAATTATTTTTTTTTATTTCACTCTTTTTTAATATTAGATTAGTTGGGAAATGAAATTTATGGTATTATTTTCGTGTGTTTTCTATAGGATTATCACAATTTTAAATAAATATTTTTTAGGGTTGGTACTCGATCTTACAAGTATCTATTTTTATAATAAAAATAATTTTAAAAAATAATATAAAATTAAATTAATTAAAATTTATAATTTAAATCGCAGGATAATCAAGATCAATCCACTACTCAGTATCGTCTAAATTTTTTTTTTCTAATAATTATTGAAGGTCTCAACCTTAGTCACCAGGACAATTTCCTCGTAATTAAGTATATTAAAAATTACAAAAGTAATGGTGTTGAAGAGACTGCTAGCTTTCCGCCATTTTTCTCCAAACTGACTTGACTTCCTGTTCCGAGCGAGCGAGCGAGCGAGCGAGGGGACTCTACCAAGAATGCAACCTGACCCCCTCGTCTTTCCCGGAAAAAAACATGACCACTGACTGACCCTCAAATAATTTGTTTTCTAATGTTTTTTAAAATATTTTTTATTTAAAATTTTATTAAAATAATAATATTATTTTTTAAATTATTTTTAATATTAACCTATATCAAAATAATTAAAAAATATAAATTAATTTTTTAAAAAATAAAATAAAAAAAATTAAACCTTTTTTAAAAACATCTTGAAACACAAAATCATCAAACAGGCCAGGATTTCTTAATTATAACAAACGAACTTGTTTTGTTGGATCAAAGAGATCGCCTGCAGATGTTACGATGCCTGCAGCAGAGAGAGAGAGAGAGAGAGAGAAGGGGCCGGCAATGGCACCGCCGATCAGTTTCAAATTTAACCCCGGATTGATTTTAAGAAATTGAACTCTTACCATATTCTTGTGATTTCTCAGAAACCACACATTTTTTATGACTTGTATTTGCAATCATGATTCAGTCAAGATAGCACGCAGCTTCATTTAAGCTAGTCTTCCTTTTCCTTGATGTAACATTTAGGTGTTTGCCTGCAAACTTCTCTTGATTCCAAGCAATCTAACAAGGCCACTTGGCTACAGTACACGCACCTGCCCCAGCTTGTTCTGTCCTTTGCCTCCATTACTTCCTTCCTTCCTGGTGCCTGCTCAAAAGGCTGGCTTGACTAGTTTAATTTCGTTATTAGTGTTAATCAAGTTTAATCTCTTGCCTTTCAATTGGGTTCTTAACGATCGTTCATAAACCAAACCATCACTTCCTATATCATTGCCCTTAAATTCACACTCACAAGATCAGGGAAGAGAAAATGCTTCCTTAACAACTGATTGGCTTGTCTGCGGCCAGCCAACCGCGATTCAAATTATTATGCGGTTGATCGCGTAAACTAACACACACTATTCAAGTTAAACACGTACGGATATTCACTCCTCCTATAATCCAACTTCCATTAATATACATCATAATCATGTTTGGCCCCGGGAGGAGTAAAGGAACATAACAAATAAGAAAAAAAAGTCAAGGCATACCTTTTCTTCTAGTTGCACGCAAGAAAAGCTTGAAATGCAATGCAGCAAAAAAAAAAAAAAAAAAATCCCTTCTTAAACAGGAGGAAAAAAACTTGGCAAAATAAAAAGACGTTGGACTCGTGCGATCAGTTACATTGAACCTTCTTTTCCCTTTAACTGGCCATCTGCGACGCCATGAATCACAGTGAGCACAGGTTTTTCGTTCTGAACATCTTCAGGTTCCTGTAAAGGTTCCAAGGAATCAACGATATCTCGCATTAGAGGCCTTGCTTTCGGATTTCGGTTCAAGCAATGATAAGCTAGCATTGCTGCCTTGTGAACTCCTTTAATAGGATAGTCTCCTTCTAATCTAGGATCCACGATTTTGAGCAATTTCTTCTTCTCTTTAAGCAAAGGAATAGCCCAGTCCGTTAGGTTCTGCTCACGGGCTGGTCGTGATTTGTCTAGAGATTTTCTTCCTGTCAGAAGTTCAAGAAGAACAACACCAAAACTGTATACATCACTTCTTGGAGTCAAATGGCCTGCACAACATTAGGCAGACAGGATTTAAGATCAACATTCAACAGGAAATTGGCCCTTTTCATCCTTAAAACATCAGCATAGTTGGGAAACTTGCCTGTCATTATATATTCAGGTGCCGCATACCCGTAAGTCCCCATTATGCGAGTGGAAACATGAGTTTTGTCTCCTATAGGTCCATCTTTTGCAAGGCCAAAGTCAGAGAGCTTTGCATTGTAGTCCTGCTCAAAAAGACACATAACTTTAAGTGATTCTAACCTCAAACATTTCTTGTCATAATACTCAACATTTCTGGCAGCAGACGCAGGGCTTTTGAAAAAAAAAACACCTGGTCTAAGAGAATATTAGATGTCTTAAAATCGCGATAGATGACAGGTTTTTCAGCTTCATGTAGAAAGGCAAGTCCTTTTGCTGCACCATATGCAATCTTCATTCTAATTGACCATGGAAGAGTAAGCAATACTCCTGCAACAACAGAAGACATGCACATATCGATTACCAAAACAAAAAAGCCAAAAAAGTGAAGAACTACTCATGGCTTCTAACCGGAAAATTTTGTAACATCCCAGGCATGCTAGAAGCTGCCTACAACTTCCACATTCAGATGTCCTCAACACTTAGTGTAAAGAAATTAGACAATCCCTCAAACACCTTTCAGTGGCTTCCCTGTCATCATCTCTTATCTTTTAATTGCTTTCAAACACAAATACAAGCTATTACATCGAATAGAAATGTTCTTGGATGGCAGTCGCATCTCCTACAATGTGATGACACAAAGATTAATGATTATCCTAAAGCTAGGGCTTTTGGATCCTATCTTGCAAAAAAGAAGACATCAAGACATGAATTGGAGGCAAATATATAGGACATTCCTTAGAACCACTTTTACAGAAAATAATTTCCTCGTTGGCTTACATTTGGCATATATTTCCACGCTTCAAAAATTAATGTTGTTGAACTAAGTTATACGAAATACATACTTGAGAACAGGATGTTTTCCACGCTTCCCCGAGACATATACTCGTATATCAGAACCCGTTGTTCGTCCTCACAGCAATATCCAATCAATTTCACCAGGTTTGGATGAGAAAGCTGCCCCAGGAATATGACTTCTGCCTAAAAATCCTCACAACTGTTACAATCTGATGGAGAATTGAAGCTTAACATATTAATGAACAGAAAAAAATGCATAGAAATGTTGCCCCGATGTCAACAACTTAATGTTGCACAGGAACAGAAGTAAGAGCACAAAAGATTACCAGCCATTCTCTATGGCCCTGGTAACTGTTATCACCATCATGAACCTTAACGGCAACTTGAAGCGGCTGAAGCCCCTCTCTCAAATCCTCTGTAATGAGCCCTTTATAAACACTCCCAAATCCTCCTCCGCCCAGCAAATGATCTTGCCTAAAATTTCCAGTGATTAATTTTAGTTCAGCGAACGTAAAAGCAATCAATGGATTTGCCGCTGAATCACGACGCAGGTCCTCTACTTCTTCTGGATTTGAAGGTAGCTTTCTATCATCCTTTGTGGGTCTTCCTGATGGACTTTGGTCTTTCGGAGACTCTAACATAGAAACATGACAAAAAAAAAAAAAATTAGAATCACAAATACGATAATGAAATCCCTTTATGTTTAAACCAAAGTCAAAAGAATCATTAAAGAAGTAGAAAATAAAATCTGTCTTTTAATTTCTGCTCTTCAGCACAGGAAATCATCAGAAAGGTCATCTAAAAGCTGGTGCTTTATAAAGATTCATCAGACAACAATTAAAGAAACCAAAAGGTCACCTTAAAATGAAGCATAAAATCAAGACTAAAGGCAGCAGTTTTCAAAGCAAGAAAAGGAAAGGAGAAGAGGGAAAAAACGGGGGGGAATGGCAATATCAGAGGTTTAAAGAAAAAGAATAATTTTGAAGCAATGTGTAGGCTTTCTTAGTTCATTGGAGGAAATAGAAAAATACTGTAAAAATAAGCATCAAGCCACTATAGGGAGTATAATAGGTTCCTCTATCCACCAAAAAAACAAAGAAAATAAAAGGTGCGCCACCTCTCAATAGGGCAAACTCTACTGTGTTCTAGTCCATAGAATAAAAGATAGAGAGGTGAAAAAGAACAACAAGAGAATATTTAGTCTCATATATTTTTTACATTAAAATAGAAACTCATCACATCCAATCAGTCTAACATAAAATTCCTCAGACATTCTTAACAAAATTAATAAAAAAATAACTGGAGACATATAATTCATACAGGACATGCCAAATCATTCCGAGCAGAGGATGATCATGATATTAGTCATCTAATTATGCAGAAAAAATCACATATAAAGAAGAAAAGAAGAAAGAATTGCATGAATTGGGCAAAAAGAAGAGAAAGTGGTGGTAACCAACCTGATTTTTCATTGTAAACAGAAGGCTCCCTTCTACAACAACAATTTCCCATAATTTACCAGAAACAAAACAAACAGCAGATAAAAAAAACCCCAGCTTTCTTCACCAATAAGCTACTATAAATAATCAATCCATCATCCAAAAGATCAAATTTTTTTAAAGCTATTAGGGTATCAGACCAAACCCCAAATTACCAAGCAAGAAAAACAGAGAAAACAATTTCAAAAACTACTTTTTCTTGTGTGAAATAGAAAGAAGTTGGTTTGAGAGAGAGAGAGAGAGAAAGAGGGAGTGCTTGATGGGAATAATAAGGTTAATGTCAAGATGGGGACTCTTTCTTGGCCATGGAGGAGATGGACCCACCCACCAAAGAGCAAGGTTACCTGCTTTGATTCTTTAGATGTTCAAAGAAAGTGTTGTTGCTTTTTTGAGCTTTCATTGTAGTGCGCATTTCAATCTTTCCACACCACACAGCACAGCACAGCACCCGCACCAATCTTTTCATTACATTCTGGTTTTGGTTAATCTTTGCCTTTCATTTTCTCCCTTTGTCCTTCTTGTACCCATTTCTTTTCACTATTTTGTGCACACAAACAAAGCTTTACAAGAAACTTGCAACCACTTTACCTAACATTATTTCTTTGCTATTATTATTATCATTTTGATTTTTATATAATCACTACTCAAGTGGCTTGAATGGTGTCTCTTTCTATTTTCCTTTTTAAATGTATAAATCCAAATTTGGGGTAAGGTTAATTATGATGGGTGAATTTATATAAAACTACAAAAGAAATTTGATATCATAGCCATAACTCCACCCACAAGCCTAGTCATGGCAGGGGTTGATCAAGGCTCCTGATTTTGATTTTGGATTATGGTAGCCAAGAGAGTGTGCACCCCGTCTCATACTTAATTGCTCACAAATTGCAATGTATATTTGTCACTTACAAGACATGAGATCAGATCAACAACAAAGCTGGTGTAAAAAAGCTGGGCCTACAGCCTATAATGGACAATAACAGGTCAACTTAGAATGTCGGTATGATGCAATATGTAGTGAGAGAGTACGATGATTTGCTAATCCATCAAATCATTTGATGACTAATGTCAAATTCTTACCAAATCTTACTTGATTAAGGAGCAGAATTTGAGGGTACTGCTCCTTTTTCTGCTTATCGGTTACTATTACAACTCTAAAGTTGATTCTTAGAAGCTTCATTAGTTTGAACACATTGAAAAGATGGAAGCTGTTGAGAGTTCCTATTCATGTAATAAAAAGAAGAATGAATAAAAAGGGAAAAGGGAAAGAACACGGGTTCATGCGCATTATCGAAATAGAGTTTTTGTTTTTGTTTTTTAATGCTGACATGTAAAAGAAGTAGCTAGCTTCTTCTTGAATGTTGTTGGTTGATCACGGGAAGTTGAATGCGAGCATCGAATATGAACATTACATGTTGACTTGTATGAAAGGAAATTATATCTGTTGACAGAAGAAAGAAGTTCTACCTTGGAACACAGATTGCGATAGTTGAGTGTTGTTATATATCTGTGGAGTACAGGTTATGCTTTAATGTTAGTGGCCGGTGTCTATGGAAAGGAATGAAAGGATTACAGAATAAGGCCCAGGCAGTCACTATCAACGGGCTGCTAATTAGCACAACTTCTTGCTTTCTTTAACGCAGATGAAAACAACATAAGCAAAAGAAAGATCAAAATATTTCTTGAAAAAAGTTTTCATCACAAAAACCCTAATCCATATTCTATTACTAAATATTTTTTTTTTAATTTAGTATGGCTCTTTAAAGGTTTATATTTTCTTATATAAACGATTTATAAGGTAAGAAAATTAGAATCTTAAGTCAAATATAAAAAACAATATAAAATCCAAAATTAAACTAAAAATCCAAAATAAATATGAAAATAATGAAATTAGCTCAAATATCATCTTTCAAGCATAATTTAAGAGTCTTTTGGAGCTTAGTTGAAGACAGCTAGCCAATTCCTTATAAAATTAGGTATGTAGAATCTGCTAATCAAATTTGAGTGCAATTTTATGATTTGATCAAAAGTCATGAATTTTTTTGTAAGATTGTTTGGTTGACCCAAACAAATCTCTTCTTGGACTTTTCTTTATCATGCTAATCCATAAACAAGTTTGTTAGGTTTATATACAATCCATAAGAAAATTATCAAACACCTTTGAGAACTCTCTGAACCTATCAATCTTTGTGAAATTCAGGTATAAAAAAAATTAAAAATAATTTGCTTGGTTAGGAGTGATTTTACTTGGGATTTGTTAACAGATGACATGATAAAGATCTTGGAGATGGACTGGATTTAACCACGGGCCACTCATCTAACATTATGTTGCACTTAAATTTCCTGCTTATAAAAGCAAACTAGATGCTTTACTTTAAATCAAATTATGATGATTCCTTAAGATTCAATTATGAAATTCTATGATAGAAATGTTGTGCCTATCGACAAAGCAAGTACTACTTAGGGTTCATGTTCAGCAGGTTTAATGATTTGAAGTTGATATCCGAAGTGGTGAAACTTGAGTAGTTATAAGTTCTAAGGTCTTTGATTGTAAACTTGTGATCAGGCAACAAATTGAGTAGGCTTGATCATCGAGTCAGTATTTTTTCAGTAGATAGCAAAGCTTCTACAACTAATTTTCTGATAATTTATTTACATAAGATTGTGCCTTAATCTTTAAGGCTTGGTCCTCTAGCTTAATTAGGCGTATCTTTAATTATAGGACAGGAAACAAGATAAGGATGCTGAAGTTCAATTTATTGGAAAAGACTGAATTTGCAGTGACACCTGAATTTTCTATTCAAAGAGAAGGATTTGCAGCTTGGAAGCCAGATGGGTACCTCTCTCTCTCTCTCTGTGCCTACGATCACAACGTCACAGGGGGCAGTGCCATCAGCGGGAATTGCACAAGCAGCAGTCTTAGGGGCCGATGAAACTGGTTTGTTCTTCGTCGAACTTCCTACCAAGTAAATTGCTGGTGTTGGTATCATCCCCACAGTGTGTGTCGACGATGTTCAGGGGATTAAAACTGGAATCCATCTTGCTCAATCTTCTCAGCGAGTGAATATGGTTCATGTATTGCATATATATATTCCTTTTCCCCTGGAAATCACTGTCTGATATTACTATCATGAGAAGAATATAAATGGAGATGCTTTCCATTTTCCTCGTGGAAACAATGAATGTGATCAGCTCATTGAATCGGAAGACAATACACACTTGTTGCAGAACAAATTTGACCAATTTCTAACATGGAAGTTCTGAACCATGCAGGAATCCTGTGGTGAGGATATATATTACCAAGTAAAACAGTCATCGGAAACTCACCAGCACCTCCTTCTAGCTCAAGTCCAGTTTCTTCTGACATTCTCAAGGTGGAAAAACAAGTGCTATATACTCTGTCAGCATTGTTAAGCCTCTTGGAGTAGAGGTGCTAATCTGGCCCAGGATTTTGATCTTCTCATGCTTCAAGGAGGAATGCTCTTACTTAATTTGTGAACTTAAATCACTCAGGAAATCTCAAGAGAGAGATATGGTTCCGGAGAGATAGTATGGTCTGATGGATTCCATGTTGGGAAAACTAGGGACAACTAACCGGATCAATTCAGCGGAATACAATTCACAATTCACAAGTCCCAATCCTTTTTCCCTCTTTGTGCAGTAAAAAACAGAATCAAACAATGAACAAATATAATGCAACAATCACACAAATCAACACCAAGATTTTTTACGTGGAAAACCCGATGCGGGAAAAACCACGGGACCGGAGTCCACCTAAAAACTTCCACTA
>Ga0307515_10000396_pt1 | contig 105118 bp, 92 predicted proteins | sample 17_EM_MG_FD_194513 | JGI IMG/M metagenome (GOLD analysis project Ga0307515, IMG submission 194513) | Populus trichocarpa ectomycorrhiza microbial communities from riparian zone in the Pacific Northwest, United States - 17_EM | ecosystem: Host-associated > Plants > Roots > Unclassified | place...
CAGAAGAGGAACCTCACTCAGGTATACTTGAATGACTGCTACCGGCTCGCCGAGTCACGATGGGAGGTTGTTGGACTAGCGGGGTTTGGCTCGTTCCTGGGCGAACCGCTTGATCCGCAGGTCCCTGATTTCCTTTCCCCATCATCTTCCCAAATCCCAAGTCGGAGATAGTGGCTAATGCACAGATGCTGGAACAGGTAATGTACCTACTGATGATGGAGGTCGTATCCCCGTGAGATACAAGGACTATGTGGACGTGTGCAGCAAAGATATGCCAACTCTCGCACCGCACCTTTCACGGCATCCAAAGGGAATTCGTGAGGAAGAGCGATTCTGGCTCGAGGAGCGTAGGAAGAGCGTGAGAGGAAATGACAGGGTAACCTGGCCGTGAGGAACCACACAAATTGCGTGGATCTACGAAATCTCAGAAAGAGCAAGTGAGACCAAGAGCTGGGAAAGATAGACACCGCCTGCGGCAGCGCCGATCTGAAATGCGAAGAAGGACGAGGGACTGCGACTGTGTATGGACTACCGAGCTCTCAATAAAGCCACGGTGAAGAACCGATATCCTCTCCCACAGATCTCGGGGATGAAGGCGACGAGTACAAAACCGCGTTTGGCACCGGCTACAACACCAATTAGAACAGATTGTCGGCAGAACAACGACCTTTAAAGAGAGGGATGACCCTACCGGAACCGAAATGCTCACATACGATGACCCTACCGGCGGTGCCGGAATGAAGGACCAGAGTGCACTTAACGACAGAGAAGTCCAGTGGCGATAATGCACGCAGAGAGCGGGGATAAGCGTACCTGGAGAAGAATCAACATACGCACCTAGCATCCGGAAGATGATCAGCCCACCTAGAGAATTCACGGCCAGAGCCCAAAGACAGAGACAACAAGAACAGACCAAGCAAAGTCCGAAAAGGCAGAAAGCAAGTCGAAACACGAAGCAAGTCAACAATCAAAGCGAGTTAAAGAAACGACAAAGCAAGTGGAAAAATGAGATGAAGCAGGCCAAGAGACAAGCGAAGTCAAAGACCTCCGAAGTCCAGAGACGAAGGATTCCGAATAAAGCGTCGGTCAACAAAGAGACGTACCGAACGGGATCACCACAGGTCTACCGAGCCACGATGGCAATCAACAACGGATTTGAGTCTAAGTCGTCGGCGGAGCAACGAACTTCAAAAAAAGGGGGAGATAGCCGTGTCGATACAATAAAGTCCTACCGACAAGTTGAAAGCCCACCGGGATGCAGTCTACCGAGACACGCACCGAGAAGTCGACCGACAAGTCTACCAAGAAGTCGACCAAGAGTCTCCTGAAGCCACCTATTAAGAGCAACTATGAAGTCGACCGGATGGTCACCGAAGCGGACTTCGAATGACGATTACCTAGTCAAGCAGCATCTACGAGTCAATGCCACTACCGGCTGCAAGATATACTCTACACAGCATACGGAAGCACTGCACAGAGCTCAGACAGCGCTAGCGCGCTTGAACTTGGTAAGTATAACCATCTTAGAGAACTTACGTGTTAGGTGTCTACGAATGAGACTACACGCAATTGATGTATACGATCGATGATTACCGAAGGCTACGAACGATGCCGGCAGCGGAAGCTCCCATTGATGCCGAGTCACGAGAAGCTCCCCTCGATGCCAAGTCATGAGCGGAAGCTCTCTACCACCCTGATGATTCCGACAATGACCTACGCCGAGATATACGAGCTACGGGTATGGATGGTCGGTGGAGTATGAGTTCGGAAGTGGCGGTGCGGAGGATATGGAAGCAGTCGAGACGTTTCCTTTTGTTCCTTTGTTTCCTTCTTTTCTCTTCTCTTCTCTTGTCTTCATCTCTTCTTTGGATCTCGGCCCGGTACAAATGGCGTCGGCACGGGTTTTTACTACCTACCAATGTAGGTGGAATTTCCCCGTGCGCCAGATCCGCCGAAAGGTCTCCATTGAGCTTTACCGATCGGTTGTGGGACTTATGGGTTCGTACGATTGTGTACGTAGGGTGATTGTTTCATTCCTTGTTTGCCTTTCCTTCTCTTCTCTTATACTGGCTTTGGCAGCCCAGGAGGTCTGCGCCTAATGAGGGGGATAATGTAACGGCGACACGTGACCCGAGGCCGGGTAAGCGCCAGTATATATTGGTCGCCGCTACGGCACTTAGATCTGTATCGAATATCTTACCACTATACTCTCCATATATACTCACTCGCTCTCGTGTGCAACCGTATACCACTACACCATACGTCTGCGGTCAAGCGTAGGCGTACGTCCTTTACATTATGTTTCTAGGGATACTCAAGTAAGTACCAGGTGCAGGACCATAGTTCCTATCGTATTCATCTAAGCGTATGTCCATATGAAGTGTATTGGCAACCTGTATAAATCATCTACCCAAAGAGGACAGATATGTATAGTCGTATCAGATGCTACTAAATGGATAGCAACTACATCGTATCATTGTGTAATGCAATACTTACAATACATATAACTAGTATAATTAATCTCAGTGATTAATTAATATTCTAAAGTATATTCGTATAATTAATCTCAGTGACTAATTATGATCGTAAGGAATTCCGTATAATCAATTTCGATGATAAATTAATATCGTAAGCTGTGTTTGTATAATCAATCTCAGTGATTAATTAATAAAGTATATTTGTATAATTAATCTCAGCGATTAATTAATATTGTAAGGTATTCCATATAATTAATCTCAATGATTAATTAATATCGTAAGGTGTGTTCGTATACTTAATCTCAGCGATTAATCAATGAAGTATATTCGTATAATTACTCTCAGTGATTAATTAATTTCATAAGGTATTCCGTATAATGAATCTCGATGATTAATTAATATCGTGGCGGTAATATTTTGCCCGTTGATAGTGCAATCTTAATTGACACGTATCTTCACAACATCTTCCTCTATCTCGTCCTTAATAAAGCTGGCGTTCAGATACTATCGGCAATATTATGTTTCAGCTTAATCTCCCTCAATATTCCAGATCTCCACTCTTAAGAAGATTACGAATTATACTTCGTCACTTCTTACTCTTTTTCCCAAATCTGGCTTGCAATTCTAAGTTTCAATAATTAGGTTCATTCTCAAAGATCTTTCCAGAGCACGTTGTATGTAACTGGTGTTGCTTTTTGCTGCTGTAATCAGGGAGTAAATTACTTTGACCAGAATATACTTCAGTATCAGAATCGTTAATATGTAACACAGGTATTTCGGATTCCGGAATTAGCGACCATGCTATCCCCAGATTCGATAAAGGCGATACCACAAGATCGTTAAAGTATTCTGAAGGGAATACTTTATAGTGGCGATAATAAGTCAATATCTCGATGAACTGAATTATAATCGCCAACAACCAAATGGACTGTGCTGCAAACAACTGAGCTTCTTTTTCGAAGCGATCCCGTAATAAAGCTAAAGCACACAGTTCTACGTCGTACTTGTTATTGAACTTATGCTCAACAATGGGGCGGGGGTACCCTGTACAATCCTAGTAGATAGTACTAATATACTCGATAATCATAATAATAATAATAAGAACTTAAAACAACACTACTGTTTCAGCTACATCTTCGCAGGTAGGTATTGTAGGTATCGTTCGTGCTTGTGGGGCTACCTTTCCAATGCCAGCACATTGCTGTCTCTTTATCGCTTTCTTGCATTGCATGATTGGTTTTAAAGAGTTACTCTCCCTGAGGGCCATCATCATCAATCAAGGATTGCTATGATCTCATCTGTCATATCATAGAGTCCTCCGTTAACGTGCTTTAATCTCTCTTCATAGCTGACCACGCATCCCAAAGGTTATCGTGTATTGCTGATTGGTTTTAAAGCATTACACTCCCCGGAGGGCCATCATCATCAACAAGATTCAATCAAACAGTAACTTCAACTTAGATATCTCGCAACTTGTATATTTCGGAAAGTCAAAACTGCTCGTTGCCTGACATGGTTATTTGGAGGGCTTTAAACAGATTGCATAATAACTTAAGACACAACCTCACCATACAGGCTATTTGGTTTATCTGCGTCAGAGGCTTACATGGCAGCTCACCATTACTCTGTTGACATTTGATAGAATGTGTTGCACACCAGTGTGGGCCTTATTGACTTTGCCCAACGTCTTGCTCAATCAGACAGACCATGCTTTGGTCTAGATTGTTTCTTCTTGACCAGAGAGTGCCAAAGGTGTTCCAATCCACAGGGGAAAGGCTTGAGATCCCGCGTAATTGCATATTGGCTAGCATCTGCCTGACACGTCAGTCGCTTTATTGCAGTCAACGTGTCTAGTCCCACTCAACTCAGTTCAGTGAATGTGGTAAGATATAACTGGCATCTCTTTAAGCGCTGAAGGCTTACGACTGGCCAAGGGTATTGCATCATCAAATCAATTCAAATTAATTATACTGTCAACGAATCCACTAGCAATGAGGCTTGCTATCACATCGACATGAGGCTCCCATGAAATCCCGCTAAGGACCACAAGACTGGCTAACTTACTTTGCCTAGGATTAGCGTTATGTATACCACGTACTCTCGCGTGGTATATATCTCTCTGGCAACTAATCAGTACCATTACCTCTATTAAGGGAGAACCCCTAACAGGTGCTACCAAGTATGCTTTCATGTACACTTCCTAGTATACTTTCAAGTACACTTTCAGTTATATCTACAAATATGCAACTAATGTATTTGATGGTATACTCCCAGCTTGCTTGTCTGTATAATGCAAAGTTAGCATTCAAGATACTTCCAAGTACAACACTTAGTATGCTTCCAAGTATACCTCTGAGTGACTTTTGAGTAAACTCTAAGACATGGTCTCCAGTATACTCCGCATTCCACCCAATGGCACACTCTCAGCCTGTTTGACTGTACACTTCCAGATAAGCCCTCAAGATTCTTCAAGGTACACCGCTGAGTATACTTCCAAGTATACCACCAAGTGTGCACTCAAGTATGCTTTCAATGACATTTAAGAAGCAACATACTTGCATTCTCACTTGACAATATGCAGACATGTATGCTACTGGGTGTTTAATCCAGAGATATGGTCAGTGGTCGATACGAAGAAGTGGAAGGCTGGAGGGAGATAGAGTGTTATAGCTTGTGATTTGTGGACAGTATTTAGTAAGTAGTGGTTGGCGGGTAGTGGTTGGCTGGTAGTGGTCGGCAGGTATTGGTTGGTGGGTAGTGGTTGGTGGGTAGTGGTTGGCGGGTAGTGGTTGGTGGGTAGTTGCTGGTGGGTAGTGGTTGAAGGGTAATATTTGGGAGGTAGCGTATAGTATGTAGCATGTAGTGTATAGTTGGTTGTGGGTGGCAGGCAGCTGTAAGGCCATATATCTGTATATGGCCCTATATAAGAGTATATGAGAAGATACGATTGCACAAATTGATATGGTAATATAATAGAGTAACAGGTTGGAAAGATAATCGCTGGCAATCTCAGAGAGATCATCAGTCGTCAATGTAAGGTTTTGCTTAGTCAGCCCTGGACATGACTCACGCCATTGGTGAGAACTTAATCCTGACTGCCATTACATCATCCCCCCCTTTAGAAGCTGACCCCCAGGGCTGCCATATACCGGTATAAACAAGAGAAACTGCATGAAAAGAAACACAATCTATTGGGTATGTCTCTAAATGACCTAATAAGTCCCAAAACTGATCAGTACCCTATAAGCAGCCTCATGGTGGATTCGGTCCACAGGGAAACTCCATCTCCAGTGGTAGGTGGTAAAAACTCATCCTGACACCATTTGTACTTGCCCAAGATCCATAAGAATGTAAGAATGTAAGAATGTAAGAAAACCTTATAAAAACATCCAATCCCACTTCTCCAAGTCAAATCACTGTTGAGGCTTCCTCAAATGCTCTTGGTGAAACTTGTTCATCAATTCCTGCGCATATCTGCAATTCTCCACAGGTTCCCAGCTACTGGGTATGTAACTGTAGCCCTCCCACCATACAAGATGACGAGGGCTCTGGCAGAGTCACTTTGAGCCGAAGATCTAATGAACTTCCTATCTGTCAGAGTCATGGACAATCGGCGGCTGCATTTTAGATGGTGTCTGGCTGATGGTAGGAGGTGTATAGTGGTTGAGCAAAGTGGCATGGAAGACTTTGTTCTTCCAGATTGAATGCGGAAGATCTAATTTGTAAGCATTCTTATTGATGACCATTCATATCATGGACAGTCCTATCTGTCTCGAATACAACATTTTCGACAGTCTTGTCATCCAGCTGCGCCTCATTGAAAGCCAGACCTCATTTTTGATCTTGGAAAAAACCTCTATTCCTCTGGCATATGTTGGATGGTAGTCTTGAGGTTTCCACCAGTTTTCCCGCAGAGTTTGGTGAGTCACTTCGAAGTCAGTTGCGTAAGTGTCTGCATGGATTTCTGAATTCAGGCTAAATCATTGCTTCAGGGCCTTAAACTGAATTACCAGCTGGTAGTGGTAATTTGCCCAGAATGGGGTCATCCTTGTAGATGTCTGTATTGCATTATTGTAAGCGAATTCAGCCAGTGGTAAGAGTTCAAACCCATTGTCCTGCTCATAGTAGCAGAAGGCCCAGAGACACTGCTGCATCGTTAACTTGTCATGCTCTGTCTGCCTATCCGTCTGTTGAAGGACTGCTGTTGAAAGCTGATAGTCAGTACTTAACAAGAACATAGCTGGGTCCAGAATTTGCTTGTAAACTGGGTGCCGCAATCTGTACCAATGTTGTCTGGGATGCTGCACATGTAAATGATATGTTCAAAGAAAAGCCAGGCCAAATTGGGTGAGTAGATTTCCATCATTGTTAGTCAATTCACCATAATGAGAATTTTACTGTAGACCGATGCCATCTTATGGACATGAGGGTGTCTCGAAGTAACTGTTGATCCCATACCTTCCATGCCGAGGTGCATTGATCTGGTGGCACACTTCATAACTGCTGACATACCGACATGCATGCGAGTCAATTGCCAGCTAGTCTAAACCTCTAGATACTAGCTTAGTGGGCTTAAGAGCTCTAAAACATCTGGACTCAGGGTTGTCATGAAATAGACTTCTCACTTTTCTACTTAAGTGGTTGACTGCGGGAATGTATATCCTCCCTTCAAAAGTCAGAGCCCCCATGGCGACTATCTATTCATTTTCCTCTCTCAGCGTATCTGTGCCATCTACAATTTGCCAGTCGATGAGCTTCGCTGAGATGTCGACAGCCAATGGGCTGAAAGCCTGGGCTGGGATGATTGCTGGCATGTGATTGTCATATGGTTCCACTGAGACGGTTGCCAATAGTCATGCCACTACCCACTTGTAGAAGTTCCTGTAGTTGGGCTATCTGGACGGGCCATCGGCAGTGTTCTTGCTGCATGTCTAGGAGTGTAAAGATAAAGTCATAGGCTGAAAAGGTTTCAGATCAGCTGGCTGCTCTTGGGGAGAGCAATATGGACGTCGTGATGTATTCAATAGTCTTGCAGTCGCACCAAATTAAGCCTGCAGAATTGGAGCACTTGAGGTAATTCCATCACTGTTTTAGAGTTTCCGTTTTGGCCAATAACTTCTAATCATAAGTGTCATAATGCTGTTCAGCAGAAAAGCATTTCCAGCGGTTGAAATTGACCAGCCTGAGAGTCCGATAAACATCATATGGGTTGAGACAGCCTGCAATCACAAATCCACTTGTGTCTGTTTGGAAAATAATTAGCTTGGCTGTATCGAAATGCTGGGGGATCGGTACCTCAGTGGAGGTCCTTTTCAGTTTCCCAAATGCTGATTCAGCTGGCCACATAAAGCATTCCCATTCAGCTGGATGTGTCCCTGTCCTGCCTCTCGTGCTTGTCCCTGATTTCTTTAGTAATTCTGTCTGTGGCAGGATCACCTGGGCACATTGTTGGATGAATATTCAGCAGATGTTTGTGAACCCGAGAAGCAGAGGGACATTTTTAACCAACTTTGGTGTTGGCCAGTCATTCATTGTGGAGTTGCAGTCCAATTCTGTGCCAACTCCATCAGGAGTGATACCAAACTACAAGAAGCCAACTTCCAAGACTTTGAATTGTCACTTCTGACCATTGCAACAGAGATCTGATTCCTTGAGTCAGTGCAGCACCTGACGCACCTGCTCCTCATGCTCCTTCATGTTTGCTGAACGGATGAGTATGTCTTTGAGGTAGCATACTGCAAAGTCATCAATGTATCGCAGCAGGCAATCATCGATGTAAGACTGAAAAGTAGCTGTTGTGTTTGTTAGACCGAATGGCATGACCCTGCATTTGAATTGGTTGCAATGCATTCGGCACGCCATCTTGTATTCATCGCGTTCCTTCATTAGGAGTAATTTGTATGCACCATGGAGTTCCAACTTCATAAGTATTCTGGCATCACACATGCAGTTAAGCATCTCTGAAAGTAACAAATGTGCATACTGATACATCACTGTTGCCTTGCTAAGTGCATGATAGTTGACACAAAGTCTTAGTCTTCCATCCTACTATTTGCAAAGAGGATTGGTGCTGCTGCCAGTGATGATGATCATTGAATAAAACGGTTGGCTAGATTTGCCTCGATGTGAGTCATTAACATCCTTGACTTGTACTCCAATAGATTGTAAATCGGCCCATATGGCAAGATATAGCAACACTCCCAGTCAATTGCATGGCCAGTTGACCGCAGTGGCGGAATTGTTTCTGCCTTTGGTTGGCTGAAAATCTTCACAAAATCTGTGTATACAGCTGGGATATGCCATTCATTGCCTGTAGGCATCATCTGTAAACACTAGTTCTCAATTCATACAAGATATGGAGTGGTAATGAAGAACATCTAGGAGCCCAGATTAAGAATGGTTAACCTGTGGAAGAGCCAACCACCGCTGGACAGTACTCCCTTCATGTCTTGGTGTGCTGGAAGCAGTTATTCAAGGTCCTAGTTGTTGATACACTGTTCTGCCAGAACTACCACTGCTGCTCCCTGTTCACATGTCCCGCTCCTGGGGTCTACCTCACTCACCATCAGTGCTGCCTTCGACGGTCGCTCCCAGCTGCGCTGTTCAATCATCCACTCTTAGAAAGACTGTCCTGATGACCTGCTCACTGGCCAAGTGATTAACAAATGCAGTTCCTACATGTATTTGAATATCCGGGATACTGCCTCCTCCTTCAGAACTTGTCTCCTCCATCGCTGCAGATACTGGTACATTTCTGGGGCATTTCTGATGGTCTACCCTGTCCACTGCCACCACTGCCGCTCCCCCTGGGTGTTGCTGAGCCAAAAGTCTATGGTGATGCCAATGAAGATTAGGATTCCTTGGCAGGAACCAAAGCAATCTGAAAACCAAGTCATTAGCCAGCATGGGCACAACTACCAGCTCCATTTTCTGAACCTGTGATAAGTGCTCAATATACTGGACTGTGAATGCTGTTTTGACCTCTTACTTATGTGAGCCATTACCTGGCGATTGAGATCAAGAGTTGTGATGTATGCTAGTAACTAGACCAACCCAAGCTGTTATTGCAGTCTCGGTGCCATGAAGATGTTGAATGCGCTATAATTGACTAAAGCTTGCATGCATTGCATTTCCCCACTTCCATCTCTTACAAAATACTTGTAAATAATATGGGATGTGTTTGGTCTGGACTTGCCGCATAAGTACTGACTTCACATGAGAGCATTTGGGCTCTCCAACACCACCCTTGACTTCACTGTGATCCAATATGGCTGCATGCTGTCCATTGTTGCCATCGAAGCCTGCATTGACACTCTCTCTATACCCAATTGAGCCTCCTTGAACTACTCCTGTCTGACCAGATGCCGAGAGATGTCTATGAGATTTTGGCTGCTGATTGTTGAAACACTTCCATTGTTCAACTTGGTGTCCTCTGTCCCTGTTTGGAGCTAGAGTCTGGTGGTGGTATCGTGCTGGGTTACCTCCTCGTGAGTATGTAGGGCAGAAGCTCGCATTGTGGTTCACAGTTCTGCATCACTAGCATATGGTGATCGAAAGCTGGCATCCAGAGACACCCATTGAGACCCATGGTGCGGGTGGTAAGCCTGACAATTGTCCTTCACCGCCTGATTTGCCGTGTTGGTTTGATCCTGATTGGCCAGATTTGATGCCAGTTGTGTCAGCTGGCTTAGTGATGGATGGCCAGTGGCTTCACTTGCCTCCTTTGGAAGACGAGTCCATAGGCTATTTCTTCAGCTGTTGTTGCTGCAGCTGTGCCTGCTGGTTTTTGCCATGTGTAACCTCAGAGGACACAGCCTTCATCAGCGAAATGTAGATCGGTTCGGAAGCCTCACGCAAACCTCACAGACACTCCTGTAGACCTCACCGGTGCTCCCAAGTAATTCCAGATGCTCCCAGGCCCCCCTGGAGCTAAGCAAAGTCCTCTCAGACTCTGCAGGAGCATTCTCAGGTACTCCTGAAAGCACATGCAGTTATGGAGGTGGCATTCAGGATGCTACGAGATTTGACTTATAGGATAGTCAGATTTTACAGCAGCTGAGACGTCTGCGCAGGTCTGCGGGAGACATCGAGAGCAGCTTCAGACTGCTGGGCAGTTCTGCCGGAGACTTAGTGCCATATCCTCACAGCAGCGGTTCTTAGGGTTCCATAACCACAAGGCATTTCGTGTATCAGATTCGTCTCTGTTACAGTCACAAGATTCGCTACATCATAATATGGCATGTATTATCTATCTAAGTCTCTCTACACATATACATACGGCCAATCTGGCTGCAGACGGTACTGTAGCGTAATCGCAGGAGCATCTGGAGACGCTCATCGAGAGAACATAGAGATGCACTTGGAGGCCGTGATCGTGTGAACTGGGAGATGTACTTGGAGGCTGCGATCGAGCGAGTTTGGAGATGCACATGGAGACCGAGATGGAGTTGAACTCAGAGATGCACTTGGAGGCCGTGATCGAGCGGTTTGGAGATGCATGTGGAGGCTGTAATTGAGCAACTCGGAGATGCACTTGAAGGCCAAGATCGAGTTGAACTCAGAAATGCACTTGGAGGCCGTGATCGAGTGGGTTAGGAAATGCATTTGGAAGTTAAGATCGAGTAACTCAGAGATGCATTTGGAGGCCGTGATCGAGCGGGTTTCGAGATGCATTTGGAGGCCGAGATCGAGTAACGCAGAGATGCACTTGGAGGCCGAGATCCAGTTGAACTCAGAGATGCACTTGGAGGCCATGATCGAGCGAGTTTGGAGATGCATTTGGAGGCCGAGATCGTGTAGCCCAGAGATGCACTTGTAGGCAGTGATCAAGTGGGTTTGGAGATGCATTTGGAGGCCAAGATGGAGTAACGCTGAGATGCACTTGGAGGCTGAGACCAAGTTGAACTCAGAGATGCACCTGGAGGCCATGATGGAGCAAGTTTGGAGATGCGCTCGGAGGCGATGATCAATCGAGATTGAATGAGTACTTGGAGGTGGTCGATCTGCAGGCGGTAGATTGGTAGGGAGGTGGGACGGCAGCAGAGACAGTTTTCATTGGTCAGCTCGTAATCGTGGGAATGAAGAGAGTTGAGTACAATAAGGTCCGCCAAGAGATGAGAGACTGGCTGGGAGTGGGTGACAGTGGATCTTGGGATGATGCAGTACACGGTGTATGCAGTACTCAGTGTATGCTATACTCGGTGTTAACACATGATCATTGCATGGAGAGATAGATAGGGATGACATAACTTTGTGTTCATAGGTGATGGTAGAGAAAGAGAGAAATGAGAGGAGATGGGGAAAATCATCATGAGAAACTGGGACTTAAGAGAATCTCGTGTGCAAGTCAACTTACCATTCCTGATACGGCAGGTACTACTCCCTATCCGGTAGGTAAAACTCTGATACGAGGTCTTCTAAACCCAATCAGGCAAGTTGTACCCCTGACTTCTCATATGCGCTCGTATCCTCCATATCGTTCCCATCTTCATTCCCCATCACTCTTCCTCTACCATCATCGCAGAACACAAAGTTAAGTCATCCCTCTCTATCTCTCCATGCCTTGATAATGAGTTAACACTGGGTACAGCATACACCGAGTACAGCATACACCGCGTACAGCATACACCGAGTACAGCATACACCGAGTACAGCATTCACCGAGTACAGCATCCACCAATGATTATCTGTCTTACCTTCATTCTCACGATTACAAGTTGACACCCGAATGTAGCTTCAGCTCCCGGCGTGCCTTTCTACAAGATCGACCGTCACCAGCGAACTCTCGATGAGAGAGCTCAGAGGTAAAGTCACCTCATCACATTCCCATGGTTGCGAGTAAACTAACTGATGGATGGAGTCTCAGCACCCGGCGCGCCTACTATCGACCGCCTCAAAGTACTCCTCCAATCTTGCTCAATCATGGCCTCCAAGTGCCTCTCCAAACTCGCTCCATCACGGCCTCCAAGTGCATCTCTGAGTTACACGATTGCGGCCTCCCAATGCAGCTCCAAACTCGTTCGATCATCGCCTCCATGTGCATTCTACTTGATCATGGCCTCCAAGTGCATCTCTGAGTTTACTTGATCATGGTCTCCAAGTGCATCTCCAAACTCGCTCGATTACAGCCTCCAAGTGCATCTCTGAGTTCACTCGATCAGGGTCTCCAAGTGCATCTCCGAATTCGACTGATCACGGCCTCCAAGTTCGTACGGTCATGGGCTTCAAGTGCATCTCCAAACTCGCTCGATTACGGCCTCCAAGTCCATCGCTGAGTTCAGTCGATCACGGCCTCCCAGTGCATCACCAAACTTGCTCAATCCCAGCCTGCCAGTGCATATCAGAGTTACACGATCGCGGCCTCCAAATTCATGTCCAAACTCACTCGATCACAGCCTCCTAGTACATCTCTGAGTTTGACTTGATCTCGGCCTCCAAGTGCATCTTCAAAGTCGCTCGTTTATGGCCTCCAAGTGCATCTCTGAGTTCTCTCGATCACGGCCTCCCGGTGCATCTCCAAACTCGCTTGATCACGGCCTCCAAGTGCATCTCCAAGTTCACACAATTACCGCCGTCAAGTTTATCTCTGAGTTCACTCGATGGTCATCTTCAGGCGCACCTCGAATTGCTCTCAAGCACCACCTGCAGCCAGTCCAGATGTACTGTGTGTAGATGGGTAGCTATATAGATACATAGAGACATAGATGAGAATACAAACTGAACATATGAGTTTTAAAAATTGTTGAACGATAAGTAGTAGCTATGATTTCCAGGCGCACCAGCAGTGTTCCCAAAGAAGATGTTGTTTCTCCCAGCTGCTCTACAGAGATTCGAGGTGCTCCTAGGCTTGTTGCCGGCGCTCCCAGGCTTGGAGTCGGTGCTCCCAGTTTTGTTGACGGCGTTACCAGGCTTGTTGTTGGTGCTCCCAGTCATGTCGCCGGCACTCCCCGGTGCTCCCAGGTGCACCTGAAGGCCACTGTGTCGGTCCAGTAATCTCTGGGATTTGACCACCCTGGGATGCTGGTCCGACAACTCCCAGACACTCCCAGAGGCTCCCAGTGACATAATTACATTTGGCTGATGTTATCAAAGACCTTGTCCAAGGGGTCAAATCTGCTGCAGGCTGGCATCATCAGGCAAATGTTTGTTTGGAGAGAGTTACAGTGGCCAGTCCAAGCAATATCGTAGAGGAGTTCTTCATTCTTCTGTACATTCCGCCCAGCCTGTTAGCAATTAGCTTTCAGAAGATTTGCAAAGGCTGTGACTGACTCTTGTGGATGTTGTATGTAATGCTGCATCAGCCTAATGACAGCCACCCAACATCCACCCATCTCCCAGGAAACATTGGACATCTCCTTGGGAAAGATGTCGAAGTCCTGCAGGTATAGATCGGATTCCACAGATAAGTTGCGTGCCTATTCCGAACGATCAGGCATCGCTCTATGTCTGAGTGCCAACGTAATGTGATTACGCTAGGTATCATGAAGACAAATCGTGTAGTTAACGCGATCCAGTCCACTGCATGGGAATAAGAGGCTCATGGGAGTTGAAATCTGAGTTTAACGCATCCAAACAATTGGTCCAGCTCCTTTGCACTGTGACAGTACAGTGTGTGGACAACGAACTTGTAGATATTGGATTTTGAGCCTGTGGTGCTTGATTCAGTGTGTTCAGCGTATTAGGTCGCTCCTTGATCCTGTGTGGCAGCTATTTGTTGCCATTTGGCAGCTATCCTTTCCTGTTTGGGTCTCTGTTCTACTTTCCTCAGGGCCCAATGTTTGAACAGCATTTGCAGCATCAACCAGTTTGGAGTTGCCATTTCTAGACCATCTTTGTCAGTAATTTTGGAATGGCAATCACCAATATGATTGTCCATCAAGCTATCTTCATCTCCCTGACCTCTGAGGTCAGCATCAAGGTCATTGTTGAGGCTATTGTTGAGGTTATTGTTAAGGTTATTGTTGAAGTTATTGTTGAGGTTATTGTTGAGGTTATTTTTGAGGTTATTGTTGAGGTCATAATTATCATCATTGTCGGCCTCAGGTAAGACCATTGGAGTAGTGCATTTGGCTGTTCATTCCACCGCCTGAAGAGTATCATCACTCTCATGGATGTCAGTTACATGCAATTGAGTTCTGGTAGACTTTTGAGGAATGTATCTTGGTAAAATGCATTACATTTGAGGTGACTTATCAAAAGAGGTAACTTGTGAGATCCTGTGAGCGAAACTTATCGAATTGATTTAGTGAGATAATAGGATAAGGCCATGTATCCGTATAGAGCCACGTATGAAAGTATATCCAAAGATACGGTTGCACAGATGAATGATATAATGGCATAGAGTAGTAAGTAGGTAAGAGTATCGCTGCCAATCTCAGAGAGATTGTGAGTCATCTATATAATGTTGCGGTTACCCAGCTCAGGACACATCTTGTGCCATTGGCGAGAACCTAATTATGACTGCCATTACAGCAGAATATGGTGGCCAAAATCATAACATTGGTTGGTACTGTGGAATGCATATTATTTTATGTGTGGCTACTATTACAGCACAGAGTTAAGGGTTAAGGGAGGAACCAAAGGACGAGTGCCACCTGGAGATATAGAGAGTGGATAATGTTGTCGAAACTGGAGATGGCATGAACATTGTATGGAGAGTTGGTAGGATATGTTATAATGATAAGTAAGTGGTTTGAGGTGTTGTAATGTTGGGTGATATGGAGTGGGTGTTTTGATAAGAGTGTGTTAAGTGGTGTGTAGGATCAGGAGCAAGGATTTGGATGGTACATTATAGCATGGAAAATGAGTTGAGGGTGGCAAACAAATTGTATCTGAAGACAGGATTTTTGTAGTTAGAGGATTTCCACTTCTTCTCTCTTTACTTATTCTGTTGAATTGCAAAGCAATGGATAACTTTGAATAGAACTTCAACATTTGAATTGTTACTGGATACAAACTTCATATTCATCATTCTAAAATCCGATATGTCTTTGTAATTAGGACTATCAACCATGCCTTACACTACCCATTATGCCAGAATGAGTAATTAACAATGGTGTCTGATGTAGAATATACCTATATGCATATGCTGGGAGTAAGTATTGTTTTGAGTTTCACATATTTTGATGTTCAGTTTACCAAGTACTATCTTCCCACTGGATCCAGATTGGTGATGATTGCGTCCATTAGCTAGTACAGCTGATCAGACTTGATACACATTAATACCTACATTGATCACCATATTTCGATGCAAAAGTATGTTAGAAATTATGCTCAAAAAATGAATTTGATTAACCTAGCTGAAACCCCATACTTGATTTCCAAGTTGAAGTATCTGATCAGTTGCACAAGTATTGCATTGGATCTCACTGAAACACCAGAACTACATCTGCAAAATATATTATAGTTATTGGAAGTATCCAGAAGTGTGTGAGAGGAGGTGGAGTGTAAACTTAGAAGTGTCAATTTTGGGAGAGAATGAGACCCTAGGAGGGAATTGTGGCTGACATTCGGAGTAACTAAAATGTTTGATGACTGGTACAGATGTACTATGAGAGTAATTGTGATAAACTTGGAAACATGTTAGTGTGTTGAAGAGAACATTGCGAACATCTGAGAGTATCACCTAACCAACATAAAAATCATAAATGAACTCTGAATGATACCAGAAATCGTATGGAAATACATTTGGAGAACTGCTGGCATTATCTGAGACTCTCTTGATCTGTACATGGAGAGGGTTACCCTCCGGTGTGAATATAATTCATTGATCATCGTTCATTACAACTTATACATCATAATTATCCCAGTCATCATATCTTTTTCAACAATCTATCTTTGACATTGCCATTTTTAGAAACCAAAGATAGAGGCAAGTATTTCAAACATAAAACTAGGTACACTGAATCAATTACCTGACTAAGTCGTCAAATTTTATCAATTGAATATGGTATTCGTATAATTCACTGTATCTTCCTTCTCATCAGTGTTGATGAAAGTCAAAACCCACAATTCATTGATGGGACAAATATGCTGGAGGCACTTTTAATCTTTGCAGATAATTGCTCTGTGGGGAGTGAGTGAACTTGAATTCCAAGGTCATATGTTTCAATGTGTGATATCTAACCAAGATGTAATGAGATGTTTGCTAGTTAAAAATCAAAATGGGAGTTTGAAAGGCAATATGATATACTCAGATGAAAAAGGGAAGGAAGTACCAGACAAAGTGGTGTGCCAGATGGGATGTGCTGTGTGGACAAGAGAAGTACACAGAAAGTGTTGGAGGAGGGCAGAATGAAATGGAAAAGTAACAATCTAGGCTGAGGAATGCCAATAATGATTGAGAAATGCATATCAGTTTGGAGGAGCACCTATACTGGCAGAGGAGCGCCGAAAGACATCAGCAAATGTGTTTCTATCCCTTGGAACCTCTGGGGGAATTTGGAACTTGTTGGACTAAAATCCAAGAATGGTTAAATTTCGAAGTTGACTGGACCGATGCATTGGCCTTCAGGTACAAATGGGAGTGCTGGCAAGAACCCTCCAAGTTGACTGGACTGATGCAGCGGCCTTCAGTTGCAACTGGGAATGTTGGTCTCAAAGCTTCAAGAATAAAGGAAGAATAGCAACAATCTCAGGAGCAGCTGAAAATGGAACTGACATGCTTGGGAGGCAATTGGCTGCACATGCACCTGGAGATCGTGGTCACTACGCATAGTTAAATGTGATTAAAAGTCATTTGTCATTTTGTATTTGCATTGATTTATCTACCTATCAATATATCTATGTATCTATGTATCTATGTAGCTATATTACTATCCATCTACACACAGTATATCTTGACTGGTTGCACATGGTACATGAGAGCAGCGAGAGGTATGCCTGAAGATTGTGATCAACTGATAATAGAGATGGATTTGGAGGCTGAGAGTAAGCGAGTTTCGAGATGTACTTACATGCTGAGATTAAGTACACTCAGTGATGCACTTGGAGGCTGTAATCGAACAAGTTTGGAGATGCTGGTTGAGGCTCAGATTGAGCAAACTCGAACATCCACTTTGAAGCCGTGATTAAGGGAGTTTGGAGATGATCATGGAGGGTGAGATCAAGTGAACTCAGAGATGCACTTAAAGGCAATAATTGTGTGAACTTAGCAATGTACTTGAAGGCTGTGATCCAGCAAGTTTCGAGATGCACTTGGAAGCCATGGTCAAGCAAAATTGGAAGAGTACATGGAGCAGTTCAAATTGCTGGGAGTCGATCTGCAGGCATTCAAACTGGAAGCAGTCTAGCTGGTGGTGGTCAATCTCAAGGGGGTCAATAGGGAGGACCTACAGCTGCTCAGACTCTATGAATTGGTTAGTTAGCTCACAACTGTGGGAATGTGATAAGTTGATGTACCATTCAGCTTGTATGGGGAGCTGGCTGGTGGGGGTTGATCAATAGGGTGGCATGCTGAAACCTGAAGCTACATTTAGGAGTCAACATGTAATCGTGAGAATGAAGAGAAGATTGTCAATCTTGGGTGCATGCTGTATTCAGTGTATGGTTGTACTCGGTGTATGCTGTACTTAGTGTCAATGTATAATCTTGGGATGGACAATAAGAGAGGAATGACTTAATTTTGCGTTTTGCGATGATGATAGAGTTGTGTACAAGAAAGAGTGATGGGGAATGAACATTTGAATGATGCGGAGAATATGAGGAGACATTGGAAATCAGGGGTACAAATTACCTGATTGGGTCTGGAATACCACTTATCGGCATGCTTACCCATGGGATCAGGACTGATAAGTTGACCTGCACATGAAATTCTCAGAAGTCCCAGTTTCTTATGATTATTTCCACCATCTCCTATTATCTGTCTCTTTCTGATCCTCAACTCTAGTATCATCTGAAATTATGAAGACAAGTCATTCCATCACCTGAAACCATACCATAACCATGAGGTAACACTGTGCACAGCATAGAAGAAGTGCAGTGTACACCAAGTACAGCATACACCAAGTACAGAATACACCAAGCACATTGGGAAAATCTTCTGCACTACCATAACTGAGATTTACTTAGGCCATTACCACCGTATTACAGTTGACTACCCCAAATCATGGTCCCATACAATACATTTGTACCATTATGGGAGTGATACCATATATCACCATATGAGATAACTATTTACAGAATGAAGGATATATTTTATACTGGATACCCTTTCGTCAACCCCTTTCTTATAAATCACCACCATCACTATCATTACCACTGCCATCACCTGCACCACTATCACCATCACCACCATGGCCATCATGGCCATCACCACCACCACCATTACCATCACCAGCATCGGTCATTTTAATCTCATATCACTTCTCCAAGTGCTGTAGATACCATGTCCCTGCCCACTCTCAGCAAAGCCAGATCCACTACTAAGTACTACTGGAGAAGCCAGATACACTCCCAGATGTGAAGCCAGATTCACCACTACCAGCTTGCTCCCTGTGAAGCAAGATGCAAATCATCATGCCAGCTCATAGCAAGTCCAGATTCTCTGCTACCAGCAAAGCCACATCCACACCTACCAGTGTGCTTCCAGCAAGTCCAGATCCACTGCTACCAGGGAAGCCAGTTTCACCCCTACCAGCAAACCTGGATCCACCGCTACCAGATTGCTCCCAGTGATGCCTGATACAAAGCTTGTTCCCAGCTCATTGCAAGTCCAGATTCTCCGCTACCAGCGAAGCCACATCCACCCCTACCAGCGTGCTTCCAGTGAGTCTAGATCCCCTGCTACCAGCGAAGCCAGTTTCACCCCTACCAGCGAAGCCAGTGTCACCCCTACCAGTGAAGTTAGTTTCACCCCTACCAGCAAAGCTGGATCCACCACTACCAGCTTGCTCCCTGCTAAGTCTGATCCAAAGCTTCTTGCCAGCTCAAAGGGAGACGGGATTCTCTGCTACCAGTGAAGCCATGTCCACTCTTACCAGCGTGCTTCCAGCGAGTCCAGATCCACTGCTACCAGCAAAGCTAGTTTCACTCGTACCAGTGAAGGCAGTTTCACCTCAACCAGCGAAGCCAGATCCAAAAGTACCAGCTTGCTCCAAGCGATGCCAGATCCACAGCTTCTTTATAGTGAGTCCAGATTATCTGGTACCAGCAAATCTACATCCACCCCTACCAGTGCGCTTCCTGTGAGTCTGGTTCCACTGCTCACAATGAACCCAGATTCACCCCTACTAGCAAAGCTACATCCATTGCTAATAGTGAAGCCAGATTGTCAGGGAGGTGACAGTGAGCATGCCAGAGCAGTGAGACCAAGCATGTCAGAGCATGAAAAGTGAGTATGTTGGATTTTGGGAGAGCAAGTATATCAGTTGCGAAAGTGAGGATCACAGAGTTGTAGGAGTGAGCTTGTTGGAGCTGTGAGAGTGACCATGTCAGAGTTGTGAAAGCAAGTTTGCCAGAGTCATAAGAATCTGAGATTGTACTTGTCAGAGTTGTGCAAGCAAGCATGCCAGAGTAAAAAGAGTTCATCTTAAAGATGTGAAAGGGGATATCTGTCATGGTTCAGGTTTGCGATTGATGGTACAAGGGGAGAAATGTAGTATCGATAGAGGAATCGAGAAGAAATTGGTCTTACGAAAAGGCGGAGATGTTCAGAGCCACACAGATGGCATGACAATGTTGTGTAGGGCATCAGCAATATTTAAAATGGTTTGGAAGTTCTAACTCAGCAACTCAGCAATTCTGAATGGCCACAATAATCTTTCCAGATGCTCCCAGATGCTCCCAGGCAGGCTGGTTGCAAAATGATCAGCTCTGAGGTAGTCCTCAATGCTTTGGAAGTAGGGGAAGATAATACAACAACACTTTCAAGAGTATGAAGTTGTATTCAGAATGCTACAAAATCAAGGCTTGAAGTTGGCAAAATTTCGAAGCAGCTGCGACTATGACACTCATCTCCAAGACGATTTCAGTGCAGCTGGAGCCAGACTCTGGGAGTGATGATATATAATGTCTATATTGAATAGTACAATTCAATAAACTATCTTACTGCTACACACCTGAATCAGGCAATTCTAATTAACATACAGTCCAGTAGGTATCTAAATCTAGATGATGATTTGCAAGCAATATGCTATCAATGCCGCCCAATGAAGCATTGTCCTGCATCTAACGTCCTAGTCCTACCCTTGCTCCAATGGATACAATATCTATTTTGTTAGTCTCTTTGACAACCTGGATGAATCTGTCAACACAATCAGCCCAACCATGTGTATTTTTGTACTTTGTTGGAATTACCACAGCATATTCTTGAGCTTGAGGACGTAATACCCGCTGTTGAGTATTCTTGCACCTTCTCGATACTGTTGACATTGTATGTCCGGCAGGCACCTGCTCCTGAAATTGCAGGATCTGATTCAGTGGAGTCCAGCTAAAGTTTAACACAGGAAAAGAAGGAATTCATCATTGGAAGGTGTTATGGAGTTTATTCTCTTCACTTTGCATATACTGGACCCAGATGTTATGAGATTTCGGTATGATCCCTCGGTTGGCATATGCATAGTGAACTGTCCAATCAAGTCTGGGACGCTCAATCGCAGTAAGGTCGTTCAATGGTTGATGGTAATACAACTGCCCATTCCAGAGTTCACCAAATCTACTGCCTATGAGTAGATTCTGATCATATCGGAGCACTAATCTACTAACGTTGTGTCCCAAGTCTTGTTCAATTTTCTGTGTGGAAATGCTGTCCAAAGTTGGGAATTCTGCAATCTGCTGATGCATCTCTGAGTGAGGTTAATATGATACATCTGCATACTCCACAGACATGCATTTCTCTCAGATGATATACTAGGTGTGATATGTGGCGGAAGAAGGGCTCAGCCTGAATTGTCTGGAGATGTGTTGCATGGGCTCAGTGTGTACTTCTCTGTTTATCAGTAGTGGATGGTAGGTTGAAAACTGTTGCAGTGTCAATATCGTACCAGTCTTGAAGGGCAAGGTAGGACAGTTTCTCCTCCATATTGTCAAGACTAGTACACTGGTCATTATGCTTGAGCTTCTGTCCAATGTAATTTACTTTGTTGAAAGATAGATATACCTTTTTCACATTGGTAATATGTAGCCATTCAGAAATATCAGTTGTAAAATTGTCAGCAGAACACATCTGCTGAATTGACTCTGATATATCGCTCACAAGATACATCATTGGATATCTAAAATGTAATACTTGTTGTTCGATTGTATTGCGGAGTTCCTGAATGCTGATTGGCTGCGACCAAGCTTCAAACTTGATTAAGTCAACAGACAATTTCTTCTTGAACTGCTTCTGCTCATTCAAGGTGATGCGATTAATCTCTCCCCTCAGCTAGTCAGTGATGCTCTCCATATCAGCCAAGCTCCAGATGGGGGCTTTAGTATCAGTAACTGATAGGAAGATCTGAAAGTGCACTCAATTGTCAGGCATCATGTTTGCCGCTCCATTAGCATACCATTCTGTGGCGGATTTCAGTTGTGAAAGTTTGTTGGCGAATTCGCTTCTGGGACAGATTGCCTTAGTTTTGCCTTTCTGCAATGGTTGTCACTCATGATGTTGGAATAATTTATCGAAAAGCTTGTGTTCAGCAAGCATCACCTGATGGATTTTGTGTTCCCATCAATCAATTGCTTTCGGATGATCAGTATTTGATCATTTGGTTGCATCTCATTTGGCTCTATTCAGACGCATCTGAAATTGCCTACGTTTTGTAGTGAAAACCTTTTAAGCCCCATACACCTGGACCTCAATTGCAGCATAAAGCATATGAATCTTTTGTTTCTGTAACTGAAGGGATTCTCTTGCCAACTGTTTATCCACTTTGGCTATTGCAGACTTTGACATTGTCTGTTTTTGAAAAATACCCTTTTTATTATAGAATCGATTGAGTGTATTGTCCAGTGCATTATGGAATAGATCATAGTAACTTAGTTGGCTAGCATGTAGAGAGAATTCACATAATGCTGACACTGCTCCCAGTACCATTTCATTAGAAACAGTTTCGGCCACAATTTTCCCATCACCTGAAAAGCCATATGCCCGTGTATGGCCTCGTAGGAAGGTATAAGAGAAGATACGGTTGCAAATGTGGATGTCAATAGTGTAGAGTAGTATATGGTAGTTAAAGTAGGATTATCGCTAGAGATCTAAGGCTCGTGGCGAGCCGACTATATAAAGCGGGTGTTACCCGGCCCTGGACACGTCACGTGCCGCCGTGCCGTTACATCACCCTTGTGGCAGACCCGAATTGGTGTGCATTTCACAGGTAGTGTTTTGATCATTCTACATATCTGTTAACCTTGCCAGGTGCCGCATTTCAATGAATCGAATAGTTTAGAGCAGTGTTGGAGGCCTGAATATCATGGTACCAATGTTAATTGATCGTCACATTGATCCGTGTCATTTCTAGATTTCAGATATTTGAGCAGCCAGTGCAATAAGTCCTTAGCTAATCACAGGAGCAGCTGATGCAATTCATCAGGCTGCCAAAGCCAGTAGACAATGCAGAGAGGGTATTGCCAGAACTGGTTGCAGATAGGGTGGACACCAAGAGTGTGCAGAGCATTAAGAGTTGTATCCTCCAGTAGCTGCAAGTAAACATGCTGGTCTCTTAAGATAACGAGTGGTCGACAATTTGAATGCCTGATTGGCACACTTTTCGGAATTTCACACATCAGACATGAGCCTTATAAGACTTGAGCAACCATCACCTGTGCCAGATAATCCCTATCCCAGGCAGCCAACCGAGGGTAACATTGTTGCTGGAATTCATCTGCACAATCCCATTTCAAGCTAGAGGCAGTGAGTTCAAGATGCTTAAGTTGAGACAGCACAGTTGCAACTGGGTTATGCCAAGCTTGGTAAATGTTTCCCGCACCTGTCGGGGGACATGGGATCAGCCTGATGAGAACCCGAGTGTGCTCCTTAGGTGTGCAGCTGATATGTTTTCAAATATTACCAATTATAAGATATGACGGCAAGGCATGCTAAATGCCCGAAAAATTGGTCAAGTGAGTCCTGTTGGATGCACCAATAATGGGCACAATTGTCACTGCAGTAGACAGTTAATCCTGGGTGTCCCACCATCAATTGCCTATGTTCAGTTGACTGTAGATATGATGCCAATCTGCATCAGTAAGGTGCACTGGTTCAAAATTGAGGTGCACTTGAAATGGAAGGTGTGCTAAGAGGAATCAGATATATTTAAAAATATCCTGTAAATACAATTTTCCAATGATATGTGAGTCATCTTCAATCAAATTTTCATCGTCTAGCCTGTAATCAAGTTCTAATAGGAGCATTTGCAGGGCAGCTGGTATATGGAATGATTCGATTTTGAAGTTGTCTACTTGTCGCCTCAGACTTTGATCCACCCATGTTTTCATATGCTGGTTACATGATTGATGCTGCTTAAAGTCATGTGCAGACCAAACTGGATACCATTGATTACATAGTTCAGAGTATTTGCAATGGTTGTTGTATAATCCAGTTGTGTTGCCATACTCTTTGCTAGTGTTAGCAACGGTTCCGGACGGTGACTTCGGGTCTGCGCCCGGGTCCAAACCGAACCGTTGCCAAAGTGGCGGTCTGGGTTGTCAATGAACCTGAACCGTCAACTCAGGTACTGTTCGATGGTAAACTGCCAACCCGTCTGAATTCGGTGGGTTGTCAGCGGGTCGCCCTGCGGGTCCATCCATAGATTCAAATCAGGCTCTTGTTTTTGGAGTATGTTAATAGTATCTTATCAAAATCGCGTTTTCAACAACCTACGATATGATTTGGCATGCTTTGCAGCTTGCAATATCGATTAATTTGGAATGGGTGTTTTACCTTTCTTCAATTGAATTTTTGCCTATAAGGGCGGTCAATAATTCCGTTATCAACACGGAGATCAGTGCGATGCCTTGATTACCAAATATGGAACAACTACAACCATTGACGCTCCGTTGACAGTCATCTTCAGGATGCGGCAGGGAGCATGTCGCTTTTGTTTTTGCCAGTAAAGGCTGCCAATATTCGATGAATGGATGTCTGCAACCAATCGGAATATAAATTACACAAAATGCGAAGCTCAAAATGGTTGACGCTATGTTGACGCTCATTCTCAGGATGCGGCAGCGAGCATGTTGCTGTGATTATTGTCAGTAAAGGCAGCCAATATCTGATGAATGGATGTCTGCAACTAATCGGAACATAAATTATGCAAGATGCGAAGCTAAAAATTATTGACACTCCGTTGATGCTCATTCTCAGACAGGGGCGGTGACTGTGTTGCTGTCTCTTTTGCCTATAAAAGCTGCCAATACATCCGTTATGCATAACAGTGACCAAATCACTGTGTAACTACGGTACTCACAAAACCACAAATCATTGACGCTCCGTTGATGCACATTCTCAGAATGGGGCGGAGACCGTGTTGTTGTCTTTTTTGCCTATCATAGCTGGCAATACATCGGTGATGCATAACAGCGTCCAAATCCCTGTGTAATTACCGTACCTAAAAAACAACAAATCGTTGACACTCCGTTGACGCTCATTCTCAGAATGGGATGGTGACAGTGTTGGTGTCTCTTTTTCCTATAAAGACTGCCAATACATTGGTTGTGCATAACAGCGACCAAATCACTGTGTAACTACTGTACTTACAAAACCACAAATCATTGATGTTCCGTTGACGCCCATTCTCAGAATTGGGCGGTGACCGAGTTGATGTCTATTTTGCCTATGAAAGCTGCCAATACATCGGTTATGCATAACAGCGACCAAATCACTGTGTAATTACCATACTTACAAAACCACAAATCGTTGACGGTGCGTTGACACTTATTTTCACAATGGGATGGTGACCGTGTTGCTGTCTCTTTTGCCTATAGAGACTGCCAATACATCGGTGATGCATAACAGCGACCAAATCACTGTGTATTTACCGTACTTACAAACCCACACATGGTTGACGCTTTGTAGACACTCATTCTCAGAATGGGGTGGTGACCGTATTGCTGTCTCTTTTGCCTATGAAAGCAGCCAATACATCGGTTATTCATAACAGCGACCAAATCACTGTGTAATTACCGTTCTTTCAAAACCACAAATCATTGACGCTCCGTTGATGCTCATATCAATGTATTGTCCATTCAACATCTGCTGCCATCGATAATAGTTTTCATTATGTTTTGAACTTCTTGGTAGTCTTTCTCAGAGATTGAGACTTGGCCGTATGGCAAAGCCGAGCGCAGTAACATTCTTGCACTGTTCGCTCTCACACGACTAAATTTTATGTATCTTGTCAAATGGTTCATTGCGCCTGCTATACATCTGTTTATGAACCAGTATTCATAAGCTACTGCTCACCATTCGCCCATTATATATCTCTAACTAAAACTCTCGGTCAAGATACATAAAGAAGCTGGTGAAACATTGACGCATTCTGTCCTGCTTTTACTTCACTCGCTGATTCCGCCTCGTTTCGATTGCTATCACCGTCATCACTACCTTTCCAGCCTGCATCTTTGACTTCCGTGTAGGCCGAATCAATCCGGGAACATATGGCGCGGCACACACATCTCTCTGCTCTGCGCATTGCAGATCCTCGATGCTATTGTCTTGCTCTATACCAGATTCAACCTCCGCTGCACAATCATCTTCGCTGTCATTTGGATTTTCGCAGTCCCCATTACAGTTACGCCAATCTTCAGTGTCGAAAATGCTTTCAGGTGCGCTATCCTCATCACTTTCGACTGGATGACGGTTGAATCTTGGGATTCGGTGGACATTTAACACTTGAGTTCGTCCTCAAGGGAGGTTCTTTGCAGACAAAGGTGGTGGCAAAGTAGATCTTTCTGACATTTTGAAAGCAGCTGCACCATCAAGTTGAAAGAGTGACCAGGATGCTTTGACGATATCTTCCATGTCCCAGATGTATCCCACGGCGGTCATCTGCTTGTTTTGAGCGCGAGATTTCTTCTGCGTAGCACATAGGTTTTGGCTGCCCTGCCACATCTCCAACACGTTGTGAACCATGGCCATTCTGTGTATTTTCCTTGCTTCTGCTTCTTTCTTCATTTCCTAGTCGTTTTCTCTGTTCGTTGTATCCAATTCTGGGTTAGCGCCTGCGAACATTATGCTATTGGCTCGGGCAAACTGCCTTACAACAAGTGTCTTGCGAAGGGTCTTGCCTGTGGTTTGTGACTGCCTCCAGCCGATAACATCTTGGCCAAGGGAAATATTGGCCTCCACTCCGACACCATGTGGTATCATAGAGAAGATGTTGCACACCACATTGGAAAGATTGGCGTACTTTGAGTGCATTTCCTCCTGTTGACGCCACCACTCGGTTATGTCCGGTTACCAAAATGAACTGCTAATCTCCCTTGGGTCGGAGTGGTAATCATTGAGATTTGGATTAATTTGCACCCAGGTCTTTGGTGCCTCAGGGGGCGAATTCGAATATAGCCTGGGGGCAGTCAACAGACGTGCTGCACAATCACTTTGTCCGGGTGTCATCTCAGCCACATTGTTAGGCGCTAAGTATTCTTCATCATCGCTTGACAAATGATATTGATCAAAGGATGATTGAGAGGATCCTGAAGGCGTTGCGGAGGGGATGAGATTGCTGCTCGGTAAGCTTTCGTGGTTATTGACTGGCACACGTCGATGATTGGCACAATATTCATACCCCACGTACTTCAGAAAGGCCTCTTGGTTTCGGGTAGTATAGGATGTCTCGTCCTCAGAGCTTATATCCATTCCGTTGTCCCACTTTCTACACGATCGGAACTTCCGAAAAGCATCGAAGATATGTGCAACAATGAGCAGCATGCCCGTCATTGGAGTCACTGCAGCGTAGTGGTTGGACAGCTTTTGTAGAGCTAACTTCACAGCAAAGAACAAGTCTTCCTTCCATGTAGTCTTCTTGTTGGCCAAAGGTAGCATCACGCCGTCCATGTGATCGAACATGTCGTTTTGCACTGTGATCACATGATGCCATCTGACTGTATGCCTCTGTGACATCCACATGGTCCAATATCGAAATGGCCTCAATACTTCCATGACATACTTCACAATGCTCCACTCATCTTGAGTTGTGAAAAGTGGCCGTTATTCAGTGAATTGTGGATGTTGGAGCTACTCTCATGTAAATTCCCGTAATCGGTAAGCGCGGTCGAGCAACCCCAGTGTTGAGTTCCACCGTTTCTTCACATCCATAATCGGTAGTGCCGCGATGTGAACTTTGGCTTGTTGACAGTCAATGCACTCATTTCGATGACCAGGTGTCAGCGTAATCGATACAGCAAGCATTCTCTGCCATATCAAGGTCAATTTCAGGACTTCCAAAATATCATGAAATACGCACTTTCTGAATTATCTTTGCTAAACCTGGTTCCATGGCTGACACCTTATTGATTCTAGTGTTGCCCTCTTTTCGAAGTCTTTGACTCTTCCCAATGTCTATGCTCTCATTCTCTCCACATTGCTCATCGCGGTCATGGGCTTCCGAAGACTTGGTGCGGCCTTTTACACTGTGACTGCTCATGAATGCACCTAAAGCCAGCTGTATGACCTGTGCCATGCATGGTATGTGGTTCCTCAGAGCAGGCGACTGGATTGCAGAGGCCTCGAGTGTTGATTGCAGCCCGCATGTCATCGACTCATTTGAGGAAGCATTGTCAATCATAATTGCAAGCAAACTGCTGTCGGTAAGCTGAAAGCCATCAAGCACGCGCTTCAAAGGTATGGCTAGCTTTGCTCCAGTATGTTGGCCCTTGACCTGTCATCCTTAATTAGCATTCGAAACGGGAAAAGAACAGGTGATCCACCTCATGGAAAGCAGGTTGAACTTCACGCAATGCCCAGTTTCGATCCATATTGTAAGCAATGACCGATGTTATGGCTAGTTTGTTCGGAGATGTCCATTCGTCCGAAGCTAAACAAACTTTATTATGTGATGGCAATGGCTTCTTATTTGCATCCACGGTCAGTGCATATTCCCTGCAGCAAAAGTTGCTAAGTGACGTAGCGGACGGCAGCACTAGGTTATCGCGTACTGCCTTATATGACTGTCGTAGCTCTACTTTAGATATAGCATTCCCCAGAATATGAGCCAAAACAAATCCTGACGTGAAGTAGCGATTCCATGTGTCTTGGTGAAATTCGGAGGTTTCAAAGTCTTTAGCCGCCAGTTCAGAACGTTTTGGCTGTCATTTCGGTTAATATGGATCGTCCTGGATGTGAAACATGATCTTCCTCTGCGAACATACTATTGTGATTCCTCGACTTCCTTGCCTCTTCAGGATGGCCAAAGCTGTTCCATCAACCGTCAAACTAGTCAAATCTGTAGCCTCTGACCTTGTCAATTCGTTTAACTTTGCGACGTGAGCTTCCGCCAGCAAGTGATTCCCCATTGAGCTGGTCTGATGTTCTGATGGATGGCGAAGAACATGATGACAAACAATACATATAATGCCAGGGCTGCCGGTCTGCTCCATTCCCCAGTGTAATCCGAATTGCCAAGAAGGTGCATGTCTAGAAATATTCCCAGCAATAGGCCGCTTCGAGCCTACATTCATCGAAACCCATCAACCATCGAAGATGATCTGGAAAGTAAGGTCACTCAAATCATGTATTAGGACACATTCATTTATCGAAGAGATCATAACCTCGAGCAATGAGATGTTTAAACATTTTGAATCAGACATGGCCGTAGGAATTAGAAATCTGGGGAATCCGACTGGAAAGACTGCTGAAGGTAATTATACAGTAAAGCAGACTGCAGGTTCTTTAATATTGACTCTACAGCTACAAGCAAAAAAATCAGATCTGTGAGGCATTGCATGCATATTTGTGAAGTTGTATACAAGGACATATTGAAAAGACCGACCACGTAAGACTCAATTCTGTAACAATGTGATGCAGTTCATTGCTGTGTAGCTTATTGAGCCCCCACGAGAATTGTTGATGCTCGGTGGGCACTCAATTGTAGGAGGCGGGTGCGATATCGTCAGTAGCATTTGTGCTTATAATGGTGGCAGATGAGTTGATGATGGGTTTACGCCTTTCAGTAGCCTCGAGATTGTCCATGATGCAAGACCAAAAATTGTTGACGCTCTGTTGACGCTCATTTTTACGAGGTGGTAGCCATATCGTCACTAGCGTTTCTGCCCATACAGGCGGCCGATACATTGATTATGGGTTAGTGTCAATGCACAGTGCTTTGAGTGTCCCTGATGCAAGACCAAAAATCATTGACGCTCCGTTGACGCTCATTGTAGGAGGTGGTAGCGATATCCTCGATGCCAATTTGTCCCAATAAGTGGGCGAATACTTCGATTATAGCTTAATATCGTCGCACAGCTGTTGGATTATCCAAGATGCCTCAACCAAATTCATTGACGATCTGTTGATGCTCATTTTTTAGTGATAGTAGTGATGTCGATGCTGGCATTTCTGGCCTTAAAGGCGGCCAATAGTTTGATTATAAGTTCCAGCGACCATATCTTCTGTTTGATTATCAAAGTCACAAGACCAAAGATCGTTGACGCATTGTTGATGCTCATTTCCAGGATTTGTACACGAGTGTGTCACTATCGTTTTTGCCTATAAAAATCGCCAATACAATCACTTTGGAAGGATGTGACTATGCAGCCGTTTGTTTGCCGAAAATGTAAGACTAAAAAATGTTGATGCTCTGTTGATGCTCAACTTAATGACATACTGACAATCAGTGGGTGCTCAACAATTGTATGTAAAAATGCATATAGTCGTCATTGGCAGCCAATGAATCATTTCTATGTATAAACATTTGCATCCAAATGCTTCCAAGCCTCTCAATTGCTGATCCACCACTAGACACATTATCTGAGTGATAAATGGCATTGGCCCATCACGTTCCAGCGCTTTCGGCCGGCAATTATCCGCATATTCATTCGTACACCAGTTTTTGATACATTTAGCCCAACTTCTTCATCTGTCCTCATCCAGCTCATTCTCTGCGATTTCCATGACCTACCATAAGCAATTTTCAATGTCTCGACTATGTGCACCAGGTCTGTGCAGCAAGTCATGCAGTTGGATCCATGATCGTATGCAGCATCACTGTCATCATTCATTCAGCTTCGTATTGTGCATTGACTGCTGCATCTATGACTCGTATGACATCACTGACTTAAATTTTGTTCGTGAGTTATGTCTGTAATATAGTTGTAATTGTCTCACTTAATAGTGACGGGCAGGACGATATCACGTTCATTGGTCGTCAGTCAACAAGATTTACTGTCTAGAACATTGGCATGGTCTATCCGACCCTTGCCCATGCATAGACGAATTATCATGTCCCACAATTTGGTCACAGAAATCAAGTAAAAGCTGACACGTAGCAAAATAGGTACAGGTATTGCATTTCAAATCGATATGTCGTCAGAATTGCCAATGTGCCTATTGATTCCTCCGGAAACGCAGGAGCCATCACCATGTCCTCGTCGGAATCCAATTTCTATGTGGTAATCAGCTTGGGATGCGATATGCAGGTGTTAACGCTAATGGGTTCAACAGGCATGGATTGCTGAATCTGTGAACAATCGGGCATTGGGGCTGGCGGAAGTGACTGAATGCGTTCGTGCGTCTGCGGTTTCCGCGAACCTAGCCTCATATGAATACTCCCTGGTCGAGAAGTCACTTGCAGCATTTGCAATTTTCCGGAGACGCTATCCAGAGTCTCCAGACACTCACTGAATGTCGTCGGCACAGATGATGCTGCATCATTTGCCGTTTGAGGTTGAATGACAGCCGGAACCAATTCAGTCGTCCCCTACTTCTTATCCCTCTCACGGAAGTGGTCAGCCGCGTCTCCATAGCCTGGTCGCGTCAATTCGTCAAGCTTCATCTGCTTCTGCCGAAAACGCTCCATGCGATGCTGTACTGTTTTAGAGATTCTGCCCATCACCTAGCTGGGTTCTTCATCTTCGATAAGCTTGCCACCCACCAGATCTTCTTCATCATCATCCTTGTCTTCCCCGTCCTCCCCATCGTCGAAACGTGCAAAATCGCTTAGATAATCTCCGTAGTGTTTAACATCTCCTCAAATGTCATTTCAGGCTTAGTGGTTGTCAATCCCGCCTTTTGAGCATTTCTCATATCATCCTACTCCTGTTCAATTGCTGTCTCTGCGTCTTCAACTCGCTCTCTTGCCACAGCGGTCTCTCTTTCCACATAATCCTCGATCCATTTTTCCTTCTCTTCGTTGCTTAAGAAGTGCGTTTCTTGTCATGTCCCCGCTGCAAGCTTCCTTCTGGATTGCAAGCTACGCAACTCTCCAAGGGCTCGGACCCGTTCTGCTTACGAGCAGTTTTGCACTGATTAGCTCGATGACGACGTCGTGTGGAGCACTTTGTTGATTTGCCGTATTCACCAGCCAGTAGTGGCGAACGGTTCTTTTTCGGAACATTGACCATTGTATTTTGTGTTGACTTTCTTGATGGATGAGATGTTGGATGTTGCAAGATATGGACCGCATAGAGGCAAGCTGCATCTTTTATGTTGAGGTTGGTACTCTTAATCGACTTGAACAAAGCAGAATCTGCGTTTTGACCGTCACTACATTGGAAATAGCAATGCTAACCGTACATCATGATGCGATGTTCAGAGTGTGTATCATAGGAGATCCCGGGTGTTTCTTGAGATAAACATCAGCAGACGTCCTTTCCGACAAAAAATGTCCCGTTGTTCTCACACAAACACAAGATGTCGATGGTCGTTCACCGTGATTTATGCGTGTAAACACACTCTCAACATCGGACCGACTTGGTGCAAATCGCAGAATGGTTGGCAACCCATGTGACCGGCAGCTATGCGCAACAGGATTCATCTCGTGTTGAACGAGCAAGTGGGCTGTTATGCATGCCATTTTGATTCAAAGTTAACTATATATTCCTCAGGATTTCCCACTGCTTTACGTTATCTTCTTCCTCAGGACTTCCCACTTCGTTTCGTTATCATCATCTCTTCACATCTACATCAGCAAATCATGGCTCCACAAACACCTCAGCAATGTGAGGGTGGAACTGAATCGAGCAGAACGATGGGCGCTTATTCCAATACGCCACCTGCTGAGACCCAACTAGAATGCAGACACGACTTAGTTCACTGCGACGCCGCAAATGCAGCCACCGGAAACATAACCCTGCATCCACAGTTGAAGATTGTCTGTTAAACAGGAAGCAGCAAGAATACGAAGCGGCATGCGATTGGATGTAAGTGTCATCATCTCGAGGTACACAGCAGTGAATTAATGATATACCATACAGCTGGAGTACGTTGAGAGCTACGTGAACAATTTATCGCCGCCCGTAATGGGAAACCTCCATGGTCAACCAAGGCGTTCGTCCGCACAGTCCGCGAAATCAAACATCACGATGTTGTCAGCACTGGGATTTTTGCGGACGAATTTTGTGATAAGAATCCCTGAGAGTGAACCAAACAGTGTTTAACCACATTAGAGGATGCTACGGAAGTGTATATGGTTGAGGTAATGGCCGAATCTACTATGTAGATGCAGCAACTAATTTCCTTGTAGGTTTTTAACATGTCTGCAACTATGGCAAGGCAAGGAGGTCGGGTACAGCTGGAACAGTCAGACATGCGCCTGGCTTTGAATATGGCAAAAATGGCCTAAGGAGGGTTTTTGTGCGCCGCAATACAGGAAACGCAATTCCTAATCAAGTAACCTCGGGCCGAAGTCCGAGAAGAGAAGAAGCGGGCAGTTGAGTGTCCTGGGCATGAAAATGTGATGGCTGCAATGGAAAGACACCCGGCTATGCTTCGGGAAAATCTGATGGACTGCTGCCTTTCTTTCCCAAATGGCATACCACAGAATCCCCAGACACGCTGGAGACACAAAGGCACAGGTGCACCTCCCCCAGAGTGACTCAGACAGCCGACACCAGAACTGATGCCACATCCACCCGAAACGCCACTTGTTCCATGTGGTAACAATGAGGCCGCTCATCTATCCGAAATCGAAGGTGTGCCACCTGGATATGTGTATATACATACCTCTCTTCCCACTGCTGAATTTTTCAATCATGATGCATATGCCAAGGATTGCAAGCATGGTAAAGATTTTGATCCAGATTTGCTGACTGATGAAGAAACATCCACTGGTTAGTACACTATCTGCTGCATGGTAATGCAGCTGACATCCATTTTGCAGATGACAGCGGCCAATTGAGCGAACCTGACAGTGACGATGAGCATTGATCGAATGAAAGGAGATTGTAGAGTGTATTATTATCTACAATTCGCGGACACTTTGAAGTATATTTTAAAGGATATATTTATATGTATTATTAAAGAACAATGTTTTGATGAAGGAGAAAGTATATGCAGAAGGTACAAAGGCTGCCAAAACACCATTGATGATATATTACGTCAAAATAAATGACAACATATTGTGGATACACCCATGGCAAAATGAGCGTCAATGGAGCGTCAACGATTTTTGGTCTTGCATCATTGGTAATCTGCTTGGCGATCGGCTGAGATCATTCATAAATGCAGTATTGGTTGGGTTTATAGGCAAAAGAGTGAGCCTCATGCTTCCTGCCCCATTCTGAAATTGAGCGTCAACGAAGCGTCAACGATTTTTGATCTTGTAAGTCGGGTAAGTCAAAAGCGATATGGTCGTTCCTATATATAATCAAAGTATTCGCCACCTTTATAGGGAAAAAAGATAGCGACAAGCTCCGTGCCCCTTTATCAAAATGGGGGTCAACGGAGCGTCAACGATTTTTGGCCTCTCATTATTGGTAATCAAAGCCCGATGCATTCGTCATTGTGTATATACGATGTTCTGACAGTTTTTCTAGGCTAAAATGGTCATGAACTCTTCGTTGCATCATTGTAAATGAAATTAGTTGTTACTGTCCAGGAGGCTGTCACGGGAATGTCGCTTGTTTATCTGCCTAGAGAGGATGCCAATTCCTCCTTAATAGATGTTTGCAATCATGCGCCACTTCTATTATCCAAGATGCGAGACCTTAAATTGTTGACGCACATTTGACGCACATTTTCACAATGGGGCAGGGAGCATGTCGCTTCTCCTTTTGCGTATAAAGGAGGCCAATACCTCAGTTATGACTAGCTGCAACCAATGCCCACTCTGATTACCCAGGATGCAAGACCAAAAATCATTGACGCTCCGTTGACGCTCATTTTCAGCATGGGGCAGGGAGCGTTTGGCTGCATATTTTGAGCACGAAGGCGGCCAGTTCATCCAAAAGGAACATCGACGTGCCATCATTAATATTTTACGAGTAACAGTAAGATATCTGAATGTGACCATAAATAGAACAACCTGAAATGCAAAACTGGAGATTGGACTCGACAGGTCTAGCCAATCCAGGCGAAACCCGCAAGTTGATGGGTATGGGGCCAGATTTGGACCGCCAAGAAGCGGCGAGTCGGGTCTTTGGATGGGTCTGGACCTGAACCGAACCGTGATTCTGGTCGAAACGCAGACCGCTGGTGGGTTACCCGGACCCGTTGCAAACACTACTCTTTCCCCCCTGCATTTTCCACTCCAATTACCTCCCAATGAGTCTTTATCTTGGTTGAATCAGGGGTACGGGGGAGATCAGTATTCTGGGGGTCTGTAGATTCTGCACCGGGAGTATTCTCAGATGATGGTGCACTAGTTACATTACCTATGGGTAGATCAGTAGTTGACAGCTTGTCAATGGCCATTTCGGTGCACCTACCAATGTGAAACCATGATGCCTCAGGGCGATCCCTGCCTGCAGGTGGTAGAATCACATCAGGCAATAGCCCTTTATTAATAGACATTGGGTGATATTGTTCATAGTGAGCTTTCACTCAGTTCTCCTGGAATAATTTCTTTTTGCAGAGTAAAGTATGTAACATTCTTCCGGCCAGTGTTGACCGTATGTGAGAAATGCTCAGCGTTCTGACAGATCTCGGTGATGCTTTAGGTTGTATGGTTTGATGTTCAATTTGACCCTCAGAGACAGTTGTTTGAAAGTAAGGTAACTCAGGGTAGCATATCACTTTCACAGCCACATCACACCCCACCAAATGTATCGGAGGGGTAGAGCATAGTCACTTTATGATCAGCCTTGTCATATACCATACCATTTTGGCATTGTTTAAATTATACATACATTCGAGCCTCATCCAGCCGGACTATAAATAGCATCAGCTGAATATAATGAATAGGTAGATCTCGACAATTGCTGTATTTCTGTTCAATGATGATCAAGCACTGATTGGCTGGTAGTGTAGCGGGCCGGGCCAGGTGTTGGTAGTGTTAGCAATGGTTCCGGACCATCATTTTGGGTCCAGGTACGGGTCCGAACTGAACCGTTTGAGAACTGGCGGTCTGGGTGGTCAATAAACCCAAACTGTCAACTCAGGTAAAGTTTGATGGTATGCTCCCAACCCGTCTGAATTGTGCAGGTTGTCAGCTGGTCGCCCAGCGGGTGCATCCATTGATTCATATAATGCTCTTGTTTTTGCAGTTTGTCAATAGTATCTTCCCAAAATCGCATTTTCAACAACCAATGATATTGTTTGGCATGTTTTGCAGTTTGCGTTATCGATTAATTTGAAATCCATGTTTCTCCTTTAATAGATTGTATAGTTGCTGATCAAGGTGGTCAATAATACTGTTATGGGCGCGAAGATCCGTGCGATACCTTGATTACCAAATACGCAAGACCTAACACTGTTGACACTCCGTTAACACTGATTTTCAGGATGGGGCAGGGAAAGAGTCGCTGGTGTTTTGTGCCCAAAGGCTGCCAATATCTCATGAATGGATGTCTGCAACCAATCGGAAGATAAATTACTCAAGGTTCAAAGCTAAAAATCGCTGACCCTCCGTTGACGTTTATTCCCAGAATGGGGCGGTGACCGTGTTGCTGTCTCTTCTGCGTACAAAAGCTGCCAATATGCCAGATATGCATTACAGTGAACAAATCACGTTTCAATTACCGTACTAACAAGACCACAAATCATTCACACTCCGTTGACACTCATTTCAATGTATTGTCCATTCAACATCTGCTGCCATCATTATTCATTTTCATCATGATTTGAGCTTATTGGTGGTCTTTCTGGTAGATAGAGACTCGGCCATCTGGCAAAGCCGAGCGCAGTAATATTCTTGCACTGTTTGCTCTCAAACTACTGAAATTTATATAACTTGCAAAATCGTTCATTGCGCCTGCTATACATCTGTATATGAACCAATATTCACAAGCTACTGCGCACCATTCGCCAATAATATATCTTTAACTGAAAATCTCGGTCAAGCTACAAAAAGAAACTGCTGACACATTGACGCATACTGTCCTACATTTTCTTGATTCCCTTATTCCTCCATGTTTCGAGTGCATTGACTGTCACCAATACATTTTCAGCCTGTCTCTCTGACTTCCATGTTGGCCAAATCAATCCGGGAACATTTGGTGCGGCATTCAGATACAGCTGCTCTGGGCATTCCTGATCCTCAATGCCATTGCCTTGCTCTATATCAATTTCAGCATCTGCCACGCAATCGTCTTCGCTGTCATTTGGATTATCCCAGTCGCCATTCCAGTCAAGCCAATTTTCAGTGTCCAAAATGATTTCAGGTGTGCTATCCTCATCACTATCAACCGGATGATGGTTGATTCGTCAGATTGGGAGGACATTTAATATTTGAGTTCGTCCTCCAAGAAGGTCCTTTGCGGACACAGCTGGTGGCAAAGGTGATCTTTCTGACAATTTAAATGCAGCCGCACCATCATGTTGAAAGAGTGACCAGGATGCTTTGAAGATCTCTTCCGTGTCTGAAATGTATCCAACAGCTGTCATTTGCTTGTTTTGAGCGCGAGATTCTTTCCGTGTAGGACATAGAATTGGGCACCCCTGCCACATCTCCAAAACGTTGTGGACCTAGGCCAATTTTAGCAATTTTCTGTCCTCCACCCTTTTGGTTATTTCCGAGTCGTTTTCTGTGTTTGTCATATACAAAGGTGGGTCATCGCCTGCGAAGATCTCGTTTTTCGCTCGATCAAAATGCCTTGTCACAACTCTATCGGGAGGGTTTCGCTTGTGGTTTTTGACTGCTCCCCGATGCCAACATCTCGCTGAAGGGAAACACTGGCCTCCACTCCGACACCATGTGGTATGATAGAGAACATATTCTGTGCCACATTGGGTAGCTAGGTGTACATTGAGTGTGTTTCCCCTTGTTGGCGCCGCCAGTCGGTTATGACCGGTATCCAAAATATCCTGCTAATCAGCATTAGGTCGGAGTGGTAATCATTGAGATTGTAATTATTTTGCCACCAGTTCTTTGTTGCTTCAGGCGGTGAATTCAAATAGAGCCAGGCGGATATCAATCAGTGTGCTGTGTGATCGATTTGTCGGGGTGTTATTTCAGCTACATTGTTAGGTGTCAAGTATTCTTCATCATTGCTGGATAAATCATATGGATCAAAGGATGATTGACCAGATCCTGAAGCCATTGCGGATGGGATGAGCTTATTGCTCTGTATGCTTTCGGGTTTATTGACTGGGACACGTCCAAGTTTGGCACAGTATTCATTCACCACATAGTTCAGAAAGGCCTCCAGGTATTGTGTAGTATGGGATGTCTCGTGCTGAGGATTGATATCCATTCCCCTGTCCTACACCCTAAACAATCGCAACTTCTGGAAAGGATCGAGGATATGTGCAGAAATGAGAATCATACTCATCGTTGGAGTCACTTCGGCATACGGTTTGGACAGCTTTTGTTCCGGCAACTTCACAGTAAATAACAAGTGTTCCTGTTATTGAGTCCTCTTCTTAGCCAAAGCTCGCGTGACGCCATCCACATAATCGAACATGTCATTGTACACCCTGATAACATGATGTAATGTGACCATATGCCTCTTTGACATCTACAGGGTCCAATATTAGAATAGCCTCAAAACCTCCATGACGTACTTGACAATGGTCCATTCATCCTGTGTTGTGAAGAGTGGCCGGTAATTACTGGATTTTGGATTTGGAGGCGCTCACAGGTGAATTATCGTGATTGATAGGCTCACGCAAGCAACTCCAGTGTCGAGTGCCAACACGTCTGCTCATCCATAATGGGTAGTACTGCGATGCGGACATTGGCTTTTTGACAGTCAATGAACTCGTTTCGACGACCAGGTGTCATGGTAATCAATACAGCAAACATTCCCTGCTATATCCATGTCAGTTTCAGGACTTTCAAAATATTGAAATACGTACTTTCTCAATTATCTTTGCTAACCCAGGTCTCGTGGCCTACACCTTGTTGATTCGAGCATTGCCCCCATTTCGAAGTCTCTGAATCTTCCCAATGTCAATGCTTTCATTTTCTCCAAAATGCTGATTGCGCTCATGGGCTTCCCAAGACTTGGTGTGGCCGTTTACACCCTGACTGCTGATGAAAGTACCTAAAGCCGGTCGTATGATGTGCGCCATGCATGGTATGTGGTTCCACAATGCAGGCCACTAGATTCCGGAGGCCTCAAGTGTTGATTGCAGCTCACAAGTCATTGAGTAATTTGAGGAAGCATTATCAGTGGTAATTCTTAGCAATGGGCCGTCGGCAAGCTGAAAATGATCAAGCACGTCCTTCAACTGTACGGCTTGCCTGGCTCCGCCATGTAGGCCCTTAACCTATCATCATTACTTAGCTGTCCAAAACGGATAAGAATAGGTGATCAACCTCATCAAATGCGAGTTTTACTTCACACAATGCCCAATTTCGATCCATATAGTAAGCAATGACGGTTGTGATGGCCAGTTTGTTTGTCGATATCCACTCATCCAATTCTAAACAACCTTTATTTCATGACGGCAATTACTTCTCAATTGCATCCACAGTCAGTGGGTATGCCCTCCAGCAGATGTTGCTAAGGGTCGTGGCGGAGGGCAGCACTAGGTCACTGCGTAATGCTTCATATCACCGTCGTAGCTCGAGATTTGATATAGTGTTCCATGGAACATGAGCTGCACCACATCCTATCATGAGGTAGCGATTCCACGGGTCTTGGTGATATTCGGAAGCTCCAAAGTCCTTAGCTGCCAGTTTGGAGTGTTTTGTCTATCATTTCAGTGAATATGGATTAACCTAAATGTCGAATATCATTGTCCTCTGCGAACTTACTACTGTAATTCCTCGACTTCCATGCCTCGTCAGGATAGCCGACACTGTTTCATCGACTGTCGAACTCGTCAATTCAGTCACTTCTGACTCTGTTAATTTGTTTCACTCTGCAATGTGAGCTTTTGCTAGCAAGTGTTTCCCCATTGAGCTGGTTCCATGTTCTGATGGATGGCGAAGATCTTGATGACGAACAATACATGGGATTCCACGGCTGCGGGTCTCCTCAATCCCGCAGTGCAAATATGATCGCCATGAAGATGCATGTCTAGAATCATTCCAAGCAATAGGACACTTCGAGTCTACATTCATTGAAGCCCACCAAGCATCCAAAATGATTTGTAAAGGAAGGTCGCTCAAATCACAAACAATGCCACATTCATTTTTGGACGAGATCATAACATCTGGCATTAAGGTATTTGAAGATTTTGAATCCGACATGGCTGTAGCATTTAGACAGCTGTATAATCCGACTCGAGAGACTGCCGAAAGTCACGTTATAGTAATGCAGAATGCAGGTTCGTAAATATCCACTCTAGAGCTACAAGCAAAAAGATCAGATCTGTGAGACATTGCATGCATATTTGTGAAGTTGTATACAAGGACATATTGAAAAGACTGACCGCGTAAAACTCAATTTAGTAACAACGCAATGGAGTTCATTGCAGTATAGCGTACTGAGCCCCCACGAAAATTGTTGACGCACCGTGGGCGCTCAATCATAGGAGGTGGATGCCATATCATCACTAGCATGTTTGCCAATAAGCGCTGCCGATGGGTGGATTGTGGGGTAATGCCGTTCCATAGCCCTTACATTATCCATGATGCAAGATCAAAAGTTGTTGGCGCTCTGTTGACACTCTGTTTATGCTCATTTCAGGACATAGTTATGATGTTGTCACAAGCATTTTTGCCTAGAAAGGCAGCTGACAGTTCGATTATCGATCAATGTGGTCGCACAGCCCCTTGTGTATTCGGGATACAAGGCCCCAAACTGTGGACGCACCGTGGAGGCTAATATTTAGGACATATCAGCGATGTTTTCACAACTATTCTTGCCTAGAAAGGTGGCCGATAGTTCAATTATGGTTCAATATTGCCGCACACCCCTTGGAGTATCCGAGATGCAAGGCTTGAAATTGTTGACGCTCCGTTGATGTTCATTTTTAGGGCATAGTTACGATGCCGTCGAAGGCATCATTGCCTAGAAAGGTGGCTGATAGTTTAATCATTGATTGATGCGGTCGCAAAGCCTCTCGATTATCCAACATGCAAGGCCTATACTCGTTTACGCTCCGGAGACACTCATTTTAGGACATAGCAGGGATGAAGTCGTGACTATTTTTGCCTAGAAAGGCAGCCAATAGTTTGATTATTGGTTAATGTTGCTGCACAGTCCTCAGATTGTCCATGATGCAAGGCCAAAAGTCATTGACGCTCCATTGACGCTCAGTTGGGACACAGCAGCAATGTTGTCACAACCATTTTTCCCTAGGTAGGCAGCTGATAGTTCGATCTTGAGTTAAAGTTGCCATACAGCTCTTGGATTTTCCAAGATGCAAGGTCAAGAATTGTTAACGCTCAGTTGACACTCATCGTTCAGATGGGTCAAAGACTGTGTCATTTGCGATTTACGCTATAACGCAGACCAATACATTCACTTTGGAGTGATGTGACAATGTAGCCCTTTGATTGCCGAATGTGTAAGACTAAGAATCATTGATGCTCTATTGTCTCTCACATTAATCACATCGAAACAGCCCGCTTACAATCAATAATTCGATCCAACGAATCGTATACTCATCATTGACATTAAATATTGCATTTCTGACTATATCATTTGCATCCAGGAGCTATGTGGCCTCTCAATTTCTGTTTAACCTCTATCCATGTTATCTGAGTGAGAGATGATGTGGCCCTATCACATTTCCGCGCTTTCGGCCGGCAACTCACGGCATGTATATAATTTCACTAGTTTTTGGTAAATATTGCTCAACTTCCTCACCTTTTCTCATCCAGCTCCTTCTCCTTGATTTCTATGGCATACCATAAGCAATTTTAAACATCTCAACAATGTGCACAAGGTCTGTGGGGAGTGATATGCAGTTGGATGCATGGATGAATGCAGCATGACGGTTGTCATTCAGACTGATTCGTATTGAGCACTGACCGCTCTTGCTATGCTTTGTATGACATCACTCCCGTAGATTTTGTTAGTATATTTCGTCACTAATATAGCTTTTGCTTTCTGTGTTAACAGTAATTGGCGAACAGGAATCGGACTGATTGGCCTTCCAACAGCCTGATATGGATTCTAGAACTTTTGCATTGTGCGTTCGACCCATGCACATGCACAGACGAATTATTATGTCTCACAATTTGGTCACTGAAACCAAGAAAATGCTGAGAGGTAGCAAAATTGGTACACAAATTGCATTTCGTAGAGATATGAGGTCAAAAATACACATATGCATCTTTATTCCTCCAATGACGCGGGAGCTGTCACCATGTCTTCGTCAGAATCTGATTTCTATATGGTGATTAGCTGTGGAAGCGATATGCAGGGGTGAAAGTTTACGAGTTCAACAGGCTTCGCATAGTGAATGAGTGATCAATTGAGCTCAGAGGTGGGTGCAAGACCGGATATACTCGTGTTCGACTGTGGCTTCCCAGGATGTAGCCAAATATCACTACTTCCCGGTTGAGAAGTCCCTTCTGGCATTTGCGATATTCTGAGGACAATGTCAACACACTCCATGAGCTCTCCAAATATTGTCGGTGCAGGTGCGGCTGCAACATCATCTGTTTGCGGTTTGGTAACTGCTGGTACCCAGAAATTGGATGCGCCTTACTTGTTATCTTTTTCACAGAAGTTGTTGGCTGTGTCCTCCCATCCAGGTTGTGTCAATTCATCAAGCTTCATCTGCTTCTGCTGAGACCTGTCCATGCGCTGCTGTACCATTTTCGAGATTGTGCCCATCACCCAGCCGGGTGCGTTATCGCTGCTCAGCTTGCCCTGCTCTGTCTGTCGATCATCCTCATTTTACCCATCCTCCCCATCGTCGGAACTTGCAAGATCACTGAGACTGTCTCTGATTGCAGCCATCATCCCCTGAAAAGTCTGTTTGGGGTGTCTGTTCATCAATCCACCATTTTGGGCATTCCTCATTTCTTGCTGCTTTGCCTGAACCGCTGCCTCTGCATCTTCAACTCGCTTTCTTGCCCCAGTGGTTTCTCTCCCAACATTATCCTAGATCCATTTTTCATTCTCTTCATTGCTTAAGAAGTGTGTTCCTTGACATTTCTCGGCAGCAAGCTTTGGTTTGGATTGCGAGCTGCGCAATGCCCCAATGGCTTGAACTGATTCTCCTTCCAAGCCGCTCTCGCCATGATTCGCTTGATGACATCGTGGTGCAGAGAGCTTTGTCTATCTACCATATTTGCCTGCTGGATGAGGCGAAAAGTTTTTTTTCGGAGCATTGACCATTGTAGTTTGTGCTGACTTTGTTGTTGGGGGAGATGTTGGATGTTGCAAGATATGGACAATATGGAGGCAAGCTGCATTTTTTATGTCAAGGTTGGTACGTTTAATGATTGTGAACAAAGCAAAATCTGCGTTTTGACTGTCAATAAATTCCGAATAGTTAGGCTAAACGTTAAACATGACATGATTGTTAGCATCAGTTTCATGTAATATCACCGGGGAGAATTTGAGAGAAATATCAACAGACATCATTTCGCACGACCAATGTCCTGTGTATATCTCACATACATGCGATTTTAGCTGTCGTACACGGTGATTTATCTGTGTAAACACACAAACAACATCAGACCAACTCATTGCAAATCCTGGGGTGGTGGAAACTCCTGCAACTTGCATCCATACGCAGTAGTATTCATCATTAGTATAATAAACATGTTGGTTGCTACAGATTCCGTTCTGACATGACGCGTACCATATACTTCTCAGAACTTCCAACTTCTCTCCGTGATTATCTTCCTCTCCTATTCCACACCAGCAAATCATGGAAACACAACCCCCTCAGCCAGGTGAGAGAGGATCCAACTCAAGCTGATTGCTGGGCGCGACAACAAATACATCACTCTTTGGCACACCCCAAGAACGCAGACACCAGTTAGTACACCGTTACGCTGCCAATGCAGCCACCAGGAACATGACCCAGGATGCACATTTGAAAATCGACCGTAAGACTGGAAGCAGCAAGAATACAAAGCAGCATGCAGTTGGATGTGAGTATATCGAAAACGAGGTAAACGGCCGCCAATTCACTGTATCATGTACAGCATGTGTATGTAGAGAGCTACTTGATGAATTTATCGGTGCCCATAATGGGAAATCTCCATGGTCGACGAAGGCATTTGTCCGCATAGTACGTGAAATTGAACATCATGATGTTGTTCACTCTGGGGTTTTCGCAAACAAATTTCCTGATATGCATCCCCAACAGCGGACGAAACAGGCTATAATCGACTTACAGGAGGCTACAGAAGCGTTAATGGTTGAGGTAATAGCTGAATCTCATAGTTAGAAGCAGCAATCAATCTCTTGAAGGTTATCAACATGTCTGCTACTATGGCAAGGCAAGGAGGTCAGGTACAGCTGGAACAGTCTGACATGCCCCTGGCCTTGAATATGGCCAAAATGGCCAAAAGAGGGTTTTCGCACTCCACGATAGAGGAAATACAATGCCTGATCATAAAAACCTCACGCCGAGGTCCCAGAAGAGTAGAAGCGGGGTGTTGAGTTTCCTGGGCACAAACAGGTGAAGGCTGCAAGAGAAAGACACCGGGCTATGCTTTGTCCAAACCACACGGCTGGATGCCCTCCTTGCGAAAATCACACCGCAAAGAATCCGCAGACACGTTGGGGACACGAAGAACCAGGTGCACCTCCACCCGACAGACGCAGACAGCCGACTCCAGAGCCGATGCCACCTCAGGCCGCGACGTCACCCAGCCTGACCGGTAACAACTCCGTAGCTCAATGTTCCCAAATCGACCATTTGCAGGCCGGATATGTGTATTAACATACTTCTCCTCGCTGCGCTGAATGTTTCACTCTTCATGCATATGCCCAGGATAGCCAGCATGATACGGATTTTGATCCAGATATGCTGACCGAGGAAGGAACATCCACTGGTTAGTGCACTATCTGCCGTGTGGTAATGCAGCTGACATTCATTTTGAAGATGAGAGCAGCCTATTGAGCGAAACTGCATATGATGATGGGCATTGATCGAACGGCGCAGGATTGTGGAGATTATTATTATCTACAATTGGCGGACACTATAAAGTATATTTTAAAGGATATATTTATATGTATTATTAAAGAACAATGTAGTGATCGAGGAGAAAGTAAATGAAAATGCTAGAAAGGCTGCCAAAACAATGTGAATGACAGACTATGCCAAATCAAATGATTGTATATTCTGGATACACCTGTGGCAAATTAAGCGTCAACGGAACGTCAACAATTTTAGGTCATGTAAGTCTGGTAATTGAAAACTGATTTGGTGGTGGTTGTACAGAATCGAAGTATTGGCTGCCTTTATTCGCAAGAATTATAGTGACACACTCCCTACCTAATCTTGAAAATGAGTGCCAACTGAGCGTTAACTATTTTTGGTCATGCGTCCTGGGTAATCAGAACACCAATAGGTTGCAGACAGTTATTCAGGAATTATTGGCCGCCTTAATAGGTGAAACAGATTGCGATACCCTCCATGTGCCATCTTGAAAATGTGTGCCAATGGAGTGTTAATGATTGTTGGTGGTGTACCTTGGGTAATCTGGGGGGTGACAGGTTGCAGACAGTCATAAACGGAGTAGTGGCCACCTTGATAGGAAAAAGTGGAAGTGACATGCTCCGTGCCCCATCTTGAAAATGAGCGTCACCGGAGGTTCAACAATTGTTGGACTTCCATCATGGTGAATCTCAGCGCGATGTGGCCGTGACAGTCAATACACATCCTTTTGAGTGATCATGTACCGTACAAGGCTCAAGAATACTTCGTGGTAGCTCTGTACATGAAATAAGTTGTTACTGTCCCGGGGGTTGTGGCGGGAATATCCCATCCATATCTCCCTATCCAGGTTGCTATGACCTTGTTAATGGATGTTTGTGATCAAGCAGCACTGATAGTACCGACGATGCAACACCAAAAATCGTTGACGCTCCGTTGATGCTCATTCTAAAGATGGGGTTGGGAGGGTTTCGCTTTCTCTTTTGGCTATATAGGTGGCCAATATGTTGTTTATGACTGTGTAATCTGTTGCCCCCCAGATCACCCAAGATACATGACCAACAATCATTGACGCTCTGTTGACACTCAATTTCAGGATGTGGTAGGGCGTGTGTCTATGTTCGTTCTGAGTGTTATGGCGGCCATTACGTCAAAAACATACTGTGCCATACCAATGTCAACATCTTATGATAAACAGTAGCATATCTGAATGCGAACCTAAATGTGGAACCCGGAACTCAGAACCAGAGATTGGAACCGACGGGTCTAGCCACACCCGGCATAACCCACGGGTTGACGGGTACCTGTCCAGGTTCGGCCCGCCATGAGTCAGCGGGTCGGGTTTCTGGACGGGTCTGGATCCAAACCGACCCATTTCAGTGGTCCAATCCCTGAACGCTGGCGGGTTACCCAGACCTGTTGCTAACACTAGGTGTAGGTGATATTGGAAACAATATTGAGATATTCTAATCAAGGGAAAAGTGGGCTCTAAGTTTGTATTGAGGAATCAAGACAAGACAAATGTCCAAGTCGTTTTAAAGTTGTCTGTTGGTTTGCTATACAACTGAACGAGCAAAGACAGAAGAATCAGGAAATCCTCCAATTCTAAACAATCCCTTCTTTTTGCGCGGTTTGTCTGCCACCCTCGAACCATCTCCTTTCCTCAGATGTACCATCCACATTGTTCCCCGTGATCATACACACCACCAATGCAACTCCTATCGATACAACTACATCACATCGTGCAACATCGCAACACCTCTGACCACATCTGTATCATAATATTCAATCGCACCACCATCTTAGCATGTCCCAATGTCTCCGCCTTTCCATATCATTGATTCCTCACCACCCACCTTGCCCATATTTCACCCCTAACCCCATACCATCACTCGTAACTCGAGCCGTGACAGTATCCCCCCCTCTGTTGAGAGGTCCTCTGAGGAATTTCTCCAATGGTCCCGGAATCTTGGGATATTGGCAATGAAACTCAATCACTTTTTGTAATCTATCAATAAACTTCGCAGGTTTCCACATTAAGGTGTCACACCCCGTCCCCAGTATAAGGTACTATAGCTGGTTACGGTACATCTGGCTGTCTTCAACATCTCAGACCTAATACACCTGCTCACTACAGACATCCACTGGTGGTGGCGGGTCGATCGGCTGCCCAACAAGGGGAGCATCATCCGGCAGATCTAGATGTGATAGAGGTTGAACACAGTGAATTCGTATTGACACAGGGAGATCTAACTGATAAGTACAGGGGGAATCTCGTTGGATAACTCTATAACATCCTAACTTCTTTCAATACAACTTCGCAGTGGGTCTCGTTATACTTACATGTCAAGCGTTGAGCTTGACTTGATCTCCCTCCTGCATATTTAGTGCCAGAAACCAGGATGCATTTGCATTCTCTTCCTAGATCACCTGGCTTCATTGCATCTCCATACCCAGGTTTTCATAAATTTTTTTGGTGGTTGCTTCAACGTGATCAGCATCCGACTGCTGGTAATCTTGTACTTCCGCTGGTTCACTCCAGAATGTCATCCCAAGGTCTGTGCCTTGAACAGCAAACAAGGGGGTCCACATTGACATTTCTGATGCTCCATTATGTGCAGCAAACTCGGCCATCAGGAGGCACTTTACCCAATCATCCTGCTGGTTATTAACAAACACTCGCAGGTACTGTTCCTAACTATCATTCATCCGCTCTGTTTGGCCATCTATTAGTGGATGAAAAGCTGTTGACATTCTGCGTTGAATACGTAGGCAATTACACAACTGTCTGCAAAACACCGTGGCGAACAGTGATTCCTGATCCGAAATAATGGTTGCTGGAAGTCCAGTAAGATCCACCATCTCCCTTAGAAATCACTCGGCCAACCCAGAGGCATCTATCATTGTATGACAAGGGACAAAATGTTGAATCATTGACAGCCCATCCACTACCACCCAAATCACATCAAACCCCTTACATTGCAGTAATTCCACTACAAAATCCATTGCAATGTCCTCCAAAGGTTTCTCTGGTACAGACAATTGTCAGAGGACACTGAACATCGAATGTCGTGAACTTCGGGACCTCTGACAATTATGACAATTTAGTACATACTGATCCACCTCTTTCCAGATCTCCATTCAATAATACTATCAGTCCGGGAGGTCCAATGTGTTCTCCTGCTGGGAATGTCCCGCTAAAGATGTGTGATGGAGTTCCTTGAACAACCATAACCGTAACTGATCATTTTTCGGAATGTACAGCTTCAGTTGATATCATATCCAGCCTTCCCACTTTGAGCATTCATCAATAGTACTTTCTCTGAAACAATTATTTGTTCAAATCGCTCCCAGCATTTTTCGTGGCAGCCGGCCAGGTACAAATGTTCCCGCCATGAGTTCGGCCAGAGATGGATGGCCCTGAATGGGTGGGCTGTCTGGCAACAAACGCAATTGTTGTGTTAGGTTCTGCAGCTGTAGAATCACCTGTTCCATATTATTTAATCTTTCACCCCCCCCCCTCAGGGAGGTCTCGAGGCCTCCTTCTTAAAGCATATGCTATTCCGTTTGTTTTCCTTGGGCTATAAACAATTGTATAATCAAAGCAGGTTAAACACTCGGACCATCCTGCTTGTCTCTGATTGAATAACTTTCTTGACAAAAGTCGTCCAGATTCTTATGATCTGTTAAAAGTTGGAGGGGGTGTAATGCCCCATTGCACTCTGGTTTCCATTCTTCAAGAGCTTTAACGATTGCCATGAGCTCCTTATCATATATATCACAATTGGATTCTGCTGGTGGATGTGTGTTCGAGAAATATGCTACATGATGTATTACTCTTTCATCGTGATGTCATCACAGGACACAGGCAGATATGTGATCAGAAGTGTCCGTCTGGATAGTTACTTCTCTCTTGTGATCAATGTGTCAAGGAATTGGTAATGTTGTGAACACAATTATCATTTTGTTGAAGGCCAGCTGTTGTTCTGATTCTCATCCGAATGGCTCCTCCATTTTGGTAAGTCTCATAAAGGGTTCCACCTTCTCTAAATACTTCAGGATAATCCTTGGATAATAATTGCAAAATCCAGGGAACTGTTATACTGCCAAGACGCTATTCAGCCTTCCATTCGCTGACATTTATCCCTGGCTGCGATTTTGTACAGTTCCCTCTTTATCCTCATCCATTGAAATCCCCTTCCCTGATATGATCAAACTTAGGTACTTTGCCGCTTCCTTATGAAATTCGCACTTGCCTGGTTTCAAATACAGCCCAGCTTCCGAAAGGCATTGCATAACCCACTCAACATGTTCCACAAGTTCCTTGTAAAGACATACGCCCTTATATAGTCTCGTATGATGGTATATCAGTAGATCTGAATGCATACATGAATGTCAATATTGTGCAGTTGTATAATGGTAAGTTAAGGTAAGGTAAGTAAGTTTGTCACAAGAGATCTAAGGCTTGTGGCGAGCTGACTGTATGAGGCGAGTATTACCTGGCCCTGGACACGTCAGGTGCAGCCGTGCAGTTACATTATCCCCCTCTTTTGGTGCAGACCCTCTGGGCTGCTTAAACTCATACAAGAGTAGAAAGGAAAGGAATCAAACAAATAACCGTTCAACATATGCAAACATATGAACCCGTAAGTCCCACAACTGATCATTATCACTCAGGGCAACCTTTCGGTAGGTCAAGTGCAGGGGGAAGTTCCACCTGCACTTGGCCTATCTCCCAAGGTGGTATAACGCAGTGCCGATGGCATTTGTACTGGGCCGAGATCCAAAGAAGTGAAGAAGTAAAGAGAAACAAAAGAAGGAACATCCAAACTGACACCATCCTCTATCTCTCCACTTCCAGAAAGTCTGGCATCTGATGATCCAATCCCACACTTGTAACTCGTACCAAGTGTTGGGGATTGTGGGAATTTGATACAGTAATCTCGGTGAAGTCTCCAATCATTGTATGAGCCTCGTCCTAACTCGGTGGTATCGATGGTGGCTTCCACTTGCTGCTCATCCACACCATTCCCATCGCCATCACCATTGGCATTGGCAATTGCATCAGTTTATCTAACTTGTAAGCATCCCAGTAACCAGTCATACTCACTATGCATCCATGTGTGTCAGCACTTGAGCTCTCACGATTCCTTGTGTACAACTCTGCTGGCCCAGCCCATCAGTGATCATTGACGCTACTTTGGCAGCTTTTGCTCTTGATATCATTGTGGTGGGTAATGGTCAATCATGTTTGACCTGATATCTATTGCATAAGCTTCTCATGAAATGGTAATTCTTACCACGTATATGTTCAAGCACGTTTGCACTCTCCTGCGCCATTATGCATAGCTTGGTCAGCCAGTCTTGATATCTCAGAACATCTATTGCAGCCGGTAACTAGCACAACATCTCCGTACTCATCAGTGATGTATTCATGCCCCAATTGCATCTGCCACGCAGGATTATAGGCCTCTAGTATGCTAGTTCAGCATCCAGTTTTGTAAGCTGTTTGGTACACATCCTAGTCAGTTCCTTCGGTCGAGGGCTTACCATGATCCCCATATTTACTCTCCATTGGATTCCTTCACCAGTGATGCTGGTCACTGTGCACTCTCAGTGATCATCTTTTGGGAGTTGTCTCAACTGTCTCTCATGAGACCACTGCGTGACAGTCTCTTGCGATGCCGTTCGGTGACTGTCACTCGCCATACGATTCAGTAGACAATCCTGTATAATCAGAGAACATTTTGGTCTCGTTGAAACTTCTTCGGGGGACCCAATTGCACTTGTTCTGCATAGATCAATCTCGGTTGATTTTCCCATCATCTCTCCAGTGCTCTTGCAGTGGCACTGATCATCCTCCTATTCGGTGCACCTGTCAGTACACTTGACATCCGCCCTGTGCTCAGTGCACTTATCTCCAATTGCTAGATGAGCTTGCCAGCTTTTCTCCAGGTATGCTTTCCGCTTTTTCTCCAGGTATGCTTGCTGTAAATTGTCTGGGTATCCAGATCATTGTTTTCTCAATTCACTTGCCATTTCATCTCCGGGTGTATTGCTTGACTGTTCTCCAGGTAGGCTGGTTGAATAATCTCCCGAGGTAATTCTCTGCCGGTAAGTGTGCTCCAAGGTGCTTCCTCCCAGCAGTTCCACTATGGTGATCAGTTGCAGTAAGGGTTAGTTTTGATTCTGGTACCGCTATCCCAGCATTTTATGTCATAGCTTTGCCCATGACTACTCCATTATGTCTTCTTCTAGTGCTACATAAGTTGGTTGGGGTTGATTCTCGAGCTGATTTTCAGTAGCAGCTGTGTATCTCATAATTGTTGAGGCTGAGTTGGGATCACCAAGACTGAGTCGGGATCTCTTTTGGGAGTCAAACTTGGACATGCGGCTTCTTGATTCATGTCTAGGTGCATTTACCATCACTTCTCTGGGTGCACAGGATGTTGCAAGACATTGCTATTTGTGAGTGTGTTTCACAGTACTTCATTGCAGCATTTCCGGTATTGCAATTGTTCGTGTTATCAGTTGTTGCGATTCCAGCACTTTCATTTCCCTCCTTAATGATTGTTGCTCCGCTGATGACTTATCTCATATGGCTTCGAGATGTACTGTAGCACCATTGTAGATATGTGACTCGTGATCTGATTCGGGATTGTATTTGGTATTTGAACCTGCGTATGTCGCTGTGTAATTCGGTTTCGCAGAAATGTCCTCTGAACACTGCACTGCGTACAGCTCTGAATTGTGCTCAGTATTGTACTCAGTGGAACCATACCACAGGGACATCATATGTGTCCATAGGAGCACTTGATTGTAACTCTGTAGCGTGACATCAAAGTAAGTGATTTTGCGAAGCATATATCTGCAGATAGCATCAATATCTTCATTTCAGCAGAAGACTAATTGTTATCCGTCTCCCATCATCCATCTTGTGAGATCCAAGCTGGTGACATCCATCCATATCTGGTCAATATCCAGATCCGGACGGGATCAATATCTAGCTGCGATCTATCAATGGTCGTGATCCATGTCTTGGTATCCAACCCCGGCCTTATTCTCTCAGTGGCCACGATCAGTCTCCTCGCGTGATCCATCCCTAGCTCTGATCCATCTGCTGCAGTGATCCATCTCTGGCTGCAATCCATCTCTGGCTTCGGCCATTCATTTTCACCCAGTGCATCTCTACCCTGGTTGGGTGCATTCCGTGACTTCTCTGGTAGCTCTGTAAGCCCATCAAAAGTCATCTTTGCTGCCCTCCATATTTTCCGCCATCCATTGACTCTTCATCGCATTCCCATATTCCAGGGTCATATCATCCATCATAAGAAAATACCCACATGATGATCCGTCCATATAGCATGGAAGATTCAAGTCCAAATCCATCATCCAGCCTTCTGAGCACATAATCATATTACAGGCAACTGGAGGAATACCATACCACTGCAATCAACTCAACTCCATTGAACTAAACTCCATTGAACTCACATCCGTTCAACTGTAAACCACCCATATGGCAAATTGTAGCCGGGCTCATAGTCAATTGCACGGTCAATTGACTGATGCGGTACAAGTGTCTGCACCTTGGCTTTGCTGAAAACCTCCACAAACTCTCCATATATTGCTGGGATAAGGATATGTCCTTCATTGTCAGTAGGAACCATCTTTGTTGTTGTGCCGGATCCATCTGCAAATGGTAGTTCTCAATTCATAATTGATATGTAGCAGTAAGGAAGAATATCCAGGAGGCTGGAAAAAGAACAGTTTACCACAATAGGGCCAACCATCACTGACTGGTTCCTCCCTTCATGTGTCTGCGAGCCTACAAGGGTTACTCAAGTATCCCCTTTGTGGCCTCTTTGTTGCCGCTGCCACTGCTGCTCTCTGCATACCCATTCAGAACCTGGGGCCTATCTCGCTCACCACGAGTGATGCCTTCCACGGTCGCTACCAGCCGCCCTGTACAATCTCCCACTCTTAGGAAGAAAGTCTAAACAACCTGCTTTCTGGCCAGTTGATTGTCAATAGCCCTAGCTCCAAGTATTTGAATGTATGACATACAGCCACCTTCGAAAGGCCTCTCCTCACTAGCCATCATCCAGGTACATTTCCGTGGCTCACTGGATGGCCTGCCCGGTCAACTGCAACCTCTTCCGCTCACCCTGGCATTGCAGAGCCAAAAGTAGAATGCATTGCAAGTTGACGCTAGGATTCTTGGCCAGGTACCAGGTCGACTCCTATCAGTCTCCAGCTCACAGTGTCTCGACCACGGCTGCCACCAAGTGTACAAATATGCTCACTGAGTGAATCACATATTTGTCTTGCTCGATTGTGAATGTCTGACAACCAAATACTGCCCTTGCCTCATCCAATTGGAACTATCTGACAGCCATATAATCTCCATTCCCACATGGGGATACAAGACATCAGTTGAATCTCCACGTCTTAAATACATGCTGAATCTGCTGGTCTCCTCAGAGTGCCCAGATAGTCCATCTTCTGGTAGCCCCATGGATCCTTGGAATCCTGGCTTTAAATACAGATCATCTCCATCGTCTTCCTATAATCCCTTATATGCCACTGTACTGGCACATATCTGCATTCACTCATTGGTGATTGATAAGCGTTCTTTGACTTGTTTAACCAAATAGAATACAATTGGCGCAGATGGCTCTCTCTGCTTACAAAGATTTGATTCAGTCATCCAATGAGGTGCCACAGGTGATAATTGACAAATGTAATCTCGAATTGCACTTGCTAGAAACTTTAGAACATTGAGGGGTAATTGTACATCCCATTCGGAGCTGCCACACGATCTACGATCACTACTCCACTGTTGGATCAATGACTCAATCTGAGTCATAGTTGTACACATTCCAATGTGATTGCTGAAACTCTGAACCATCCATAACGTAGATGACTTCATCAAGTCGTGCAGAAGGTAATTGAGATTGGAAGTGTCATCAGCAACATCACAAGATGTGAATCATGCATATCATGTACATTAACGCCAATGCTACCTAGGTGCACTTCATTTGAGGTGTTTGCCCATTCACACTCTTCACAGCTTCTGCAATGCAGATGACTCCATGAAGTCGTGTTGAAAGTAATGGCCATTTCAACTGCTGTCAGCGGTGACTATCGATGTGAATCGTGCGTACTTCTAACACCATCTCTGGCGAATGGCCAGCTTTGCCATTACTGGTAATGTTACTTTTGCAGACATTTGGGCTCTGTAAACATGCCTGTTAGTGTCAATTGGCTCAATTGGACTCTGACTAATCAAATTTCATTGATGGCACATTTGACAGCCTTTGAGTTCTTGTATGATGAATCCATTGGAATTGACTTTGACCGACTTGGATGCTGACACATCTGTTGCGCAGTTGGCCTCTGGCATGAAATCGCAATTGACTCTACCATCAACCTCAATTGGGTGTACTTATGAAGCCTGTTTGCTTCTGCAATCTGTCGCTGTCCTATCTGGACGATTTCTCATTCTTAGATGTCGCAATGCATCTCTGGCCAATTACCATCTGAAATCTGCACAAGGTCGTCTCTGCTACTGTTAAATTCAGTTCAATAGACTTAACATGTCACTTCGCTTCTGCAATCGGTGCTCTCACATCCCTATGATATCTGATGTGAAGATTGTGTGTCATGATGTGTCAGAAAGGGGTAATTCATGAAAGCCCATATGCGAAATATATATGAAACAGTTGGAGTGACAATGGTGCAATGGCATACGCCTGCGTAAGGCCTCGTAAGATGGTATATCAGCAGATATGTGTGCAAATGTGGATGTCAATATTGTAGAGTAGTATAAAGGTAAGTGAAGGTAGGGAAAGTAAGATGATCACTATAGATCAAAGGCTCGGGGCAAGCTGACTATATCAAGTAGCTATTACCCGGCCCTGGACATGCCATGCGCAGCGGTGCCATTACATTTCTCTTCTGTCTGACTATATATCAAAGTACTATCCAAATAGGCCAATGCAAAATGATCCAGCACCCCTCAAATTGTATTATAATATCTGAACTGAAGTGAGTAGGTCCAATCACCGTCCCGCTTCAATAACTAACAGTTCAAATTACTGATACTGGGTCCGAAAGGCCACAATATTTTTATCCCACTCCTTTTCACATTTAGAATTTTCTACGGGTCGAGGTGACCCGCCAGCGGTCTGGTTTTGGACCGCAAATAATGTTCGGTTCGGTTCATGAACCGTCCAAACCCCGACTTCCTGCGTCTTGTCTGGGCAAACCCGGACCCGTACCAGTCAACCCACGGGTTTTGCCGGGTTTGGCTCGACCTGTCAGTTCCAATCTCCGGTTCTGTGTTTCAGGTTTTTCTTTTTCTGGTCGCATTTAGATATCCAACCGCTCATGACAATATGTGAACTATGGTAAGCCATTGTTCTTTTCGGATGTATCGGCCGCATTTACAACCAAACACAAGAGAGACACACTCCCTGCCCCATCATGAATATAATAGTCAACAGCGCGTCAATGATTGTCAGTCTTGCATCATGGGTAATCTAGGTGGTGATTGGATGCAGATGATCATAAATGAGGTATTGGCTGCATTTCAATGCAAAAGAGAGTCTGAGATGCTCCCTGCCACATACTGAAAATGAGCGTCAACGGAGCGTCAACCATCGTGAGCCTTGTAAGTGGGGTAATTGAAGAGTGATTTGGTCTTAGTTATGCATAAGCATAGTATTGGCCACCTATATAGGCCAAAGAGAAAGCGACACACTCCCAGCCCAATCTTGAAAATGAGCGTCAACAGCGCGTCAACGATTTTTGGTGTTGCATGATCGTTAATCAAAGTATGAGATGGCCACTGATGTCAATATACTGAGGTTTGACTGGTCATATAGGCTAAAACGTTCACGATCACTGAGTTGAAGCTTTGAACACATATTAAGTTGTGATTTTGTGGAAGGCTGTCAGGGGAACATCTCATGCTCATCAGCCTATAAAGGCGGCCAAACCGTGTTTATAGATGTCTGCGATCATTTCCCACCTAGATTACCTGTGATGCAAGACCAAAAATCATGGTCGCTCTGTTGATGCTCATTGTCAAGATGGGGCAGGGAGAGTGTAGGATTCTCTTTTGCCTATAAAGGTGGCCAATACAATGATTATAGATAATAATGACTAATTCACATTGTAATAACCTGACTTACAGGATGAAAAATCGTTGACGCTCTCTTGATGCTTATATTGCCACAGGCATATCCTCATTATTCAACCATTCACTTCGGCATAGATCATGACTAACTGTGCTTTGGCAGTCGTTCTATCCTCTCCATGTACGTTTCCCTTTATCACTACATTGTTCTTTGATTGTACATATAAATATATCCTTTAAAATATACAATGAACTGTCAGCTAATTGTAGGTAATGATAATACTCAAAAATCTCATTCCTTAAAATCAATGCTCATCTTCACTGTCAGATTCGCTCAAAAGGCTGCTCTCGTCTTCAAAATCAATCTCACCGGTATTGCCACGCAGCAGATATTGTCCTCAGCAAATCTGGAATACTATCTTTATCACACTTGTTATCCTTGGTATATGCATTATGATTGAAAAATTGAGTGTTGGGAAGCGGAGAATGTATTTACACACACCTGGATGGCATACCATCTATTTCATAACTTTGAGTTCCCTGACTGTCACCAGATGGCACAGGTGGCGTTCCGGGCGGAGGTGGTGGTCCGGGCGGAGGTGCTGCCGGTTCTGGTGGAGGTGTGCCGGTTACTTTGCACCTCCAGTGTGTCTGGGGATCCTTTGGTGTGCCATTTTGGGACGGAAGGCAGCAGTCAGTATGATTTTTATAAACCATTGCCGGGTGTCTTTCTAAAGCAGCCTTCACAGTTGTATGCCCATGAGACTGAACTCCTCGCTTCTTCTGTTGTTGGACTTCAGCACGAGGTTTCTTGATTAGTTGTTGCATTTCCTTTATTGCAGCGCATGAAAACCCTCCTTTGGCCATTTTGGCCATAATCAAGGCAACGTGCATGTCGGAGTGGTCTAGCTGTACCCAACCTCCTTTCCTCGCCATAGTAGCAGACATGTTGAAAACCCACATGAAATTGGTTGCTGCTTCCAAATGGAAGATTCAGCACTTACCTGAACCATACACGGTTCGGTAGCCTCCTCTGAGGTCTTCGAACCTTGTTCCATCCTGTCCCGGAGACCTTAAACACAAAATTTGTCCAGAACGATTTCAGAGCTGACGACATCATGATGTTTGATTTCGGCGACTGTGTGGACAAATACCTGTGTCGACCATGGAGTTTGCCATTGAGGGCAGCGATAAATTGGTTATGGAGTTCTCTACGTCCACCAGCTGTACATTATAATGTTAGTTGACCGCCTTCAACATCGATGTGGAGCTGTTCTCATACGATCGAATGCTGTTTCGAATCATTGCTGCGCCCGGTTTTAAGTACCTTTTTCATATGTGTGTCCTTGGTCATATTTTTTGTGGCTGCAATTGCCGCCTCGCAGTGGACTGACTGGTGTCTGCGTGGCCACTGTGTCGTAGCCAGGGCCACATTGGATGAGGCACCCGTCGTTCGGCTAGATTCGGATTTAATCACACCAGACTGTGATGTTTGTGGAGCCGTAATTTGCTGTTGTGGATAAGGTGAGGAAGATGATAACAAAAAGTAGGAAGTCCAGAGGAATATATAGCCAGCTAGAAGTCACAATGGAATGAATGACAGTCCACTTGCATGTTCTACTCAAGATGTATCCTGCTGTGTATAGCTACAAGTTGCAGGGGATTCAAACGGTCCCTTGATTTGCAGTAAGTCGGTCCGATGTTGTTTGTTTGTTGGCTGGGATACATTGAAGTGAATGACAACTGAAATCTCGTGTATAATAGATAAAAAAAGGAAATTCTTCCACCGAAAGGACGTCTGGTGAGGTTTTTTTCAACACATCGCCAGGATCTTACTTGAAACATACGTTAACCATCAAGGCAGAACATACAGCCAGCGTCACTATTCTGGATGCAACGACAGTCAAAGCACACATTTTGCTTTGTTCCAGTTGATCAATTATACGAACCTTGACATACATGACTCAGCTTGCCTCCATGTGGTCCACATCTTGCGACATCCAACATCTCGCCCAACAACAAGGTCAACACAGGATACAATGGTTAATGCACTGACAAAGAACTTTTCACAACATACGGCGGGCAAATACGGCAAATGTACAAAGCAGTCCACATTGCAACATCATCAAGGGAATGAAGGCAAGAGCGGCTTGGAGGCAGAAAGGGTCCGAGCGGTGGGAGCATTTCGCAGCTCACGATCTAAAAAGGCACTTTCGGCAGAGAAATGACGAGAAACTCAGTTTTTAAGCAAAGAAGAGAAACAGAAATGGACTGAGGATTATGTGGAGAGAGAAACCGCTGTGGCAGGAAAGCGAGTTCAAGACGCAGCGACTGTGATTATGCAAGAGCAGGAACATATGAGTATGGCTGAAAACGTGGGAGCAACAACCAGCAAGCCCAAAAACACGTTGGAAGCGATGTTGAATGCTATCGGAGAAAGTTTGAGCGATCTTGCAAGTTCCGAGGATGAGCAGGATGGGAATGACGAGGAAGATGATGAAGAAAATACAGAGCTCAGCACGCTCACTGATGATGATGAACCTGGCTGGGTGATGGGCACAATCTCCAAAACAGTACAGCACTGCATGGAGAGTATTCGGCAGAAGAAGATGAGGCTTGACAAATCGACGCACCCGGGATGGAGGTACGCAGCCTACGACCTGTGTCAGCGAGATATGAAGTATGAGACAGCCGAATCGAAGGTTCGGGCAGTTGTCAAGCCCCAAATAGACTTGACTGCAGCCACACCATCCCCGATAACATTTGGTGAGTATGCAGACTCTTGACATTGTCCGCTGTCAATTGCAAATGCCGGCAGTTGCTACTCAACCAAGAAGTAGTTAAATGAGGCTGGGTTTGGAGAAACCACAGTCACACAAATTCATACCGGTTCTCTGGCCCAACGCCGCGCCTGATTGGACCCTACGTCAGGAAGCGAAGCCAGTTGAACAGGTAAGCTTTTACATCTGCATCATGCATCCCTAGTTCATAACCATATAGAAATCGGATACAGAAGAAGAAATGGTGATGGCTCCTGCGTCGCTGGAGGAATAGATAGCCAAATAGAATATTTTGAAGACCTAACTCTTGTAAAAGCAATTTGTGTACCTATTTTGCTACATGTCAGCTTTTTCTTGATTTCAGTGCCCAAATTGTGAGACATGATATTTCATCAGTGTGTGTGCAAGGGTCTTACGGGCCATTCGACAGTTCTAGACTCCAAATCTGGTGGATAGACTCCGAACAAACTTGATATTGACTTACCTGTCATTGATACATTTGAATGCAAAATCTAAAATGGAGACAAAATGTACTAACAAGATTTAAGTCAGTCATGTCATTCGAGACATAGGCGGAGCAGTCAGTGCGCAGTCTGAACCCGGATGAATGGCGGCCGTCATGCTGCATTAGTCCATGCACCCAACTGCATAACTCTCCGCTCAGACCTGCTGCCCATTGTCAAGACTTTGAAAATTGCATATCGTACAGCATGCAAATCAAGGAAAACGAGCAGGAAAAAGAACGGTCAGGAAGTCGGGCTCAATATGTCTAAAATTAGTGGATGGATCTGGATGCTGTAAACTGCCAGCTAAAAGCACTGAAACACGACGGAGCTACGTGATTCATCGGACACATGACATGAATCATGGTGGCTCTGAAACTGAGAGGCCTCGATGCTTTTGGATGGAAATAATTATACATAGAAATGGCATATTGGCTGTCAATAATGGCTGTATGAAAATTCAGCAAAATGATTGCGCAACGAATGACTGTTGGTATGTCTCTAAGCTGAGTGTCAACGGAGCGTCAACAATTTTAGTCCGATTATTTCAGCAATCAATGGTGTGCATAGATACATTGATCTACAGAGGAGTTATTGGCCGGCTGTAGATGTCAAAAGGCAAGCGACATACTCGTTGCCCCATCCTGGAAATGTGTGTCAACAGAATGTTCCCAATTTCTGGTCCTGCATCCTGGACACTCACTGGTCTGTGCGACAGCATTTAACCATAATCACAGTATTGGCATCCTTTATGGGCACAAAGGCCAGCGACGATATTGCTACCACCTCCTAACTTTGAGCATCAACGCAGGGTCAACGCTTTTTGGTCCTGCATCTTGGAAAATTCAAGGGCTGTGCAACAGCATACACCCATAATCACACTATCGGCCACGTTTATAGGCAAAAATGCTAGTGCCGACATCGCTACTACCTGCTAAACATGAGCATCAATGGTGCGTCCACACATTTTGGGCTTGCATCTTGGATAATCAGACCGTAATGCAATGGTATTGACCCATAATGGTACTAGCGGCTGGGATTATGGGCAAAAATGCTAGTGATGATATCGCAACCGCCTCGTCTTTGTATGTCCTTATATTCAACTTCACAAATATGCATGCGATGTCTCAAAGGTCTGACTTTTTTTCTTGCTAGTCGCTCCAAAGTCAATATTTAAGCACCAGCTTTCTACCTGACTATAACGTATCTTTTCCCAATTACTCAAGTTGAATTACCCAGATTTCGATTTGCTAACGCAATGTCAGATTCAAAATCTTTAAATACCTCGTTGCTAGAGGTTATGATATCCTCAAAACATGAACGTGTCTTGATTCGTGATTAAACTGACCTTACATTGCAATTCATATTCGATACTTGGTAGAATTCAATGAATGTTGGCTGGAAGAGGCCGGTGGGTTGGAATAATTCTAAATATGTGCCTTCGTGGCGATGCTATTTACACTGGGGAATTGAGGAGACCGGCAGCCCTGGCATCATATGTATCGTTTGCCATCAAGTTCTTTGCCATCCATCAGAACATGGGACTAGCTGAAAGGGCAAACACTTTCAGGCAAAAGCGCACATCGCAAGGTTGAACGAATTCACAGAGTCAGAAGTAACCGAAATAACTAGTTCAACTGTCGATGAAACACCGTTGTTCATACTCAAGAAGTGAGGAAGTCGAGGTATTCCGATTGTAAGTTTCCAAAGGCAATTCACATTTAACATTTAGGTTTTAAGTATACTTACTGAATTGACAGACAAAACGCTCTACACAGGCAGCAAAGGACTTTCAAACTGCTGAATTTCACCATGACACCTGGAATCACTAACTCACGCTGGGATTTGTCTCAACTCACATTCCATGAACGGTGATATCAAACCTTGAGCTACGACATTCATATAATGCATGATAAAGCGAGTTGGTGTTACCGTCAGCCAGCCACTGAGCAACATTTGCTGTAGGAAATACACACTGACTGTGGATGCAATTACGAAGCAATTGCCGTCAAGAAAGATAGATAGTTTAGCCTTAGACTGATGGACATCAAGAAACAAATTAGCAATAACATCGGTCATTGCATATTATATTGGTCAAAATTAGCCTTTGCAGGAAGATCAACTGCCATTCAATGAGGTTGATCGCCCATTCTTTTCCAATTTGGAAAGCTCATTAAGGATTACAGGTCAAGGGTCAACATACTCGAGCATAGCTAGCCGGGCATTTCAAGGAAGTTCTTCATTGTTTTGAGCTGACTGATGGCCGTTTACTTTGAATTACAATGGATGACGCTTCCTCAAATTACCTGATGACTCGTGAATTACAATCTACCATTGAGGCCTCCAGAATCGAGTGGTCCGGATTGAGAAACCACATACCATGCATGGAGCACCTCATGCAGCTTGCTTTGGGTACATACATGAGCAGTCGGGGGGTAAAAGACTGCACCAAGTCTTGGGAAGCCCATGAGTGCGATCAGCAATTTGGAGAGAATGAAAGCACAGACATTGGGAAGAGTCAAAGACTGAGAAGAGAGGGCAATCCTAGAATCAACAAAGTGTCTGCCATGGGACTAGGTTTAGCAAAGATAATTGAGAAAGTACGTATTTCAATATATTTTGAAACTGCTAAAACCGACCTTCACATAGCAGAGAATACATGCTGTATTGATTATGCTGACACCTTGGTGTCGAAACGAGTTCATTGACTCTCAAACAGCCACAGTACGAATTGCAGTCCTACCAATTATGGAAGTGACAACAGCTTGGAATTCGACACTGGAGTGGCTTGAGCGAGCCTACCACTCGCGAGAATTCACCCGCGAGTTGCTTATGAATCCTTAATACAACGATTACCAGCCACTCTTCACAACAGACAATGAATGGACCATCATCAAGTATGTCACAGAAGGTTTACGGGCATTCGGGTACCGGGCCCTCTGGATGTCGCAACATCATACTGTGACTCTGCATCATGTCTTCACTTTCTACGATGACATGTTCAATCATATGGATGGCGTGACATGAGCATTGGCCAACATGAGAACACAATCGAAGGAAGACTTATACTTTGCTGTGAAGTTTGCACGGCAGATGCTGTCCAAATATTATACTGAAGGTACTCCTACAACTGGTATGCTTCATATTTCAGCAGGTATCCTTCATCCTGTCCGCAAGTTGTGATCTTTTTAGACGTGGGACAACCGAAAGGATATTAATCCTGAGGACAAGACTTCTTATACTACATAATACCAGGAGCCCTTTCTGAAGTATGTAGTGAACGAATACTGTGCTAAACATAGAGTTTTGCTGGTCACTAAACCCGAATGGGTACCAAATAACAATCTCATCTCCTCCGCAATGGCTCCTAGATCTGGTCAATCTTCTTATTATCCATATGATTTGTCCGGTGATGATGAAGAATACTTAATGACAAACAATTTGGCTGAAACGATACCCAGACGAAGAGATCGTGCTGCATACTCATTGACACAGCAAGGCTATATTTTTATTCACCTGCTGAATTACCACAGAACTGGGGGCATATTAATCCGAATCTTAATGATTACGACTCCAACCCAATGGAGGTTAGTAGTACATTTTGGTCATGGGATATCGCCGATTGGTGGCGCCAGCAAGACAAGACACACTCAAAGTACACCGATCTCTTCAATGGTGCACTCGACATACTCTCTATCATACCTCATGCTGTGTGAGTGGTGGCCAGTTTTTCCCTTGGGTGAGATGTGATCGTGTGGAGGCAATCATCTATCCCAGGCGAGATCCATCCTGAACAGGTCATGCTATGGCAGTTCGCTGCAGCCAATACCAGATTACTGGCGGGCGACAACCCAGCATTGGATACAACCAGTACTGAACACGACATGGAGATGAAGTGAGAGGTGGAGCAAATGATGTTGGACTGAATGGCCAAGATCCATGACTTGTTGCAGATATGGCAGGGTAGCCAAAACCTACGAGCTACACAGATGGAATCTCGCACTCAAAATACAAAGATGACAGCCGTAGGATACATTTCAGATACTGAAGAGATCGTCATAGCATCCTGGTCGCACTTTCAACTTGATGGCGCAGCTGCATTAAATTGTCGGAAAGATCACCTGTGCCACCAGCTATGTCTGCAAAGGACCTCCCTGGAGGACGAACTCAAGTATTAAAAGTCCACCAAATCAGACGAATCGACCGCCATCCTGCCAAAAGCGAGGAGGAGAGTTCAACCGAAAGCAATTGAGACAACGAAAATTGGCTTAACTCGAATGGGGACTTGGATAATTCACACAACAGCGAAGACGACTTGGAGGCAGAGAACGACTCAGATATAGAACTGGGCAATGGCAGTGTGGATTCAGAGACCCCAGAGGAGCAGAATGAGAGGGCAGCACCAAATCTTCCGGGATTGATTCGGCCTATATGACGGTCAAAGAAGAAGGCTGAAATGTTGTTGAAGACAGTCAACATAATGGAAACGAGGAGGAATAAGGGGATCAAGAAAACGTAGCACAGAATGGGTCAATGTATTATCACTTAGTTCATGATGTAGTTTAACCGAGAATTCCATTTAGAGAACTATTATGGGAGAATATTGAGCAGTAGTGTGAGAATATTGGTTAACAAACAAAGGTATAGGGGGCAATATGAATTATTTGGCAAGATATATATTTTTTAACAGGATGAAAGTGACCAGTGCTAGAATATTACTGGGCTAGGCTTTGCAATACAGCCAAGTCCCGATCAGGCAAAACGGCAACCACTAAGTCCAAATAATTATGAATGTAATTAATCAGGGCAGCAGATCATGACTAGACAGTACATTAAAATGAGTGTCAACGGAGCCTCAACAATTTTTAGTCCTGTAAGTACAGTTATTGAAATGTGACTTGGTCGCTGCTATCCATAACCAATGTACTGGCAGCCATTCTTGGCAAAAGAGTGGACGACACAGTCACTGCCCCATTCTGAAAATGAGCGTCAAAGGAGGGTCAACAATTTGCGGCAGTGCAGCTTGGGTAACCTAAGTGGCGATAGGTTGCACATTCATAAACGAGGTATTGGCTACCTTCCGAGTCGAACATGATTGCAACACACTCACTGCTCCATCCTGGCAATGAGCGTCAACAGAGCGTCAACGATTGTTAGTCTTGTATGTTAGGTAATTGAAAAGTGACCTCGTCGCTGCTATCCATAACCAACGTACTGGCAGCCTTTCTTAACAAAGAGTAAATGACGCAGTCAATGCCTTATTGTGAAAATGAGTGACAACGAAGTGTCAATGATTTTTGGCTGTGCATCTTGTGTAACCAAAGTGGCAATTGGTTGCAGCCATTCATAAACGATGTATTGGCTGTGTTCCGAGTCAAAAATTATAGCGACACCCTCCCTGCCCCATCCGGAAGATGAGCATCAATGGAGTGTCAATGATTTCTGGTGTTTGATCTCGGCAATCTAATACGCAATTGCTTGCAAACATCAAAAAATGGGGTAGTGGCCACCCCCAAAGCAAAATACAATAGTTACAGGCTCCCTGACCCAACCTGAAAATGAGCATCAACAGAGCATCAACAATATTTGGTCTTGTATCCTGGGTAATCTAACTGGCGATTGGTTGCAAACATACATATATGAGATATTGACTGCCTTTAGGGGCAAAAACAATTGGGGCAGGCTTCCTCCCCTATCCTGAAAATGAACATCAATGGAGTGTCAATGATTTTTGGTCTTGCATCTTGGCTAATCTAAGTGTCGCAATGTGGGAATAATTCATATACGATGTCGTGGCAGCCTTTTCATTTGAAACAGTGCATGACACATACATTACCCCATCATGAAACTGAGCGTCAACGGAGCGTCAACATTGTTTGGTTTTGCATAATGGGTAATCAAGACTTTGCGCAGATAAATGAGCTCATAACAGAACTATTGACTGCCTTTATAGCCAAAAATGCAACTTATGACAGGAAAAACACATAATTCAAAATAATCAATATCGCAGACTGCAACACATGCAAAAAGATATTATTGGCTGTCGAATACCTCATTTTAATAATATACTATTTTCCAACTGCAAACACAAGAACATTGTATAAATCTACAGATGGACCCACTGGGCGACCTGTTGAAAAACGGCCCGATTCAGACGGCTTGGGAGATTTCCATTGAACCATGCTGAAATTGATGGTTCTGGTGTATTGACAACCCGGACCACTGATTTGTCAAAGTTTTGATTCCAACCCTGATCCAGACCAGATGTAACAGTCCGGAACCATTGCTAACACTATGAAAGGGTTGTACCGGCCATGCAAACGTTGTATACACCAAATCAAAATGAAAGTCTAACAACACACTGGATATCATCCTGCCTGTTACAGATAAGTGAGAAAGCAAAACCTGAATTAGAGACAAAATTTACTACCAAAATTGATATCAGTGATGTCAGACGAGTCATAGAAGGAGCAGTCACTGCGCAATGTGAACCCTGATGAATGACAGCCATCACGCTGCTTTGATCCATGCATCCCACTGTAAAACTCTCAGCTCAGACCTGCTGCCCATGGTTGAGTTTTTGAAAATTGCTTATGGTATGTCATGGAGATTGAGGACATGGAGCTGGATACGGAAAGGTGAGGAAGTCGGGCCATATATGTCAGAAACTTGTGGATGAATGTGTATGCAGGACATTACCCGCCGAAAGCACTGAATCGCGAAGGGCCTACATTGTTCAGCGCTCAAAAAACATGTATAGTGGTGGCTCAAAAACAAACAGGCCTCAAAGCTTTTGGATGCAAATGATTACACGTAGAAACAATATAGTGGCTGTCAATAATGAGTGTATGCATTTTGCATACAATCGTTGGGCATCCGATGACTGTTAGTATGTCTTCCAGGTGAATGTCAACAGAGCGTCAACAATTTTTAGACTTACCCCTTTCACAATCAAAGGGCTGCATAGTCACCTCCTTCCAAAGAGGAAGTATTGGCTGTCTTTATAAAAAAAAGGAAAGCGACATGCTGGTTGCCGCATCCTAGAAATGAGTGTCAACAGATCGTCAATGATGTTTGGTCTTGCATCTCAGATAATCATTGGGCTGTGCAACAGCATTAACCCATAATCACAGTATTGGCCGCCCTTATGGGCGAAAATGGTAGTGATGATATCACTACAACCTCCGAAAAATGAGCGTCAACAGACCATCAACAACTTTTGATGTTGCATCTTGGATAATCGAATGGCTATGCAATGGTGTGAACTCATATTCATGGTAATGGCTCCCTGTATGGGCAAAACTGCTACTGACAATATCACTACTACCTCCTAAAAATGAGTGTCAACAGAGCGTGAACACTTATGAGTCTTGCATCATAGAAAATCGAATGGCTATGCAACGATGTTAACCAGTAATCATAGTATCGGCCGCCTTTATGTGCAACAATGCCAGTGGTGATATTGCTACTACCTCTTCAAAATGAGAGTCCGCAGAGCATCAACAATTTTTGGTCTTGCATCTGGGATATTGAAATGGCTATGCAAAGGCGCTGACCCATAATCGAAATATCGGCCGCCTGTATGGGCCCAAAAGCTAGTGGCATTATCGCACCCAGCTCCTGAGAATGAGTGCCAACAGAGCATGAACAGTTCTTGTGGGGGCTCAGCAAGTGACACAGCAACGTACTGCCCTATGTTGTTCCTGAATTGAGTTACCAACGGTCAGTTGTTTCAATAAGTCTTTGTATTCCGCTTCACAAATATGCATGCAATGTCTCACAGGTCTGTCATTGTTCTTGCTTCTAGCGCTAGAGATAATATTTAAGAACCAGCCTCCTGCTTGACTATAACTATTGTTTCGACAGTCCCGCAAGCTGAATTACCCAGCTTTGAAATTCCTTCTGCGATGTCAGATTCAAAATCTGTAAATATCTCATTGCTGGAGGTTATGATATCGTCCAAGAAAGAACATCCCTTGATTTGCAATTTGAGCGACGTTACTTTGCAAATCATATTCAATGCTTGGTGTGCTTCAATAGAAGAAGGCTCAAAGTGTCCAATTGCTTCGAATAGATTTACACAGGGGAAGTTGCAGCGATTCTATTGTCACAGCGGAATGGAGGAGAATCACAGCCGTGGTGTCATATGTTTTATCTGTCATCATGTTCTTCACCATCCATCAGAACATGGGACCAGCGCAATGCAGAAACACTTGCTGGCAAAATTGCGCATCGCAAAGATAAACCAACTGACAGAGTTGGAAGTTATCGAATTGACTAGGTCAATGGTCGATGAAACAGCTTTAGCCAGACTGAAGAGGCAAGGAAGTTGAGGAATTACAATAGTAAGTTTGCAAAGCAAATTCATCTTTCACATTTGGGTTTTACATATACTAACTGAAGTCACAGACAAATCGGTTCAAACTGGCAGCGAAGGACTTTGAAACTGCCGAATTTCACCATGACACCTGGAATTGCTACCTCAAGTAAGGATTTGTTTCTGCTCAGATTCCAGCGACAGCAAAATGAAACCTTGAGCTACGGCGGTCATATAATGGGTGCAGAAGAGAGTTGGTGCTATGGTCTGCCTGCATGCTGAGTATCACTTGCCTGAGGGAATACACCCGACTGTGGATGCAATGAAGAACCAATTGCCATCAAGAAATATAGTAAGTATAGCTCTTGACGGCTGGACATCAATGTACAAATTTGGCATAACTGTGTTTATTACTTACTCTATCGATCGAAATTGGGCAGCGTGAGAAGTACGACTCCCATTCAAAGAGGTTGATTGCCTATTCTGTTTACATTGCGCACGCTAATTAACGATATTAGGTCAAGGGTCAACATACTGATGCACGGCTAGCCATACATTGAAAGAAGTCCTGGATGGTTTTGAGCTTAACGACTGCCATTTCCTTGGAATTTCAACTGATAACTCTTCCTCAAATTACTTGATGACTCGCGAATTACAATCAACCCTTGTCGCCTCTGGAATCGAGTGTCCTGCATTGAGAAACCACATACCATGCATGGCGCACATCGTTCAGCTTGCTTTAGGTGCATTGATGAGCAGTCTGGGTGTAAATGGCTACACCAAGTCTTGTGAAGCCGATGCCCTCAATTAGTAATTTGGAGAGAATGAAAGCATAGACATAGGAAAGAGTCAAAGACTTCCTAACAAGGGCAATGCTAGAATCAACAAGGTGTTGGCCACATGACCAGGTTTCGCAAAGATAATTGACAAAGTACGTATTTCAAGATGTTTTCAAAGTCCTCAAACTGACCTCCATATAGCAACGAATGCTTGATGGATTGATTACGCTGACACCCGGTCGTTGAAATGAGTTTATTGACTGTCAAAAAGCCAATGCGCAAATCGCTGTACTACCTATTATGGATGTGAAGAAATGGCAGAAGTCAACACTGGAGTTGCTTGGGCGAGCCTACTGATATTGCGAATTCACCTGGGAGTGGCTCAAGAATCCAAAATTCAGTGATTACCACCCACACTTCACAACTCAGGATGGATTGACCATAGTCAAGTACGTCATGGATGTTTGAAGGCCATTCTAGTACTGGACCTAGTGGATGTCAAAAAGGCATATGGTCACACTGCATTACAATATCACTGTGCACGATGACATGATCGATTATATGGATGGCGTTATGCGAACTTTAGCTAAGAATAAGACTCAATGGAAAGACGACTTATACTTTGCGATAAGGTTTGCGCAACAGAAGCTGTCCAAAGATTATGCTGAATTAACTCCAATGACTGGTATGATTCGCATTTTAGCACATATCCTTGATTCTGCCCGAAAGTAGCGCTTGTTCAGGAAGTGGGACAAGGGAATGGATATCAATCCTGAGAACCAGCATTCCTATACTACCCAATACCAGGAGGCATTTCTAAAGTATATGGAGAATGATTACTGTGCCACACATAGATGTTTGCCTATCAGTAAACCCGAATGAGTCCCGAGCAACAATCTGGTCCCCTCTTCAATGGCGTCTCGATCCGGTCGATCATCTTATGAGCCATATGATTTGTCCAGCGATGATGAAGAATACTTAATGCTTAAATATGTGGCTGAAACGACGCCCGGACAAAGCAATCGTGCAGCATGCTCATTGAAAGCCACAAGGCTCTATTTCAATTTACCGCCTGAATCACCACAGGACTGGGGGCAAATTAATCCCAATCTTGATGATTACCAGTCTGACCCGATGCAGATTAGTTGTACATTTTGGTTACCAGATATCACCAACTGGTGGCGTCTACAAGAGGAAATGCACTTAAAGTAAGCAAATCACTGCAATGTGGCATGCAATGTATTCTCTATCATTCCATCTTGTGTCGGAGTGGAGGCCGGCATTACCCGTTGGTAAGACGTTCTCGGCTGGAGTCAGTCAAAAACAACCTGCAAGACCATTCCCAATATATTGTTTTGAGGCAGTTGGCCTGCGCCAATAACGGGATATTGGCACGTGATGACCCGGAATAGGATACGACGAATCCTAAAAACGACTTGGAAAGTAAGAGAGAGGCGGAGGAAAGGCAATTGTACAGAATGGCCAAGGACCACAACTTTTTGGAGATGTGGCAGGGCAGCCAAACCCTCCATGCTACACAGAAGGAATCTCGCGCTCAAAACAAGAAAATAAATGCCATAGAATACAATTTGGATAGTAAACAGATCACCAAGTCGTCATGGGCAAACCTTCAACATGATGGTGCGAGTGCATCTAAATTTTCGGAAAGATCACCTGTCCAAGCAGGTTTGTCTGCAAAGGACCTCCCTGGAGGACGAACTCAAGGATTGAATGTGCACCAAATCCAAACAATCAACTGCCATCGCGCAGAAAGTGATGAAGATTGTGCACCTGGAAGCATTTCGGACACCGAAAATCTGCTTCACTGGAATGCGGACTTGGATAATTCAAATGACAGCGAAGACAACTGGGAGGTAGACAATGAATCCGACATGGGTCTCGACAATGGCATTGACGATCCACAAACCACAGAGCAGCGGGCAATGAGTGCCGCACTGAATGTTTCCAGATTAATTCAGCGAACACGGAGGTCAAAGACAATGGCAGAGAAGGTGTTGATGACGGTCAACTCAATCGAAACAAGGATGAATAAGGGGAACAGAAAAAAGTTGGACGGAATGCGTCTATGTATTTTCACCAGGTTCTTTATGTCGTTTGACCGAGAATGTCATCTAGAGACATATCATGGGAGAATATGGAACAGTCGCATGGGAATATTGGTCAATAAACAGAACTATAGCGGGCAAAATGAATCATTTGGCAAGAGGTATATATTTTGATAGAATGAGAGCAACCAGTGCAAGAATATTACCGGGCTCGGCTTTGCCAAAGGGCCATGTCTTGATGTGGCAGAACGGCAACCAATAAAGTCAAATAATTATGAATCAAATTATTGATGGCTGCAGATTGTGAAGGGACAATGCATTAACATGAGTGTCAATGGAGCGTCAACAATTTTTGGTGTTGTAAGTACGGTAATTGAAATGTCATTTGGCCGCTGTTATGCAATACTGTCATATTGGCAGCTCTTATAGGCGACAGTGAAAGTGACAAGGTCACTGCCCCATTCTGAAAATCAGGGTCAACAGAGTGTCAACGATTTTTAGCTGTGCATCTTGGGTAACCTAAATTGCGATTGGTTGCAATCATCCATACATGAGGTACTGGCTGCCTTCAGATGCAAAAACAATAGTGACAGGGTCCCTACCCTATCCTGGAACTGAACATCAACGGTGACTGAACGATTTTTGGTCTTGCATCTTGGGTAATCTAACTGGCGATTGGTTGCAAACATCCATAAGTCAGGTATTGGCTGCTGTTAGAGGCATAAACAATAGCAATGCGCTCCCTATCCTGAAACTGAGCATCACAGGAGCGTCAATGATGTTTGGTCTTACATCTTGTGTAAACTATCTGGCGATCGGTCGTAAACATCCATAAATAAAGTATTGGCCGCCTTCTAGGCCGAAGAAGATTGCGACATGCTCCCTGCTGCATTCTGAAAATCATCGTCAATGGAGTGTCAACGATTTTTGGGTTTCCTTCCTGGCCAATCTCAGTGCCACTGTGTGGCAATAATTTATATACGAAGTAATGGTGGCCTTTTCAAATGAAACAGTGTATGACATATATGTCACCCCATCATGAACATGAGCATCAATGCAATGTCAACAATTGTTGGTTTTGCATATTGAGTAATCATGGCATCACACAGATATTTGAGTTTATAACAGAACTATTGACCGCCTTCATAGGCAAAAATATAACATATTACAGGAACAACACGGATTCCAACATAAGCAATTTCACACACTGCAAAACATGCAAAATGAGATTATTGGCTATTGAATACACGATTTTGACAAGATACTATTATCAAACATCAAAAAGGAGAGCATTATATGAATCTTTAGATGGACCAGCTGGGTGACCAGCTGACAACCCGCCCAATTGAGATGGGTTGGGAGATTTCCATCGAACAGTACCCGAATGGATGGTTCGCGTGTATTTCCAACTCCCAACACCAATTTGGCAATGGTTCGGTTTCTACCCGGACCCGGATCCAAACCGACGGTCCGGAACCGTTGCTACCTCCAGTATTACTTATCAACACTGCGAATTTCAACTCATCCTTAGCCACTACCAATATTGTTACAAACCACAATTCAACTGCAGCCCTCACCCCCACAGCCACCACCACCACCACCACCACAGCCACCACCATGGCAGCCACTACAATCACAGGTACTAGTTATTTCATCTTCTCAGTTATCTGTACCATCGCTGGTAATCCTTCTAAAGTATTCCTTATATCAGAAACAACAACATAATTCAACAGGGAATTCTTGACAAGTATACCTGTCTGAATATTATGAAATGTTATAATTTTTAAAAGTTCAGAATGCACCATGCTATACCAGGATGACTTCATGCTCGAGATTGTTTGTGTCTTCCCGGATGTCTCTGACTCTGCAACTCATTATGTTGTATTGGTATGGAACTTGCAGAGAGAAACCTGCACTGACTGAAGTTGGAAGGCACATGGTACAACCACGATCTAAGGCCCTTGATGTCTCTGGCAAGGCAAAAGATATGATTGAAATGCACTGCTCAACTGAGATGAGGATGATATGAGCATGACAGATGCTACAAGATTGTTATCAGCTGTATCTGGACCTTTAATATATTCTAGGTAGTTTGCACGAAAATGAAAAGTTGCTACAATTAACATTCATTTCCAGCCAAATATCCCCAGAAGCCATGTTGGCAAAGAGAAGCTTTAACAATTCATATATTGACTATACTATCAAGTTACGCCAGAAGTCAGGGGCCAACAGGTTACATACTTCCAGAGACTTCAAGGTATGAAAGCAGTAATTGAATAGTAGCCAGTCTCTGCTCGAACAAGAAATCGACCATGATGCTACAGACTTGAACTACTACTGAGAGTTCATAGTTCTACATAGTTAATACTCTAGCATAAATACTTGCCACTATACCAATCATCTTTGTATTATCTCACTAACAGTACCACCTTCCAACCTCAGGTCACCTGTGCCACTGACATCTTCAACATGAATTCTGATCATATCACTGATAGCCTTACCAACAATGGGGACAGAATGAAGAGTCGCTGAGCTGTTGCTGAAACTGGCAGTTGCTGAGTCTAAGCATGGTTCCAGCACTACCACCCCTGATGATACTACAACTTACAAGTTCACCACTACTCACTATAATGTCATGCCCACCTGTGTTGGAGTGGCTGCCACCATCACTAAGGACCTTGTTATGCCATCTCCTGCCAACAATGGCCAGTATGACCCAGGATATACCTACAAATATCTAACTAAAGAGTATCCACAGTCGGACTGGTGTACCACTTCCAGAGATAAAAGCAGCTGTGCCAACAATTATACCAAAAATCAACAAGCATATACAAGCTGCATGTCAGATTGGATCAACCTTAATCACAACTGCAAGACAAACTGGACCTTGGAACAAGTATGCTGGCATAGTATAAGAGACTAATGGGAAACAAAGCAGTATCAATTTTCCAACAAGTACTGAACAAAGACCCTGAGTTGGTCTCAAGGCCAATATACAATATACAGCTACCACAGACACAATATGTATGGTGATAGCTCAATTCGATACTCAGCATGGTCATATCTTCTACTATGTAAGAGTCAACTGGAAAAGAAAGTTGAATATCAAGGAAGGCCGGGAAAAGCAGATGCACAAGAAGTGAATGTCCATATATATTGTATTATTTAGAACTATGTTTTTACTTTGGGGTTAGATATATCTGGTGAGGTTGCTTTGTATATCGGAGTAGCACAATTGTCAGCTATATTATTGCCAGAGTCATGGACATTGTTTGTCTCAAGGTAATTACTAGAGCTAAGGTTAGACCATGTAGAGCAAACCTTTTGTATCAGAGTCAAGTGACACTGATCTTACTCACTCAGAGTAAGTGATAATTGGTTTCATCAGTTGCAATTGAGATTAGATTATTATGTTAGGTTTCACTAATCTGGTATTCTATCAGAGTATATTCTTGTCTACAAACCGCCATGATGAACGACCCTATGTGACTCTTCTCAAATGATCATTTTGTAATCTTGCATTGCAGATTGCAACATTCAGCTAAATGTAACAGACATATTGTATAGTCTTCACTGCTATGGAAGTTGAACTGGTAACAACAGTCAGAATTGGCATACTTCTACATACCCAGCCAGAGCCCACCAAAGGTGATTTTTGGGCAACTACTGGTGGTATATACATAAAGGTGTTACTGAAAGCATCATGAGAGCATACTTGGTTGCATATAATAAAGCAGGATTGGAATGTGCAATCGAGTGCAATAAGAAGTCTACTTCAAATTATACATTTGATGTATACATTACAATTTTTTTTCCAGGCTGATTTCCAATTTTTTATTGGCTACAGAATGTTTAGTATTTAACAGACATAAGTACATGTATATTAAAATAATCTAGTTAATGATAAGGTCTATTGAACCACATAGTGCCGTACATGAAATATGCAATACATTACCATGTCAGAAATACCTTCTGTATATGTTCCATGTGATATATACTCAATTTGCCTGGTATACAAGTACAACTTGAGATAAATAACTTTCTTTGAATAATAATTTGGGTAGTAGATTGGACTACCCCTATCCACCAATCAATTGTAATTAGAGGACAATATCTATTTTACATAATGATTAATAATACTGTAGTGTTGTCACCATACAAATAACCACAGCATTATATGTGAGTATAATTTACAACCTTATCTATTTCAGCAACAAATGTAGTGAGATTTTTCCAAATATAGATATAGAATAACTAATGAAAACTAAATCAACTGCTGGATTTGTCAAGCAAGAGTAAGCTCAACAGATATGATAGCTGGGAATAACCAACTAACTATCCACTGGCAACAATGTGGATCGAGTTCTGAAAAACATTCACACTGGCAATTGTAATGTCTCGGTAAGTATTATTTTGATATAGCTGGCAAGCAATTTTGTTATCAATATCCAGAGTAATCTTTAGATATATATTAGACTGTTTTGAGTAGAAAGGTATGGATAAGTACGAGACAGCAGATAATAGCAATTTCGAAGATAATTATAATACTTATATTCATATGAAGTCAAGTGATACAGTTTGTTTTTGCCTTCTAGTATATTTCTATAATAATATTTGAAATTTAGTAAACTGAAATATAACCAATCAAGCTAAAGGAATTGCACAGCATTTTTCCATGTTGATCATGTAGTATAACTAACACAGATATTACAGCTATATAAATCTGGATGTTTAAAGTTGAAATAGTTATTCCACAAGTTAGTATGTAATAATATAGTGTTACAATAAACTATAATCTAAAACCAGTCAAGTAATTATTTTACAAATCCTGCTGAGTTTTGCTTTTCAAGAGTACATATAAGATTAATTGGTTTTGATTAGATATCCATTGTCTTTAGTAAGACCTGACTAATAAAATATGCAATTTTATATGTATAAAAGATCAAATTAAGCAAATTAAACTTAATGCAGGGAAACTGAACCGAAGATGATATATGGTATATATAAGGGATGGTGTAACTTATGCAATATCATTAGCCTTGAATTTTGTCCACTCATATAAGATATATTTATACATGGCTCTATGATATGAAAGCAAAGTTTAGTAAGTTAAGGTACAATGGAAGTACCAATTTTCATTATGCAATAAATTCAATGTGAAGTAAAGTAAAGAAACTATTGGTAGATGAAACAAATTGGGAAAAAGGAATCGAAAGGAGAAATCAGAATAAATATACACGAGTAACAATCATATCTTTGAAATTTCCACCACTGACCAATTATTAGTCTTACTGAATGTTCAAAATGATAACTTTCGTACCTGATAATTCTCTGTATCTGGGTTCATTTTATGATTATTGGCATTTATAAGTATTTGTTAAAGTTAGATATACACCATGGTTGAATTAAAATACTGCAACTTCCCAACTAGTAACAATGAAGTGGAATATAATGTATACTGATTAAATAATTGACAAATAGTTGTATAAAATAAACAGCAATACCACCAGGTACTGAATGAAAGATGTATATATTACTAATTGTAAATAATCTTGTACAATATATTGATTGTGAAAAAAATACATATTATCAAAATAAAATAATATAAATAATTTAGACTGGGAATTGCTTGCAAATAGAACTACTAAACATCAGTCTATAATAGCCGGTTGATGTGAGGTTTTTTTACTGCTAAAGATCGATTATTTCATAATCTACAAATCAGGTAAAGTAAATATCTCACTCTCTACAAGATAAATTACACTAGATATCTAACAATCTGATTTTATAACTCTACTCTAGAGTGGATGAACCTACACTATGTCCAAATACACCGTGAAAAATATCCTTTACTATCTATTAGATGCATCAAGACCAACGGAATCCAATCATATTATATATTATAAGATGATTTTCCTGGTAGTTGTTACTAAATTTATACGAGTTCTTTAATGAATCACAACAATACATCATTTTAGTGATAAATGGCACAACAAAATATTCCGGTAACCACCAAGACAGATCAGCAGAAACTCAGTGAGATAGGCACCCACTACAACCGTTTGTTGAATTTTAAACAATATTATATTCTACCATGACAGTATTGATGATTGCAACAAATCCAGTCTGTATCTGGACATGTAGATATAAATAATTTTCAAAAACACGGTAAGTGCCCACAATAATAAAATGTAAGCAACAGACCACTCAAATCAACAGACTGCAGACACAGTTGCATCATAAGCCATTATTAGTATAAAGGAACAGCAAGTAGTGAATATAGTTTCAAAACCACAGATAAGTTTTCTATAATTCCTACTAGAAGTATTCAGTCTTTACTCTTACTGCCACTATCGACTTACAATGAACTAAGTATTTTAGATATACCCCATGTACTCTTCTAGACAAAATGCTCCCTTTCTCACACCTAGAGGTTGCAGTTCATTCTCCGAGCCAGATAAGCGTAGTTTGCAGTAGCAGTCAATGTAAACCAACAAGCAGAGGAAATATACTTGATGTCCAAAAGGTTCAAATACCCACCAATGAAATTAACCACGAATGAATGATTCAGTGCAGTGGTACCAACAAATCACTGTATCAGATTTATTTCTACATTTCTAAGCAGAAAATCAGTGATGGAAATAGCAATTGAGAGGCAGTAATGGCAATCGGTGATCCAAGGCAGTACAAGCTTCTGTGTGTATAGGTCACCACACTCGCTATTCAATCTGTACTGAATACATTATGAGTCAACTTACCTTTAACATCACTTGAGTCTTTATTTGCACCTGTATACAAACTGTTCATATACAACCCCACTGAGGCATATGTGCTACACTGTGTTTGATCATTAAGGAATCAGGTACATTTCATTTACAGGATTACAACTTATTACCCATATTCAACATGTAGATTACAGGTTAGTGAGAAATCACTTCATGTTGCACCAAAGGTTGAGAGAATCATTGCTATATTGTCAATTAAGGTGAGTTCAAAACCAACTGGTTAATTTCATACCCAGTGTTGAAGTCTACAGTATCACCATTCTTCTAAACCAGTCAGTCATTTCATGGCCAATGCCCAAATCCAGATAATGAGACCACACCATTTGAAGTCAACAAAGGCAAAGTAAAGTCTGAGTGTCAAATGCAAACCAAGTCGAAATGTGAAGTTTGCCAAACATAACGCAAGTTCCAAAATAATGCAGTTCAATAACTAAAGTGGATCACAAAGATAGGCCAAACCAAGTGGACAAATAGGATGAATGCAAGTGCAATAATAAGATGAAAGCAAGTGGAAAAATGTAATGAAGCAAGCAAAGCAAGGCAAAGCAAGTTGACAACAACCAGCCTAAAGATAAGCAAAGTTGAAGAGGTTTAAAGACGAAAAGCATAGTCTGGTGTATGCCACATCATTCAATCAAGAAACAGTCTGAAAACGATCATCCAATGTCTACCAAAGATCATTTGCATACTAGATCATAATGGCTATCAATATGTAATTTGAATCCAAATTGTCAGCTGAGCAATGAGTATCAAATATGCAGTGATTGATGTGTCTATACAATAATGTCCTACTGACAAGTTGAAACTCTTCCAAGAGGCCAGTCATTCAAGTTGACCAACATTATTTAGAAGCTGCCTATTCACAGTGCACCTATATTGAGGGCCACCTTATCCCCAAACCAGTATTTGAAAGTAGCTGCAAGGTATACTCCACACAGCATGTGGAAGTACTTTCCAGTGCTCAGAAAGTGCAAGTACACTTGAACAGGGTAAGTATCACCATCATTAGAGAAGCTCATTTGCCAGATGTCCACAAATGAGATTCAAAAACCCATGATGGGATTGATGATCCCAATCAAAAATCACAGATAATTACGAACTATGCGTGCCACAACCTCTCACATTCAAGCCAATATTTGAGTAGAAGGTCTGCACTGGAGATTCTGACAATGATCACTGCCAAGATATGAATTACAGAAGTAATATTTGCTGGAGGACAGATGAGAAAGTCAAGGTATGGAGATGGAAGCACATTTGGATGTTATCCTGTGTCTGTCTTCTCCTTTTCGCATCCTTGGATTGCAGGCAGGTTGAAATGATGTTGGTACTGGTGTATATGACCAGCATGCAGGTGGAGTTTCCTGATGCACTGAATCTGCTGAACAGTTGCTGTGAGCATTACTGAACAGTTGTGTGACTTTGTGGTTCTTATGATTGCTTACATTGAATGGTGATTTGATGACTCCCTTTGAGTCCCTTTCCTTACTATCTATTCTACCAGGTGTTGCAGCCGAAGCGATCCACAGCTGAAGAGAGGAATAATGTAATGGTGATAGGTGACCCAAGACAGGGTCAGCATTGGTGTAGAGAGGCTGCTGCTATAGCTTTTACATTTATACTGCAATTCTTACTATTCAACTTACCTTCAAGATCACTCAAGCCTACATATGCTAATGTATAGTATCCATTCTCAAACAAATGCATGCTTAGAAGTACACACCATTACAGTTGCTGTCCAAAACTTCTAAGTATCCGCACATGAGTTTCCCATAAGTATCAAAAAGTGATGACTACACAGTTCATTGTGTCAGCTTAGCAGATGCATCCAATACAGAGTTTCAAATAGATTGGCTCTGAAATGGCATTTTTCATATTTTGACAAGAATTCTGCACTAAGGTTGTTTATAATTCAATACAACAAAAGTAATGAATTGTATACATAATAATTCTTTCATCAGGCAAAACACATTCTAGCATGATATAAATATAACACGGATTGAATAATTTTGATAAGACAAAAACTCATTCAATATCAGAAACATGAAACAATTAGTTAAGTACCAAAGTTTACTCCTTACAAAGACTCAGTGGGAAATTGGACAATATCAACAACAAAATGAAAAAGTTGGTACCAGTCTACAAGAATGCAACAAGTCAATAAGCAGTTATAGATAAAATAAGAAAAGGTATATTCAATAATGTAGTAGATTGTGAAATACTATCCAGTATGGCTGAATCAGATAGCAACATGGTGAAAAGAGCCATTCAAAGGTCCTGATAGAATAAAGAGAGCAGATCAAATGTAAAAACAGGGTATAGTCTGCCCCAGGAAATACAGAGATGGGAAATAAAGTAGAAATAACTGTGGGTGAGATTTCAAGAGAAACTGAGAAGTTGGAAGTGAAAATTGCAGAAGATAACTAATTAATAGTAGTGGTAAAGTAGAAGTTGAAGTAGCTAAGTTACACTCCAGTTATATCATAAGGTGCAAAAAAATATTTCCATACAAGCCATACAATAGAAGCAGGTGCAAATTGCCAAGAACCTAATGAAGTCAGAGTTTGTTATATTATACACAAAATCAAACGAAGACAGAGTTAACCAACTGAGGAAGAGCTGGATCTCAAGAGGCTAAAGCCCACTGCCAAAATATTATGAAATACATTACAGATTAATAAAATGAAACTGAAATAGCACACTCAGATCATGAACAGCATGGTATCTGCATTCAAAAAGGCAGCAATGTTACTCTTGCAACAGCTGAAACTAAACAGCCTATAAATGGGAAATTAAGTAGTGGTCTAAATATGTCAACAACAGGAGCAGTTAAAGTCCATTCCAACTTGATAAAATTCAATCAAAAGGTAAACAGTTATCATTGAAATATGCAATAGCTTTTTGGTTGTGCTAAAGAAAGACTTTGACATTACATTTGAAGCTAATAGAGTATAATATATAGAAACAATATTGATTGCATCCATATCGAAGGTATTACTAAGTACTCAAGAGAATCAGTTGCAATTATTCGCAGCTCTAAGTCAACAGAGAACTTGCTTATTCAGTAGTCAAAGGGGGTAACCAACATTGCATGAGAGACAGAAATGAGAATCTTGAAAACCAATATAAATATAAGCAATGAAGCATCAGCAATAAATCCAGTCAGCTTGGACTAATATCATAATAAGCAGATTCAAAAAGGTTTGGAGTAGTTATCATCTCCTATCTAAATTAAGAACAAATTGATCATATATTGCCATGAAATTGACTGGTTTGGAGATTACATGGCGTGCAGAAGTGATATGAATGATTAAACAGTTATTCAACAGGAGACTGATCATATACCACTTTTCCTCATAACTATCTAGCTATGCTGAAAAGTTCCAATTGAGAATCCAAAATTTTGAAAGCTACAAGATGACAAGTACATATGTGTCAACTCAGCTGTGAGTAAAACCTTAGCAATTCTAGAGTCTGGGGTAAGGACAGGATACAGTATGAGATAAATTGTGAAAAATAATTGCAATGAAGTTTTCAGTAGTTAGCATTAGCAGATATGCTACCAAAACATGGTGGTGAATTCTCTAATCAACTTTAACAAAAGAACACTTTATCAGCCAGTAGTAAGGTAATTGAAAATATTCGTTTTTAGGCTATCCACTCATTTAATCTACTAGCAAGTCTATTTGTGAACTCATATATAGTCCATCCTACAATGTCTTCACAGTTGCAGTAACTAAACAGATACTATCCAATTGGATTGATGATCAACAATAGAAAAAAGAAGGAGATATGATATAATCCCAGAGCTACAGCAGCAAACAGATGTAACTATTGTATATTGAATGAAACTCCCATATTCTTAGATACTCATAATGAACTTATTCCTATAAGTACAACTGCTACATAGTATAGCTATAGTATAGACAATCTTACAGGGTGCTGAGTCTGTATACTGTCATATTAAGCAGTTAAATACTGACATCTTGGATATTTGCTCATACAAGTCTCTAAGTGATACTCCTTACAATATCCCAGGATTCCATACTAAAGATTTGGATATATAAATTGTGGTTTATAAATACTTTTGCTATTTTATATTGGAGTATAGAGGGTTTCTCAATGGGAGGTAGCTGAGTATGCAGTATTTGTTAAATATCTCTTGTTCTGGATGATTACCAGTGTAATCCAGGTTTGGGATAGCGAGAGAGATTAGTAATCTTGAATGTCTTGGAGGCGAAATAAAAGGGGATATATAATTACAAATCAGATATTAATGATAAGTATGATATTCTGAGTTGGTCTTGAAGTAGGTTTCAGCCCACAACAATATAAGGCAATCTGCAACATTCAGTACATATCTATCAATACCAATAAGAATACAAACAACTCACTGGACCGGTTCACCAGTACAACAGGGACACCTTACTGTTTTTCATCTAGGGCTATTGAAAAAGAAATTTTTTGTTTATATGGTTAATTCCACAACAAAAATCTACAAATATATATTTGGAGAATATCTCCCAAACTTAATATGAAACAGTTTGAAGTATACAGGAAGAAATGGAAAGAAACATTTGACATTTGTATTTGTGATAAAGGAAAGCAAAGTGACCAAAACTGTATTGAGCAAGGAGTTAAAAATAGCAGGTATACACTATAAGATGAAAATAATAGTCAATACTAGTCTGGATTTCTTTTATGAAGTATCCAGCAAATAGGGGTATATCAATTCAAAGTATTAAGCCTATAATGGAAACAGCATATATATTATTTATATTTAAGCATCTCTTCTGGAAAATGTAAAATGGTCTAAAAGCCACATACTATCCTCCTTGATACTCCAGCCAACCTTACCAGTACATATACTTCAAATCAGACACTATCCAGCCACTCTAACGCTAAGTCACATGCACCCAGATAGTGCAGGAGCATTCCCAGGTGTTGCTGACGGTGCCTGCAGGTATGGTGGTACATGTCACATGCCATGAAAATTGACGTGTAGAATATTGAAAATTGTGTAGCAGCTGGGATCACTGTACCAGTCAGTTGGAAACCTTGAGAGCCACCGAGATCATCTGCAAAGGTCAGCAGAAGATCTTAAACATTGTGCTGCATTTTCAGAGCCATGGTGATAAGGATTCCAGGTCCCACGATTACAAGCCATTTTGTCTGTCATATTCATCTTTTTATGCCATTGGTGTTGCACTATCACAGGAAGATTTGCTACATTATAATATAAAATGAATTATCCATCTAAGTCTAATTCTACATGTACATATGACCAATCTGGCTGCAGACAGTGCTTAAGCACAATTGGAAGAGCACCTAGAGATGGGGATAAAATGAATTAGGAGATGCTGTTGGTGGTGGCAATAGACTGAGTTTGGAAATGCACTTTGAACACATAATAAAGAGAGTTTGGGTATGTACTTGCATGCAGCAAGTCTGTGTGATTACAGATGCACTTGGAAGCCATACTGGAGCATGTTAGAAGATGCACTTGCAGACCATTCCTCAATGAGTGCAGAGATACACCTCGACCCCAAGATCAGGTAAACACAGAGACTGCACATAAAGGTGATAGAATTGGGAATTCGGAGATACAGTTGTACACCACATTCAAGCAGCAGTAACAATGAACTTGGAGGTGGTGATCAAGCAATTTCAGAGATACACTTTGAATGTATAACAGAGTAAACTTAGAGATAATCATTGAGTCCATAATTAAATAAGTATGGAGATGTACTTAGGAGGCAGTGTTCATGTGCAATTGGCTGTATACTTGGAGGTGTTAGATCTAGAGGTGGTAGATTGGGTATGAGGTGTGATGGAAGCTGAAGCTCTATTTGATGGTCAACTCATACTTATGGACATGTACAGAGCAGAGTATAATAAGTTTTGACAAGAGATTGTAGACTAGCTGGGAGTGGAAGCATGTTAATATTATGATGATTCTGTACTCAATTTGATTCACTACTTGGTTTAATTTATGATTTCATTGGTCTTGACACTCTGTGTGATTCTGTACTCAGTTTGATTCTGTACTTGGTTTGATTCTGTACTCTGTTTGATTTGATACACAGTGTGATTCTGTACTTGGTGTTGACTTCTAATCATGGTATAGAGAAATAGAGAGGGACAGCTAAACTTCCTATTCTCAAGTCATGGTAGAGTTCTCTACCAGGAGGAGAGAGATAAGTGATGCAGATGCCAGGAGATTCTTGAGATCATTGTGAGAAACTGGAACATAGAATAATGTCTTGTGGGAGCGAATAGGACATGTCTGATACATTACACACAAGTCCCAATCCATCAGTTATTAACACCCTGTCAAAGTATTCTCAACCGAATCTAGCAGATCATACCCCTGATTTCCTACATCATTTAGATCCTTTCAAATCATTTTCATTTTTAACTCCATCTCTGGCTTTTCTGTCAACAACTCTACCCTCACATGAAACAAAGATTCTGTGTTACCACTTTCTTGCTCTACACATGATGATTAGGCAGTATCACTGCCTACAGAATCAAACAACATACAGGATCTACCTAAGTTGCACCATGACCCACTTGCAGCCTGTATCCAATCTGCCTTGCGACTATAATTGAACTCTAGTGTGTTGGTACCTACTTATGTGAACAAATGCCCAGTGAACTTTTGATACATTCCCCCAATTGCCAGTCAATCGACGAAATGAGTTGCAGCTCCCAACATATTTCCCCTTGATTGATATCCTCCAGATAAAGCACCCACATGCAACCATCTAATTTCATTTAACCACATCCTTCAACTGCATTTCCAAAAACCCTCAATGATGGGTTCTAAGTCCATCTTCTGACCTGGGCAGTCATGACCTCAAACTGCATCTCTATATTTACCTAATAGTTGCCTGGAAAGTTCATCTTTAAGTCCAATCCATTACATGCTTGACATGCACCTATAGTGTACATGATTTTGGCCACCAAGTTCATCATCAAATTAGGTTAATCACAGCCTTCAAGTCCATCTCCTGAGCTTGTTCAATCACAGCCTCCCTCTGCATCTCTCAATTCTCAAGATATCAGCCTTCAACTGCATCTTCTGACTCACATGATCATGGCCTCCATGGGCATCACCAAGTGCACACCATCATGGCCCCTTAGTGTATCACCAATTTCACTCAATTATGGCCTCTAACTTCATCACCCATACTCACTTGATTGTGGCATTCAAGTGCATCTCTGGGTTCCAATGATAATAGCCTCAAAGTGCATCTCTGACCTTGCTCCAATATGGCCTCCAAGTGCATCTCTGAGTTCACTCCACCATACCCTCCAATTGCCTAAATAGGTTCACTCAATTACCATATTCAGGTACACTCTGATTGTACTGAAGGGCCACATGAAGACATTCCAAAACTCCGTATGTTGATAGATAGATAGATATTCAGACAGTTACATTGGAAGCCAAGCTAAATATACATGTTAAAATTGTTAAATGATGAGCTATAACTAAAATCTCCAGGTGCACCTGCAGCAGTCCTTAGAAATATATTACTTACCCCATTCTGGTGTACAGTGAGTCTATATTCTCCCAAGCATGTGACCTGTAATATCAGGTGTTCGTCAAATTGTTGTCAGTGCTTCTGTGCACTAACAGACATGTTGCCCACACTCCCGGGTGCACCAGAAGGCCACTGCATCAGCTCAGTCAACTAGTAGATAAGTTTCAAGGTTTCCAAGATCCACCTCAAGGCTACAGCATCAGTTCAGTCAACTCCAAGATCTGACTATCCTGAGATTCTGGTCTGACAGCGCCCATACAGTCCCAGTGTGCTCCCAGCGCGGAAAATATATTTTTCTGATGCGTATCAAGAACAATACTTGTATTGTTATTTTTGCCAGGTAAATGCAGTTCAGAACTTTTACAATACATTTAACAAGGATGCAAACTGAAAGGCAGATTCTATTATAAAGACTTATTTCTACTCTAAAATTCAATTGGTCATTCAAAGACTGAGACAACAATGATTGTTCTGGAAACCAAGGTAGAGTATGCAAAGAAATTAGGTTATGACAGAATAGGAAATATACATGAATCTGGAAACAATTATATGTTCTATTGAGATCACAATAAAGAAAGTTCCGAGTTTTACATGGTATGATACAGAGCCACATCATCAGACTAGTTCAATGTTGGCCATAGTCAGTAGCAGCAGTAGAGAGATCCCTGAACCCCACCGTGCAGATGTACTAAACTGTCCAATATGAATATGTAGAAGCGATATATGGTGCCAATATTGGTGTTGGAAAAATAGATTGTCAGTAAAACTACTATCCTCGATACTACAAGAACTGGAATTTGAAAAAAAATGGGTATGTTATTATCCATACAAGATACAGATCGTTTACAGTATAAAGATTGATAATGAAAATTGTAGTTGCTACTAATAAAAATGTCAACAATTATGTATTGTGAGAAGATGAAGGTGTACACATATTTGCCAATGAATACCATATGGGGAAACGCAAGAGGATAGTGAATGTATATGATAAGTAGCAGCAAGAAAGTGGACAACAGAGTCTGAGCAGATTAACACAGATAATCAAATACAATACAATTGTAAAATAGAAGTCAATTTTGTTTTCAGGAAACTTGAATGAGCATAGATATAGTTGGTTATTAATTGTCTACAGATCACGGATACTACTTCTTTTGAATAGTCTGTTAGATTATTATCATTTGGTGGAAATTGTAGACAGGGTACCAATCTGCCAAATAATAAGCAATGCAAATACAATACAGTCACTTATTACCATTTACTACTGAACCATGTATACACTCCATTGGATTGGAACAATGCTGATGTTGGCAGAATCTGAAGCTGCTGCATAACATCACAATAGCAGTTATTTCTGACAAAGATGGGATGAATTGATGGGAGTCTGGTTTAACATTAGTTAAAAGAATGGAATATAAACAGATATAAACAGGAAAATTAAAACCAACACAAGGTGACAGAATTGCAGAAGTAGTTCAATTTGAAGCTGCCTATCTTGGATAAAAAAAAAGCAGAGAACATCAATTACAGAAGAAAGGAGAGTGGATACAGTTGAAATTCTTCCAATACCTTGATATTGACTGCAAAAGAATTCAAGTATGCATAAAATCACAGAGATATTGAATGCAAATGTCATAGAAGTACAGAGGATATTCCATTTCCCAAACAGATTGAACAAAGCAAAGTGGAAAGTAACACTACACCTGGACAAGCAGTATATACCAATGCTAAAAGAACTATGCAGTGATCAAGAAGCACAATACCACAGTATATTAAGAATCTAGCAACTGGTGATTGCTGTATGGTAGTGGATGCTTGAGTAGCTGAGTGTGTATACCCAGATGTGAAGGCATGTCAACTGTGCCGTGTGACCAGATATGTTGTATCAACATCAGATCAATCGATGACAAATAGCACCAACTACAGATGAGGCAGGTGACATCATAGTAGTTGGAATAGTGATATCTGTACATTCAATCTGCTCAACACTTATCCAAACTGGGTATCACATCCTTTTGAAACTAATATCATTAAACACAGGGGATGAGGAGCCAATCAAGTATTGTGGATCTCTGCTGAACAGAAGTGCCCAATCAATATCCTTCTGAACAGCAATTCCATTGGCATTTCCGATTCAATTTCCTAAACCATTGCTGTAATCATTTCAGACAACACAAAGGACAGTTCCAATACATTGTCCGAGTCCATTGGCAATTGCTCCAATCGCAATGCACTTCTTCAAGCAACCGAGCTTTACCGCTGGCTTTATACAGCTGTCACAGAGTATCTCAGCAGTCAGTTCATAGCTCAAGTCAATATCTCCATCTCTAGCCATATCTGGATGTAGATAGCAATTGATCTCAATATGTATGACTGCTGTTCTGTGGTATATACTCTTCATGATGCTGGTGAGTAGTGATGGTGAGATAGAAAGCACTTGTACAATAGTTGTGATGGCAAGCTTGTTTGAGAGATGACAGATCTCTCTCAGTCTAAGGCTGCCAACTCCAACAATGTAGCATTCAGCACAGGTTACGGACTGGGCTGTCAACTTCTACTGTCTCAATCTCCAATTGACCACTTCTTCAGAGCTGATGACCAGCCCACTCATTGATTTATAGTCATCTGGGCATCCAGCCTAGTCCAAATGGAAATATCATCTGACTGCACTTTCTCCTGCACATGCTGCTGGAAAATGCACACACCAATCCTTCATGCCATTGAGTGGCAAAATCACACTCATGAGAGCTACCAAATACTCACTGCTTTGGTTTTGAATCTATCTGCTGAGAGGTCTAATGGTATTTGCAATATATGGGCAAGTGGAAATCTTTGCCAATATCAGAATTCCAATCATCAATTGGTAAATGGTCGGATCACTGGCTTGTTCCTTGGGCATCCTCTTATGAATCTTCATCACCAGTCGCATGGCAATTGGTCCTGAGTCATCATGGCTACACTCTACCATCATCGTCCAAAGGTAGCTTTGTTGATAGATACTGATCATATTATACTTCCAATTGCATTTGATTATCACACTGAGATAGAAGAAGACCCTCGTGAGATTGCACATGTGGAATCTCTTTTTCAACTGATCCTTTACCTGGTGAATCAAACCATGATCAGCAGCGATGACGAGGTGATTGAGATACCGAATGACTGACTACAACTGTTTCCCAATCCTCATCAGCATGCATGAACAGTCCGCTTTCGATACCTAATTCCAGGAATCAAATCGAGATCACAAACACCTCAAAAGTGCCATACGATATGTGTGAAGACTACCGTTGGATATACAATGACTTTTCCATGCAGGTTACCATCTGCTGCAAAGTGTGTATTGATGTTAAATCAGAGTATTGGCTCCCAGTTTGGAGCAAATGAAAATATCCCTGTGTTAGCTACATATATTTCAGCTGTTCCCAGTTAACTCCTGAGAAAGCAGAGGATGGGTCCACTTGATCGATCTCTGGATCATGATTGGTGAAGATTTGAAGAGCCAGCCTACAACGGCCCAAGCAAGCAGTTGGTCAATATGTAGCCTGGTAGTTGATTCCCTACAATGTTGTGATTTTCTCAACAGACTAGCCTGCCCTTGAACCCCTGCACAGTGCCTACTTCATCGCCCTTGTTATTCAACACCCAGTGACTTGGCCAAGCCTTTCTCCCTTTCAGAAGCTCCACAAAATCTCTAAAGGCTTTGTGCTAACTAGATGCATTTAACTCTTGTTTCATCAGTGTTTCCCATTTCTCACCTAGCCGAGAATTGATTACAGCATTGTGTGACTTTGGACCATCAATCCCCCCTTGTGATCATGATAATTTGAGATGGCAGCTGCAGTGTGGATGGGAATTATATGCTTCAAATTCTCATCTTCAACAGTTAGTTGTGCAGTCTCTGACAATGTATCTTTGTGAGTGCAGTTTCAGTGACTTTCTTCAGCCTGGGACTGCCTTCAGCAAACAACTAGCTGTGGCCTGTGGCTTCCATCGATCTCCCAGTGGCATCTCAAACCAAGCAAATTGTCATGACTTCTGCTGTAGCTTCAGAGGTGATTTGTCATTACATGCCTCCTCCATTTGATGAAGAAAATTTTCATCGCTGGCTGGCTGCTTCTTGATTGGCTGTCATCTTGCAGATTGCATCTTGGTAGGTGTGGGTTGCACAATGACATCTGTATGGAAGTGCTCATTCAAGATCACTTCATCTGCAGCATTTAAAGCTTCACATGACTGACCATCGCTGAATACCTTATCACTGGAGCAGCAGAGCGATTTGGCCAATTATTTGTATGCGAAGCACTGTTTGGTTGATTTGCTGTACCTGATGAATATACCAGGAGTTGGTCTGTAATCCAACTTTGGTCGGTTCTCTTTCAAAATGTCCACCAGAGCCCGGTATCTGAATCGATGGAGTTACTTGAGATACAGTGTCCTCCCATACATCGATTATGGCTGTATGTCAATGCACAGCCCTTGGATTTTGCAAGTTGCATGACTAAAAATCTTGGACGCTGTGTTGACGCTCCGTAGACGCTCAGGTTCAGGACATTGTAGCGATGCTGACACAAGAAATTTTGCATAGAAAGGCGGCCGGTAGTTCAATTATGGGTTATTGACACCACACAGCCCTTGGAATTTCCAACATGCAGGGCTAAAAATCTTTAACACTCAGTTGACGCTCATTTTTCGGACATAGTGGCAATGTTGCCCCAAGCATTTTTGCCTAGAATGGCTGCAGATATTACGATTATGCAATAAAGTCGCTGCACAGCCCTGGGATTTCCCAATATCCAATGCCAAAAATTGTTGATGGTCCATTGACACTCATTTTTAGGAAACAGTAGCGATGTTGCCCAAAGAATGTTTGTCTAGAGAGGTGGCCGATAGTTCCATTATGAGGAAATGTCACCGCACCGCCCTTGCATCTTCGAAGATGCTAGGCCAAAAATTGTTGACACTCAGTTGACACTGATTTTTAGGACATAGTAGCGATGTCGTCGCAAGTATTGTTCCCTAGAAAGGCGGCCGACAGTTCAATTATGAGTCAATCTAGCCACACAACCCTTAGGTTTTCCAAGATGCAAAGCAATAAATTGTTGACGCTCCGTTGACACTCATCTTTAGGACATATTAGCAATGTCGTCCCAAGCATTGTTGCCTAGAAAGGCGGCCAACAGTTCAATTATACATCAATCTCGTCGCACAACCATTGGGTTTTACAAGATGCAAAGCTAAAAATTGTTGACGCTCTGGTGACACTCATTTTTACGACATAGTAGCGATGTTGTTGTTGCATTTTTGCGTAGAAAGGTAGCCGATATTTTGATCATGGGTCAATGTCGTTGCACAGCCCTTGGATTTTTCAAGATGCAAGGCCAGAAACCTTTGACTCTCAATTGACGCTCAATTTTAGGATAGCGCAACGAGCGTCCCATTTGCCATTTTAGCTATCACAACGACCAAGAGATTAACTTTGGCAGGAGGTGACAATGCAGCCCTCTGATTGTCGAATGTATAAGACTGAACATTATTGACATTCTGTTGACCCTCATGATTAGGATGTGGCAACAAGTGTGCCATTTGCCTTTTCGGCAATAACGCCGACCAACACATTTACTTTGGATGGACAAGACAATGGAGCCCATTGATTGTGGAATGTGTAAGACTAGAAATTGTTGACACTGTGTTGACACTCACATTAAACACATCGAAACAGCCTTCGTACACTTAATCATTGTATGCAACGAATCACATATTCATTACTGACATCCAATATTGGGTTTGTAAGTATTATCAATTGCATCTAAAAGCTTTGTGGCCTCTGGATTTCTGATCAACCTCAATACAAGTTATCTTAGTAAGTAATAACATGGCCCATATACATTCCTACACTTTTGGCCAGCAATTGATGGCATGTAGATCATTTCACTAGTGTTTGTTTAATGTCTCTCGACTTCCTCACCGTTCCTCATCCTGATCCTGCTCTTTGATTTCCATGACGTACCATAAGCAATTTCGAATATCTCCACCATGTGCACCAGGTCTGTGCAGAGAGTTCTGCAGTTGGATGCATGGATAAATGCAGCATGGCAGTTGTCATTCAGACTGATTCCTATTGAGCACGGACTGCTCCTTCTATAATTCGTATGACATTACTCACTCCAATTTTGTTACTATATTTCGTCACAAATATAGATGTTGCTTTCTCGCTTAACAGTAATGAGCAAACTGAAATCGAGATTATTGGCTGTCTTAGAACATGATTTGGGTTCTAGAACATACGCATGGTGCATTCAACCCTTGCACATTTACAGATGAATTATCATGTCTCACAATTTGGTCACTGAAATCAGAAAGACGCTGACACTGAGCAAAATTGGTACAACAGTTGCTTTTCACAGAGATATGACATCAAAAATAGCACTTTGCCTATCTATTTCTCTGATGATGCAGGAGCCATCACCATTTCTTGCTCCAAATCCGATTTCTATATGGTAATTTGCTGGGGTGGCTGAATGCATGGGTAAAAGATTACAGGTCCAACAGGCTTCACATTCTGAATAGATAATGAATCAGGCTCTGTGGCGGGCACGAGACCGGCTATATCTGTGTGCAACTGTGGATTCCCTGACCCAGGCCTAATATGACTACTTCCTGGTCGAGAAGTCACTTTCGACATTTGCTATATTCCGGGGACAATATCAAGACACTCCATGTGCTCTCCAAATGTTGTGGGTGCAGGTGCAGCGGGATTATCATCCTTTTGCGGTTTAACAACTGCCGGAACCATTGATTCGGATGTCCCATACTTCATATATCTTTCACGGAGGTTTTTAGCTTAGTCCCCCCATCCCAGTTGTGTCAATTTGTCAAACTTCATCTGCTTCTGCCGAAACCTCTACATCCACTGTTGTACTGTTTTGGAGATTGTGCCCATCACCCAGCCAGGTTTGTCATCTTCGCTCACCTTGCCCTGCTCTGTCCCTTCATCATCCTCGTCTTCCCCACCCTCCGCATTGTGGGAACTTGCAAGATTGCTCAGACTGTCTCGGATAGCCACCATCATCTGCTCGAACATCTGTTCAGGCTTTCTGGTCGTCAATTCCGCAGTTTCAACTGTCCCGCTGTCTTTCTGCTCCTGTTTAATCGCTGCCTCAGCATCTTCAACTCGCATTCTTGCAACAGAGGTTTCGCTCTCAATACAATCCTCGATCCATTTTGTTGCTCTTCATTGCATAAGAAGTGCATTTCTCGTCGTTTCTTGGCCGCAAGCTTCTTTTTAAATCATAATTTGCGCAATGCCCCAACGGCTCGGACTCATTCTGCTTCCAAGCCACTCTTGCCTTCATTTGCTTGATGATGTCGTTGTGTGGACCACTTTGTTGATTTGCTGTATATGCCTGCCGGAAGTGGTGAAACGTTCCATTTCCGAGCATTGACCATTGTAGTTTGTAATGACTTTGTTGTTGGGCGAGATGTTGGATGTTGCAAGATATGGACAATATGGAGGCAAGCTGCATCTTTTATGTCAAGGTAGGTACATTTACTCAACTTGAACAAAGTGAAATCTGCCTTTTGACTGTCAATGAAACGGGAATAATTTGGCTAACCGTACAACATGACTGCATTATCAAAGTCAGTTTCATGTGTTATCCGGGGGATTATTTGAGACAAACATCAGCAAACATCCTCTCCCTTGAAGAATGGCCTATTTATATCTGACAACAATGGGATTTCGGCAGTCGTACGGTTCAACTTATCCCTGGAAACAAACACACATCCGACCGACTGATTGCAAATCGCGGCATGTTGGGAAACCCCTGCAACTTGCAGTCATATGCAGCAGGATTCATGTTGAGTATAATGAACAAGTTGGCTGCTACTTATTCCATTCTGACATGAAGCTCACTATATATTCCTCAGGACTTTCAACTTCATTTTGTTATCATCTTCTTCTCGTATTCCACACCATCAAATCATGGATACACAACCACCTCAGCGAGGTGGCTAAAGATCCGAAACAAGCAGATTGATGGGCGCTTCATCCAATACGTCACTCATTCGCACACAGCAAGAACACAGACACCAGTTAGTCCGCTGTGACGCTGCCAATGAAGCCACCAAAAAAATGACCCAGGATGCACATTTGAAAATCATCCGTAAGTCTGGAAGCAGCGCGAATAAGCAGCAGCATGCAATTGGATGTGAGTATATTCGGACCGTGGTGAACGGCCGTCATTTGACTGTATAACATACAGCGGGTGTACACAGAGAGATACGTAACCACTGTATTGCAGCTCGTGATGGGAAACCTGCATGGTCGACCAAGACATTTTACTGCAAAGTCCGCGAAATCAAACATCATGATGTGGGAAGCGCTGGGATGTTTGTGGATGAATTTCATGATAAGCATCGCCGGGTGTGGATGGATCAGGTTTTAATCACCTCAGAGGAGGCTACGGAAGCGTATATGGTCAAGGTACTAGCCGAATCTCATTGTTATAGCAGCAACTCATTTCTTGTAGGTTTTCAACATGTGTGCGAATATGGCAAGGCAAAGATGTCGGGTATAGCTGGAACAGTCCGACATGCGCCTGGCCTTGAATATGGCCAAAATGCCACAAGCCAGTTTTTGCCCGCCGCAATAGAGGAAACAGAATCTCTGATCAGGAAACCTCCCACTGAAGTCCGAGAAGGGAAGAAGTGGGGTGTTGAGTTTCCAGGGCATAAACAGGTGAAGGCTACAATAGAAAGACACCGAGCCATGCTTCGTCGAACCCAGACGGACTGATGCATTCCTTACCAAACTTGCACCGCAAATAATCCGCAGACATGCTGGAGACACAAAGGAACAGGTGCAGCTCCACCGGACCGACGCCGACAGCCGACTCCCCAGCCGACGCCACCTCTGCCCGGAATGCTACCTCTGCTCGGAACGCAACCTGCACCACCCAGTCACAATGCCAGAGCTCAACCTTCCCAAATTGTCAATTCGCCAGCTGGATATATGTCTTCACATAGTTCTCCTCCCTGCACAGAGTTTTTCAGACTTGATGCATATGCCCAGGATAGCCAGCACGATACAGATTTTGATCTAGATATGCTGACTGATGAAGGAACATCCACCGGTTAGTACAGTATGTGCTGTGTGGTAATGCAGCTAACATCCATTTTGAAGACCAGAGCAGCCTATTGAGCAAACCTGCAAGTGATGACAAGCATTGATTGAAAGGAAAGGGATTTTGGAGTGTATTATTATCTACAATTAGCGGACACTGTAAAGTATATTGTAAAGTATATATTAATATGTATTATTAAAGAACAATGTAGTGATCAATGAGAAAGTGAATGAAAACGCTTGAAAGTCTGCCAGAACAATGTCAATGACAGTGTACGCCAAATCGACTAATTGAATATTGCAGATACGCCTGTGGCAAAATGATCGTCAACGGAGCGTCAACGATTTTAGGTCAAGTAAGACTGGCAATTGAAAATTGACTCGGTCATGGTTATACATATTCGAAGTATTGGCCGCCTTTCTAGGCAAATATTATAACGACACGCTCCCTATAGCATCTTGGAAATGAGCTTCAATGGAGCATCAACAATTCTTGGTCTTGTAAACCAGGTAATTGTAAACTGATTGAATCGCTGTGTTGCATAACCGTTGTATTGGGTGCCTTTATAGACAAAACAGCAAGCGACACAGTCACTGCCCCATTCTCACAATGAGTGTCTACCGATCATCAACGATTTTTGGCTTTGCATTATCGGTTATCTAAGTGTTGATTTGTGATAGTAATTCATATAGGATGTATTGGCGGCCTTTTCAGGCAAAACAGTGCATGCGATGTTCATGACCCCATCTTGAAAATGAGCATCAACCGAGCATTAACGATTCTCAGTCTTCCAAGTCAGGTAATTACAAAGCGATCTGGTAGTGATTAGGCTGCATGGATGTATTGGCTGCTGTTATAGGCGAAAAAAAAGCGACATGGTCATTGCCCCATTCTGAAAATGAGTGTCACCTGAGCGTCAACGATTTTTGACTGTGCATCTTGGGTTATCTAAGTGGTGATTGATTGCAGACATCCTTAAAGAAGGTATTAGCCGCCTTCTCAGGTGAACCAGTGCGTGCAATGTTCGTTACCCTATCATGAAAATGAGGGTCAACAGAGTTTCAACGGAGTGTCAATGATTTTTCGCCTTCTAAGTTAGGTAATTACAAAGTCATCTGGTAGTGATTAGGCTTAATGGATGTATTGGCTACGTTTATAGGCGAAAAAGAAAGTGACATGGTCATTGCCCAATTTTCAAAATGAGCATCAACTGAGAGTCAACGATATTTGGCTTTGCATCTTGGGTTATCTACATGGTGATTGGTTGCAGACAGCCATAAATAAGGTATTAGCCGCCTTTAGCATCAAAAGCAACAGCGGCAGGCTTCCTGCCCCATCCCAAAAATGAGTGTCAACGGAGGCTCAACGATTTTTGATCTTGTACATTGGGTAATCATGGCATTGTGCGGATATGTGAGATCATAACTGTACTATTGACTGTCTTAGTACTCGTGAATACAGAACACAAAAGGCAAAACAGTGATTCCAAAACAACCGATGTCGCAACCTGCAAAGTGATCAAAAGGAATTTCTGGAATTTCCTTTACTGATTTTGATCAAGTACAATTATCAAACAGCAAAAGCAAGAGCATTATATAAATCTACAGACGGACCCGCTGGACAACCCGGGGACTACCCGCCAAATTCTGATGGGTTTGGAGATGTCCATCAAACCGTACCCAAATTGGCAGCCCAGGTGAAGTGACGACCCAGACTGTGTATTCAGTGACCGTTAAGTTCCGACCCGGAACCGGACCTGAAGTAGTGGTCTAGAATCATTGTTTACCCTAGCTGTCAGTAATACTGCTAGTTCAGTTATACTGTTTAAATTTAACAAATCTGTTATTGCCATTGCCATTGCCGTTGAATTGCATTTAAAAGTTTGCTTTGGCTGTATGATATTAGAATACTCTCCTTACAGTAGTTTGATAACTGCGAAATTGACATGAGTTGTATAAACACTTAATGGTATCAGTATATAATATATCTAGCTGTATTGAACAAACTATAAACATTGCATATCTATCAATTAGATAATAGTTCATGGTATAATCCTTCTCATGTTCCTTCTCACATTGCAAATCAGCTAGGCTAAGTTTAGTGATTGAATCCTTGGGGGATGAAACTGCATAAATAGCATGGATGTGAAATTATGGAGAATGACATTGATGAATGCTGGCTAGGTGAAATGTATACCAGTGCTATTTTCATGCCACCAGATCATAAAGCGAAGTAGTTTCTGTCTCGAATTAGGTTTTTTAATGGTAGATTTCTTGGAGTACTTTGCTTGAACCTAATAACCATTAGCAAAAGTGCAAATGAACTATAGGCTGCACTACGCGCAGCTCAAAGCAAGCTTGAAATCCTGCTACATTGCCTGCGTGAGAGAGCCATGCTTCGGAAGGAGCAGTGTATTCCACAGGAAGCTTTTGGGCAATGGATAACTCTGAGTTTGTGGAAGCATTGGCTAATAGAATGCTCTAAGTCTGTGAAAGCTTTGACGCTGGCGTTCAAGTAGCCTACCTACTTGCCTAAGCACTTCTGCTACTGTGATCACCATCACCAACACCATTGCCATCACCATTAACATTACCATCGCCATCACCATCACCATCACCATCATCATCAGCCCCCGACCAAATGCGCACAGATATGACCACAATTGATTGGAAGCGGGTAGCAGATTCCACTGGAAAATCTGAGTCAGAGATCTGCTCTCCCCAAGATCCAATCGTCTACCATTCCTGCGGAATCTAAGGCTGCATTTGTCAACACCATGACTGTAAGGCATCATGAGATCTTGTGGCGGTGGCCATGCTAAATTTAAGGTTCAGACTATGATGTCAACCGACGTTATGATTTCAGCCACCGTATGCCCCGCCCACCACCTGCCACACGCCACATGCCACACCATACGCCACCAGCCAAACACTGCCTGCCATACGCCACCTGCCTCAAGACTCCCGGTGCCTGGTGCCTGCATCTCAGCAAGTCTCATGATTGGCACACAGGAGCATACATGGGAGCTTATAGTCAACTGAGATTGAGAGCGTCCTGCCTCTTGAAAGTGTACTTGGGAGAGTAGAGCCAAGTATGCAGGAGGTGTGTCATCGAGTGCAACTGGGAGTGTATTTGAGAGCGTGTTCGGGAGTATGCTTGAGAGCGTCTTGAGCCCTTACTTGGGAGCATACAGTCAAGCAGTCTGAGAGTTTGCCATCGAGTGCAATTGGGAGTATATTTGAGAGTGTGCTAACGAGTATGCTTGAGAGTGCCTTGACATCTTACTTCGGAGCGTACAGTCAGGCAAGCTGGGAGTTTGCCATCGAGTGCAATTGGGAGAGAATTGGGAATGTGCTTGGTAGTATGCTTGAGAGCGTCTTGAGGGCTCAGTTGGGAGCGTGCAGTCAAGCAGGCTGGCAGTGTGCCCTGGAATGCAATTGGAAGCGTCCTTGAGAGCATGCCTGGGAGTGTACTTGAGAACGTACTCGGAGGTGGACTTTGGAGCGTACTTGGAGTGTACTTGGGAGCGTCTTGAAAGCTTACTTGCGAGCGTATTTCGAGCAGGCTGGGAATTTGCCATCAAGAGCTATTGGGTGGGTACAGTCAAGCAGGCTGAGAGTGTGCAATGGAGTGCAATCAGGAGTGTACATCAGAGCGTACTCAGGAGCGTGCAATGAAGTGCACCTGGCAGGTGGCTTTGATGTTTGTTGTATGCAGCATGATGTGTAGTATGCAGCGTGATGTAAAGTATCCAGCACACAAAATCGCATGCATATGATAGTAATCTAGTCAACGTGTAGGTCCATCGGACCTCATAGTACCACGCATCAAATATGCCATGGATTACCATCCGAGAAACAGCTTCTCTATGAGTTACGTGTCGTGTAAGGTTATTTTTCCCGGTAACTACTTCAGTTGCAGACCCAGTGGAAGTATATTGCCTGCAGACATTATTGACCTACAAACGTATGACAATACAGTAACAAAAATATCAAAGCTATAATTAACATGAAATTGTGTGAGTAAGGAACAGGAAAAATATATTTGTATCAATATTCTAGAAGAGTTGAACTTGCTTAAGACTATAGAGAGCTTTCTAAAGCCTCATGATAATTAGTAATATGTAGGTCCCTTCAAGTTGATCTTTCAGGCAGCCTTCAGGTATAATCATATCCATTTCATTGTCATCAATTTTAGAGCTGAGAAATATGACAATATACCAATCAATAATAATCTATCCATATCGTCCAATCTGTGAGAAGAGATATCAAAAGGTAGTTAGCTTTCCAATATTTCTATAATTTGTCATCAATGAGTCTGCTTACAGTCTGTGATAACTAGCCCTACTGGATATTATATAAATTCTTTGCCATTGCTCTGAGTTTAAATAATCTAACTAGAGCTAACTGGCTATATATATAATCAAAGTGTATTTATAGAATTGTCTATAGTGAAAGAATGGTATTAGAGAATGAAAGGGCTCATGATATTAATACATCACTTATAATAAATCTCAAAGTGAACCTGGCGTAACTTCTACAGATGTCGATCGATTTGCTTTGATTGTGTTTACTGCCAGCTCAGATGCCATGAACATTTTCATTCAGGCATTTCTGGAACTTGTAGTAATATAACTGAAGGTCGATAGTGGTGGTGGGCATTCAAACAACATCTTCGCCACGGCTATGGCATATCAGTGGGCAGTGTGATTTTCACAGTATCATTACCAATAGTATTCAATATCTACTATTATTGTCAGAGTAATTATGTGCAATGATTACCACAGTGTAGAAGAATAATTGTATCCAACTTATACGAGAGATTTCATCTTGAACATGTACATGCTGGAAGATTTCAGTGTGTTTTATTATAATCCACACAGTGATAAACATATATGATATAATTTGTGTAGCTGTAAGTACCAGTTCTGTAGACTTTACCCCAGTCTTCGAGAGGGGCTGGGCCGGGCCGGGCATGATGTTTTTAGGCCCGGCCTGCAGGCTGTATGTGAAACCTGGCCAGCCGCACTTAGGATGGTCTTTTCCTAAGAGAAGCCTGGAAAGCCGAATAGCCTTTGCAGGCCGAGTGATTGGTTGTGATTTACTCCTGCGGGTGGCATACACATCATTGACAATGTCATAGAGCCATGGTATCACTACTGGCTATGCTATAAATTGGAGACGTCAAACACACACTAAAGGAGAATGCATGGACTGGAAGGGTTGACAGATAAGGGCCTATGTCTGAAACAATTGGCTATGGGGTAGTGGGGATCATGAACATTTCAAAACAAAGTATACCTCACAATCCTGACCTCATAGCCTTGTTTTACAACTTCTCTGGCTGTCTTTCCAATGCACAAAGCATCTCCTCCAGCTTCCTGATCTCATTTGACTCCACAATGCCAGCTTTTTCGCAAGACTTCAAACATTCAACTGTACAAATCTAGTGTTAGCAACAGGTCCGGGCAACCCGCCAGCGGGCCGGGTTTGGAACGCAGAAACGGGTCCGTTTGATTCCAGACCCATCCAAAACCCAGACCCGCAGACTCATGGCGGGCTAAACCTGGACCTGAACCCATCAAATCGCGGGTCACGCCAGGTTTGGCTAGACCTGACGGTCCCAATCTCTGTTTCCACATATCGGGTTTCACATTTCTGGTCGCGTTCAGATATGCTACCATTGATCGTACAATATTGACATTGGTACATCACAGTCCATTTTTGATGTAATAGCCGCCGTAATGATCAGAACAAATAGACACACGCGCCCTACCACATCCTGAAAATTAGCATCAAAAGAGCGTCAACAATTGTTGGTCTTGTGTCTTGGGTAATCTGGGGTTGCGAAAGGTCAAATACAGTCATAAACAAAGTATTGGCCACCTATATTGCAAAAAAAGCAAGTGAAACGCTCCCTACCCCATCTTGAAAATGAGTGTCAACGGAGCGTCAATGATTTTGGGTCTTGCATCTTAGGTAATTTGAGCGGCGCTTGATCACATGCATCCATATTCAAAGAATATGGCAGCCTTCATGGGCAGATATGTACAGAATATTCCTGCCACATCCTCCAGGACAGTAACAACTCATTTTACTTACAGAGCTACCACTAAGTATTCGTGAGCCTTTTAGCATACCAAAACAGTCTAAACCATGTATATAGACAATAACGTCCACATTGCGCTGTAATTAACCATAATGGAAGGCCAACAATCGTTGACACTTCGTTGACGCTCATTTTCATGATGGGGTAGGGAGCATTTCACTTTCTCTTTTGGCTATAAAGGCAGCCAATACTTAGTTTATGACTATGTGCAACATATCACCCCGCTGATTACCCAAGATACATCACCAAGAATCGTTGACGCTCCGTTGACACTCATTTTCATGATGGGGCAGGGAGCGTTTTACTATCTCTTTTGCCTATAAAGGCAGCCAATACTTCGTTTATGACTATTTGCAACCAATCGCCCACAAGATCACCCAAGATACATGACCAAGAATTGTTGACGCTCCGTTGACACTCATTTTCATGATGGGGCAGGGAGCGTTTCATGTTCTCTTTTGCCTATAAAGGCAGCCAATACTTCGTTTATGACAATTTGCAACCAATCGCCCCCAAGATTACCCGAGATACATGACCAAGCATCGTTGTCGCTCTGTTGACACTCATTTTGCCACGGGTGTATCCACAATATGCAATCATTTAATTTGCCATAGTCTATCATTCACATTGATTTGGCAGCCTTTCTAGCATGTTCATTTACTTTCTTCTTGATCACTACATTGTTCTTGAATAATACATATAAATATATCCTTTAAAATATACTTTACAGTATCCGCGGATTCAGGATGATAATAATCTCCAGAATGCCATGCCATTTGATCAATGCTTGTCATCACTGCCAGGTTCGCTGAATACGCTGCTCTGGTCTTCACAATGACTGTTAGCTGCATTGCCCCACAGCAGATAGTGTACTAACCGGTGGATGTGCCATCATCAGGCAGCATTTCTGCATCAAAATCTGTATCGTGCTTGCTATCCTGGGCAGATGAATCGAGGGTAAAGGATTCAGCACAGGCAAGAGATGTATGTGAATACGCATATCTGGCCGGCAAATTGATGATTTCGAGACGTTGAGCACCGGAAGTGTTCCAGGTTGAGGCGGGTGGTGTTTCAGGCAGAGGTGGCGTCTGCTGTGGAGTCGGCTCTGGAGTCGGCTCTGGAGTCTGCTCTCTTCGTTGATTGGGCGGTGGTTCACCTGTTCCTCTGTGTCTCCAGCGTGTCTGCAGATTGTTTGCAGTGACATTGTGATAGGGAAGGTGTCCGGGGGTGTGGTTTTGACGAAGCATAGCCGGGTGTCTTTCCATCGCAGCCGTCACCTTTTCATGCCCAAGAAACTGAACACCCCACATCTTCTCTTCTCAGGCCTCGGCGCGATGTTTCATGATCAGATATTGTGTTTCCTCTATTCTGGCATGCAAAAACCCTCCTTTGGCCATATTGGCCATGATCAAGGCCAGGCGCATGTCAGACTGTGCCAGCTGTACACGACCTCCCTGCCTTGCCATCGTAGCAGACATGTTCAACACCTACAAGAAATCAGTTGCTGCTTCAAATGATGAGATGCGGCTACTACCTCAACCATATACGCTTCTGTATCCTCCTATAAGGTGATCAAAGCCTGTTTTGTCAACTGTTGGGGATGCTTCTCAGGAATTTTGTCCCCGAAAATCCCTGGGCTTACAACATCATGATGTTCGATTTCACGGACTGTGTGGAGATATGCCTTAATCAACTATGGGGCTTTCCATTGCTGACAGCGATACATTGGTCACGTAGCTCTTGGCGTACACCCGCTGTACGGAATATGGTTAATCGACAGCTGTTGATCATGGTATGGATATACTCACGTCCAACTGCATGCTGCTACTAATTCGTGCTGCTTCCAGTCATACGGACGATTGTTAAATCTGCATCCTGGGTCATCTTTTTGGTGGCTTCATTGGCAGCATTGCGGTGGACTAACCGGTTTCTGCGTTCTTGCTGTGTGCTGATATGTGACGTATTAGACGATGCACCTGCCAATCGGCTGGATTTCTATCTGCTCGGACCTGTCTGAGGTGGTTGTGTATCCAGGATTTGCTGGTGTGGAATAGGAGAGGAAGACGATAACGAAAAGAAGTGGGAAGTTCTGACAATTATATACTTAGCTTCATGTCAGAATGGAATAATTAGCTGCCAACATGTTCTATATACTCAGGACAAATTCTGCTGCATATAGCTGCAGGTTGCAGGCGTTTCCCACAGCCCCAGGATGTGCAAGATGTCAGACCATTGTTGTTTGTGTGTTAACAGGGATAAATCGCGGTGTACGACAGCCGAAATCGCATGAGTGTCAGCTGTAAATAGGACATTGTGCGAGGGAAAGGATGTCTGCTGATGTTTGTCCCAAAGAATCCCCGGGATAATACATGAGACTGATGGTAACAATTAAGTCATGTTGTATGGTTAGCCTAACTATTCCCGATTCATTGACATTTACAAGGGTGGTTTTGCTTTGTTCCAGATGAGTAAACATACTAACCTTGACATAAAAGATTCAGCTTGCCTCCATATTGTCCATATCTTGCAACATCCAACATCTCGCCCAACAACAAAGTCAACGCAAACTGCAATGGTTAATGCTCCAAAGAAGAACTTTTCGCCACTTCCAGTGGGCAGATACGGCAAATCGACAATGTGGTTTACCCAACGATGTCATCAAGCGAATGAAGGCAACACCGGCTTGGAGGCAGAAAGTGTCCGTGCCCTTGGGGCATTGCGTAGCTTGAGATCCAAAATGAAGCTTGCGGCTGAGACACGACGAGAAATGCACTTCCTGAGCAATGCAGAGAAAAACAACTGGATTGGGGATTATATTGAGAGAGAAACCGCTGGGGCAAGAACACGAGTTCAAGATGCAGAGGCAGTGGTTCAGCAAGAGCAGGAAGATATGAAGCATGCTGAGATCGTGGGATTGATGAACAGAGAGCCCGAGAAGTCTTTTGATGAGATGATGGTTGCTATCGGAGACAGTCTGAGTGATCTTGCAAGTTCCAACGATGGGGAGGATGGGGAAGATGAGGATGATGAAGAGACCGAGCAGGGCAAGCTGAGTGAAGATGACAAACCCGGCTGGGTGATGGGCACAATCACCGAAACGGTACAGCTGCGCAAGGACAGGAATCGGCAGAAGCAAATGAAGATTGACGATTTGACACACCCGGGATGGGAGGATGCAGCCAACTACATCTGTGAAAGATATAAGATGTACGGCACATGTGAATTGAGGGTTCCGGCCATCATTCAACCCCAAACGGATGATGACGCTGTGGCACCTGCACTGACATCATTTGGAGAGCATATGGAGTGTCTTGGGATTGTCCCCGGAATATCGCAATTGCCGCAAGGGACTTCTCGATCAGGAAGCTGTCATATCAGGCTAGGTTCAGTGAAGCCGCAGTCGAACACGAGCATATCTGGTCTTGAGCCTGGTGCAGAGCGCGATACGTCATCATTGCTCAATGTGAAGCCTGTTGAACCACTAAGCTTTTACCCGTGCAGATAGCCTCCAGCTAATTACTATATAGATTTCGGATTTGGACGAAGACATGGTGCCGGCTCCTGCATCAGCTGGGGAATGGATACGCAAAGTGTAATTTTTGACCTCAAATCTTTGAGAACAGCAAGTTGTTTACCAATTTTGCTACGTGTCAGCTTTTTCTTGATTTCAGTGGCCAAATTGTGAGACATGATAATTTGTCTGTGCATGTGCAAGGGTCGAATGCACCATGCGAAAGTTCTAGAATCCAAATCATGAGGAAAAAGTGCCAAAACATTCAATTTCCATCTGCAAGTGACTGTTAAGCGACAAAGCAAATGCTATATGAGTAAAGAAATATACCAACAAAATTTAACTGAGTGATGTCATACATGTCATAGAATGGTCGGTCAGTGCTAATGACAAATTTGTCTGAACAATGACCGTCATGCTGCATTCATCCATGTATCCAACTGCATAACTCTCCACACAGACCACGTGCACATGGTTGAGATATTTGAAATTGCTTGGGGTGCGTCATGGAAATCGAGGAGAAGGAGCAGGATAGGGAAAGGTGAGGAAGTTGAGCTATATTTACCAAAAATTATTGAAATGATCTACATGCCATAAATTACTGGCTGAAAGCGCGGGAATGTGATAGGGCCATGTCATCTCTCACTCAGATAGTGTGGACAGCATTTGATCAGAAATTGAGAGGTAACAAAACTCCTGGATGCAAACGATAATACATACAAACACAATATTGGATGTCAATGATGTGTATATGATTTGTTGCGTACAATCATTGTGTGTACAGAGGCTGTTTCGATGTGATTACTGTGTGCGTCGACAGAGTGCCAACAATTTTTAGTCTTACACATTCGGCAATCAATGGGCGCCATTGTCACATACTGCCAACGTGAATGCATTGGTGGGCGTTATAGCAGAAAAGGCAAATGACACGCTCGTTGCCATATCCTGAAAATGAGCATCAAGGGAACGTGAATGGAGTGTCAACGATGTTTGCCATTGCATCTTGGAATATCGATAGGGCTGCGTGGTCAAATTAACTCAGAATCGAACTATCCGCCACCGTTCTAGGCAAACATGGTTACGGCAACATCACTAATATGTCATTGAAATGAGCGTCAACGGAGATTCAACGACTTTTGGCGTTGCATTAAAGACGACGCAAGGGCTGTGCGGCAAAGTTAATCCATAATCGAACTATGGACCGCCTTTCTAGGCCAAAACTGTTGTAACAACATGGCTAATATGTCCTAAAATTGTGGGTCAACGGAGAGTCAATGACTCTTTGCACTGCATCTGGGAAATTGCAATGGCTGAGCGGCGACATTAAGCCATAATCATACTATCAGCCGTCTTTCTAGGCGAAAATCGTTGCGACAAGATGGCGACTCTCTCCTAAAGATGAGCGTCAACGAAGCGTCTACGACTTTTGACCTTGCATGATAGAAAATGCATGGGTTGTGTAGCAACGTTAATCCAAAATCAAACTATCGGCCGCCTTTCTAGCCAAAATTAGT
>Ga0307515_10000397_pt1 | contig 105089 bp, 103 predicted proteins | sample 17_EM_MG_FD_194513 | JGI IMG/M metagenome (GOLD analysis project Ga0307515, IMG submission 194513) | Populus trichocarpa ectomycorrhiza microbial communities from riparian zone in the Pacific Northwest, United States - 17_EM | ecosystem: Host-associated > Plants > Roots > Unclassified...
GCGAGACGTATCCGTTTACTGAAAAAGCGATAATAGTGTAAGGGCACGTACGCCAGCGTTCGGCCTTATAGGCATACGTATGGTAATTATGGTATACGGTTGCAAACGTGGACTCGAGTGATAGTAAGTATAGGTAAGATTATCGCTAGAGATCTAAGTCTCGTGGCGAGCTGACTATATAGATGGCCGTTACCCGGCCACAGTCATGTGTCGCCGTTACAAAGAGATGGAAACGAGAACAAAAAAGGCTTTGGGTTGATGGGCAAGAGGGGGATGATGGGTATGACGGTGTTGAAAAGGTTTTGAAGAAGCCAAAGATTTCATTGTCAATGTCTCTCGTTTTTGCAGAAGAAAAATGTTCGCAGGCTCTGATGGATTTTTTATCTTGTACAGATGTCGGTAGAATTAGTGGAGTGGTGGAGGAGGCGGAAAACTCAGATCACGAGGAGTCGAGTGATGGGGGGGTGTAAAAGTTGATGTTGTTTTTTGTGGCGGTTTTCTTTTGTTAGAGGGGGGAGAGGACTCGCGACTTTGCTTTTGTTTCTTATGTTATGGAAGAAGCGGGGAGGAAATGTGTACGGGATATATGCCATGGCCGCCAGCGGCCGAATGCAATATGATTACAAACAAACAAACAAAAGCACCCCATGAATATGAAAAATGGCGATTGTATAAATAATATACAGGCTTTTCAGGATTAAATTTAATATATAAAAGAGTCCGTTAATAAAGACAAATTTTTAGAGAGTTGGGAAGTAAGTAGCTTTTGTGCAGTGATTATGGACTCGCTAAAATACCTAGCAGTTAGGCGAAAACAACAAGTAGGACCACCTTTTTCCAACACCACAATTCCTAAAAAAATTTATACTGTAGTTTCCGAATATTCTATATCTGAACTTTCATGTATCCAAATGCTATACCCTATTTCTTTCTGGCTGTTGCGTGGTTGTGGTGAAATGGGTTATGGAATGCAGGTACACGATCATGGAGGCAAAAAGGGAATCTACAGTGTCACAATTTTAATTTCTTCAAGATATTATAAAGCGCTCTGCCGGCACATCCTCAATCTTCCACAAGCCCTTGACCATGCCGCATGCCTCCAGAATCTCAACAGAATCCGACCGACGCCCTCCCTGCTTTATCCGCCACGAGATAGCCTTTCTACGAAAAGAAGTTCGCGGGCTAATATCAATTCCCTTACATTTCGGGGACAAGACAACACTAGAATCACTTACGTCAAAGATAGCCCACTGATCATGCGCTCCAGTTTTTCCACACCACAAGAAGCCATCCCTGAAAACCCGTTCAATGATAAATTCCTGACCTTTTCCCGGGTGAAGATTAGCAGAAAAGAATCGGTAGGCATCGGATTCAGTATTGACAAACGGAGGCTGGCGCAGAATAAACTGATGCGTCTGGGGGTCAATCACTTCCGTGACGCTTGTAGGTAGCTCCGGCGCAGGTCCCCAACGTCTCGGATCTTTCAGATCTGCGCTCGTAGGACACCGGATCGAGTGCCAGACCGCTTCAGCCAAATTGACATATCCCATTTCTACCATTTCTCGGATAATGCTCCAGAAGATTTGTTGGGTGACACGACTCGCACTGCTAGGTCCACTCTCATATCTATTGCGATTTGCCAAACTAGACCAAAGAGACGAGTACTGTTCTTGAACCCTGGGAAGGTAAACACGTGTGTCTATCTGCCAGAGCCAGCCTGAAACCAAGAATCCCTCATCAAGGACCTGCGAGTCGATCAAGCAATGTATATAGGTATTTGTCAACTCCTCGAAATGTTCCAGTCTTTCAAAGGATATGGAAGATGGAGGTGTCCAAGAAAAAGTCTTGTGATTTCTGGTAGTATTGATATCATCGACCGCATTTGTCTCCTCTGAGGCTCCATAGGCATGAGCAAAGCCTATCATGAATGAAATATCCCCATTGAACAGTGCCAGCGCAAAAGCGCACGTGCTGAAGCTGTAAGTGTCAGAGGCAACTTTCTCGGTATTGATTCGAATCGGGTAGTTGCAAAGATTTGCCAGGATGGCGATTCTATCGGGAATCCTCGAGTTTTGGCGTTTACCAAGAAGCTTGAGGGCCTGTAGGCCGTTACATCCGTATCTTGATTCTGGATCTCTCTCCCCGCCTATCCATGCCGGAGAAATCTTGATCAACCACTCTATAGCACTCTGTGCTCTCATTTTCAAAGCCTCGGGTTGGTCGTCTGCATAGAACCCTGTCCATGCATTGATCCACCCCACACCCATTATAAAAATCTCAATTGACACAGTGACCTCGCCCGGTATACGTCCAAGGTATATCGACTTATCTAGACCCGGGTCGCATCGAATCAGTAGTTCCATCGTGTCTCCGGCTGCAGCCACCTCTTGATATATCCATGCACGACTCAACCACCGGCCTTCCGCAAGTAGCTCTAACACCTCAACCGCACTCTCGTACTCCTCCGCTGTGAATGGCTCCCCAAGAACAATTTTAAGCAGGGCGTCCATATGAGCCTGCGTTTTGATATATGCGTTCATCAAGCCTACGGGATGTGAGGCTCGCTGGTAAACTAGGTCCATAGACTGGATACCGAATTCCTTGTCAGAGCGGTCAGTTTGCTCGATACACTCTTGGTCGATCCAGATTAATCTGACGCCCTCAATCGCGGCGTATTTCATCGCGCGGTCCAAAATTTCGCGTGGAGCCTGGCTGTGGCGGAACCCTGATGTCGTGCGTACGACATATGGTTGCTCCAAGAATACTTGCTGCATTTTCTGCCCAAACAGCCAAAAAAGCAAATAAGATGTGAAACTCAAGATTGTATAAAGCAGTGGTACAAATAGTCGGTTAACTATTAGGTGCATGATCCCAGAGGACCGCCGCGGTCGTCGCCAGCAGTACGAAACTGCAACGTAGTGGATACAGTCCGGGATTTCCCCTGGGTCGGTGACCCGGAAATATCCAGTCCCCCCCGGTTGTAGCCGCTCAAAGCTTAGACGACCATCGCAAGCGCATGGAAGATCTGATGTGTTCTCCGAGTAGGTATCGGCTTCGCTGATGTCATCAGATGCGGATATTTCTTCGACTTCGTTGCAATTCTCTCTTCCCTCTTCTTCGACTTCTTTGCTTCCATCCTCTCTCCCCACCTCTTCCACCATCTCTCCCCCTTCCTCTCGCGCCTCCTCTCCTCCCTCCTCCCTCTCCTCTTTACTATCCTCTTCTTCTACGAATTCCTTTGGTACCATGATGAAGCGCAAATTATTAGCCCATCGGTGTAAGTTATCTCGTAGTAATGTGTGCTGCCGTAGTTCGAGAATATCCTGCCGGAAGGCTGGCCCAGGTGAGCCGTAAATATCGCCAAAGGTTTTATCTATGTCGAGTTTCATTAAGTGCGAGGAAGTCCTGGATGCGAAGCACTATCGCGTGCATGTAGGGATCGTTCATTCTTAAATAACTTGGGCATCAAGGCGTCTAATGAAGAGCTTCTTGCATGATCATTAGTGGGGTGTGCTTCATTATTTTAGAGTACTCGGGTAGGCAAAAAGAAGTGGGACACCCCATTTTGGCTAGCTACCGCCATAAGGGGGAATTATCAAGGATACTACATACGTCTTTGGTAAAGCATGCCTCGATATTTACTGCAAACAGAAAATTTGCTGTGCACTAGCCTCGGCCTCCCAGTCATCACCCTATTCTCCCACCAAATGATTTGGGGTGTCCCACTTTTCCCTACCCCGAGTATGTTGGCTTAAGCGCTTGAGATTGCGAGCTTGCTCAGGATACCACGTCACTGCAACACAAAAAGAATGTTATACAAGAGGATAGAACCAACCTGTGAACAACCTTACGCTATTTGGAACTTCTCTAATAGAGCCTTAAGATTGCCGGAATGAAACCTCGAGTGATCTCTACTCTATCATTGCTTCTTAATAATTCAATGTCGGGCCAAGACTCCCCACCTGAACTGACTTGTGGCTAGTCCCCCTTAGCCCCGAAGAGCTGTTGCATATATGGTCCACCTCCCTGGCGTACGGCTTATGGGCTTCAGCTGGGCTGATGCATAATCTCCTTTAGATGATGGTCATTTCAGACTCAGCTGGAGATGCCAGCTGAGTGCGCATGCATGCATACAAGACATACTCTGAATACCGTATATATAAGATCACGAATGTACCTGTACTTGAATATACAAGCTTCTAGCAATCAGTACATTTTGACAGGTTATGAGCCCGGTTATCGCTACTATCTAAAAATCTCACGATCTTTCTTACAATCTCTTTCACAATCTCCAAAAGAGCCTCAAGAACCCTACACCTTGTCACCATAGCAACAGCCCCCTAAACAGCACTAAAACTCAACACCATCTACACGATCTCACGATCCCATGATGTCTTTTTTAATAACTTTCCCTGAACCTGCCTTCAACAAAACCGAGTGGGGTGACATCCCAAAGTTCACTCACACCAACTACGACGAATGGAAAGACGACATGATACTAATCCTATCAGCCATGAAAGTATATGCAATTGTCACTGGAGATAATCCTGAGCCGCAGCCCCACAATTTCGACCACGATGACAACTATCATGATTGGAAGGCTAAGGAAGCTGAGGTTGCATATATAATCAGACTGTCTTATTCCCCTGAAGTACGGCGCATTGTCAAAGGAATAAGAAATCCTCATGAGATTTGGAACATACTAGAAACCAGCCTGGACACTGCTGGATCTTATAGTATCTGCAGACAGGACATTCTTTGCCAGTTCTGTGCTTGCCGACCTAAGGAGGATGAACCACTTAAAGCATACTTCACCAAGCTTAGTAACTACCGCATACAACTGGACCATACAGACGACGCAATTACTGATAATGGTGGAGTAGTCTTGAGGCAGTCTCAGAAGAAAGGCCTTATCTCCATGTCAACTCAAGGCAGAATTCATTGCCTGTTCAGAGGCTTTCAGAGATGCGAAATGGTTACTCCAATTACAGAAAGACATTCATGGCAAAGGCTTACCACTACTGCCAATCAACTGCGACAATCAGGGAGCTCTTGCTCTTATCACCACGGGAATCATAAAGGCTCACACTAAGCACCTCAATGTGTGTTATCACAATAGTTGAGATCTGCACAAATGCCGAATAGTCAGCTACTCCTATGTACACATGGATGAAAATGTGGCAGATATATTCACAAAGACACTTACTAAGGATAAGCATAGGAAGATTAGGAATGCAATGGGTTTATGGTAATGGAGGTCAATTGGAGGTCAATTTAAGGTTGTTTCACTTTTCTTTTGGGCATACGGATTTCTTTGTTTATATGGAAGGCTACAGTAGTACTCTTTTCCTGCTCACTTCTCGAGCAGGGTTTTAAGGAGGCTACTATGGGAATCACAAGTTGCGCATCATCTTTGTTTGATTGTTTCTTGCTCCATGGAGCGTAGCAAGTGGGGGGAGTGTTGCGTGTAAGTCTCAGCATCGTCTGAAGTCTTGTATGAGAATGAAGACTTGTATGAAGATGGTGACTGTATGAGGATATGCATCAGGACCAGGGTGATGCGTCTCATGTCAGGTAGTGCATACGCGTACGCATATGGTAGATTGTACATATACGGTCTTTGGCCCTCGAGATAGAGCAATCAATATACTTTCAACAAAGAGCCTCATAGAAAATGTGAGTGATGGTGCATGATTATTGGAAGTTGACACTGAAAATAGGCTTGGTTTAACTCGGCATATTTCTGACAACTGGCTTTAGTCGCTGCGATTTCTATGCAAAACACTTTAACATTGACGACGGCGAATTTGGTCGTGGAACAGAAAATGAGAAGGAAATCAATTTGACCCCCAACAGATGTGATTTGCATGGGGAAACTACGTCACAAGCAAGGAGGAGTCATAGAGAGAATGAGGCGGTTGCCTAGATATGAGGCGGTTGCCTAGAAATGAGGTGGTGGAAGAATAATGGGTACGGACCAGTTACGAGCAAAGGAATAGGATGCATGGTACGCGGGAGATATTGGCTTGGAAGGAAAAAATGTGTTGTCTAGGCAGGGTTAAGGTCCCATCTCCCACATGCTTATCGGCGGATGCATCGATCACACTCGCACGTTAGGCTTTCCTCGTGCATAAGGAACAGACAGAAACTAAACTCCTCACTCTTGATAACTGGGATCCAGATGGTGAATATCAATAGTTTAGTTCGACAGAGTGCCAACGACGATTTGTGGAGAAGGGTAGGTGGTTAGATAAGATGTGATAACGTAAATTAGATTAGATTAGATACTATGGCTCACGATTTGGACTACATCCGTCGCCGGTCATACATCAAGAAGTCCAGATTTCCGACAAGTTGTTTACAATGCTGCAGTCATCACCGTGTGGAGTACAGTCCTGCAAGCGAGTCTGACACGACGGGATGATAAGGACAAAGATGAGTAAATTGCACTTTGGGCTCGAAGCAATGCATGTAGACTGTTGAGTACAATTCCGTGACTAGGATCTAGCTCCCCGATTCGTGGAATTAAGTTGGTGAGGGTTGTATTCTCCAACTTTACACAAACACTTCACAAAGAAGCTACAAGTCCCGAATTCTGCGGTATGTGAAGTTAAGCTCTCCCTTGCCTGCCAGGGCATATTCGTATCAGCTAGGTGCGTAAGCACCCTAACCCTGTGGAACACTGCCCGTGAATTACCTATCATCTTCAACCTCGTTTCAAATCCTCAAGTTGTTACAGATCAACTTCGCGAATTTAGTTGTACTATTCGCGTACAGGCACCGGCGCTTCTGGAGAGGAACACGTGTCTCGCGGCGTGCATGATGCACATGTACCTACTCAATTATCTCAAAGAGTGCCTGGAGATCGCTGCGGCAGTTGCTGTTGTCGGTCTCCCGGTTTGCGAAAGCTGATTTTCTCCTGGTTGAAGCGCAAGAAGGTTCACTCCCGCCGTAGCTCGTTGGTCAGTCAGTCGATCTAGCCGGATTCGCAACCGGAGGTCTTTCGCAATTACGAGGTCTATTTTATCATGGATCGATCACACAGTGTTGCATGGAAAACTAGAGCTTTTAGTTTGCTTCCCCTGTCGCAAGGCTACCGGCAATCCATAATTAGAATGCATTCAGTTTCAGTCTAGATACCGATGGCACCCATTATTTGGCCTAGCATATTTACTGGCCGGTTGAAAATAGTTGCCGCGATTTACAGATTGCTATGACGTACCCTTGAACTAAATGTACTTGTTCGGATGTACGTGCATTGATCTATCGCATTTTCTGCAATAGAAGGCAATTGCGGAATTCGCTGAAGCCATAACCCCTTGTGCATCTTTCAAACCATTTGGTAGGCGCCTGGGAGTGCAATTTTGCAACACAACTGGACGTCAAGCTTCACAACACACGTGAGTACCGAATATCTTTGACCTTCCTTTGGATGAAGGCCATTCACCGCGACATTCATTGACTATTCTTAAGGAAAATTCTACAGAAAGATCGATATCTCCATTAGCTTTATTTCGTAACGGAATTAAAATCTTCCAGAACTCAATCCTCTACTCGAAAGCACACACCGGTTACCTACGGGTATATTTTCTGTATACGAGCTTTCTACTAGTGATAACCAGAATGAGACTTGTGCAATCCGGAATTTAAACTAACAACCCGAAGCACAGATTACTTCGGTCAGTACAGAGTTCGGCCACAACCAGTACCCTAGCTGCCAACCCTCCTCGTAGACCTCGAGATGGCGGCACGTAAGTTCTCAAACCTCTGGTGGATCTTTGTTGGTATACTAACCCTACTTAAATTTGCAGTCAATCCACCGGATAAGGAGCTGATGAGCTTTCTTATCAATCACATATTCCTACCTCCCCAGTTACCTACAGTTAATGAAGGTGATACTTCTCAACGGGAACAGAGTATGCTCCGCCTCCTAGCTACGGCCGCGAAAAACTATCAATCTTGTGCGGAGGAGCAACATGTGAAGGAGAAGCTCGGCGTCGTCCACCAATTGCTGTCGTCACTTGCCGAGATCAGATGCAGGGGTAGGGGTGGTATTTCTGCGGATGTGCTGAAGGAAAAAATCGTCGGGATGGCACGGGGTGGTGAGTACGAGATATAGAAATGAGCCCGTCTCTGTTATTATTGCGGCGACTGACAGTACCAGAGGTCATTATTTTACACATTGCTGCGCAGAATGCGGGGATGGTATTGCGACATACCGGAGCGGAGATAATATTCGAATCTTTTGAAGTTTCACCAGCGGCTACAGAGGTGATGGCAGCCACTGGACGACTTGTTTGCTCATATCCCGGACCCATCATAGCTGTCGGAGTCAACATTGTCCAAAGCATATCCTTCGCACAGTACTTAGCTTCAATGTTAGAGCAACTTGACAGCGAGGTACTAGAACAAATGATACCCGCGCCGAGTGCCCAGCCCAGAGATACAGCCAGTCCCATGCTGATCACCGGTATGCTCACTGGAATCTTACGCGGCCTCGGGCGCCCCATCAACTCAGCAGATCTTCGGATTCAGAAACATATCCGCGATGATGTGTTATCGGTTACTAACTCGCCATACCCTCTCAATTGGCGGCGATCTCCTCTCTGGCTGGTCCTGAGGGTCGCATTGCAGACGACTCTGCGGGATAGGAGCAATCACAGCTTGTACAAATCCTTCATGTCATATTTTATGGCAACCATCCTGGAACAGGCATTACGAATCAGGTGGAATAACGACACCTTGTTTGTGATGAATGCCAAACTAAGTCGCCGTTTGTTGAAAGCTGAAAGTGTACCCGAATTTGTCCAGCATCGGGTGAGCCAAGCGGTGAGCGAAGTCAGCAAATTTTTGCGAGGTTCATGGCACGAAATACAAGCAAACGATCCGCCTATTATTCGTTGGGTCCCTGACGGACTCTCATTTCAGGAGGACACTAAGCTATCTCTTACCAATAGCAAAGGTTACATCGAGGCCCTCTTAAACCCCAAACCTAAGCAAACAAAGCACTCTAAATTCATACCGCCTGAGTCTAGTCGTATTCAAAACCCCACCGATGGCTTGCCACCCGTCTCGCAAGACAGTAAGCCAATACTTGAGCTTTGTCTACCGCTATTCGATGCCGAGAAATGGGTAGAGGACGAGCTTGATGGTTGGCTTGCAGATGAAATTGATCGTGAAGAAGTCTTCGAGGACCTTGGGAAGTTAATTGAGCAATACACGGACAACGCGAGGAGTACATACGATGAACACACAGAGAGCTTTTCGATAATGCTTTTAACAACGATGGAACTCTGGGTGGCTCTAGACAAGGCTGCAGTTAGACACTGTGCGTTGATGAAAAAATACTCGCCTGAAATCTCGGACCGAGTACTAGAACCACTTTTGCTTCCAAAGAGGAGTCAATTGACCAGGCTTCTGGCAATTGAGAAGTATATCCGAGATCGCCAAACAAACGCCGACGCCCTGAATAATCCTGGAATTCTATCCGACGGCGTCTGTGAAGAAACATTTGCAGTGAGCTTCTTCAACGAATCGTCGTACCATCAAACGCTTCAGAAGGAAATTGAAGATCGAGCAAAGCATGACAGGGAGCGGAAGAAGGAAGAATATCATGAGAAACACCAACAATATAACGATCTATGGAAAAATGCAAGGGCAATGAAATGCGAATATACAAGGGCAAGGAGGCTTGCAGAGGACCATTCTCCCAATTGTCGCAGATGTTCCTTGGAAAGGAAGGCACGTAGAATGAGGATCGGAGTACACGAGTGGCCTCTTCCAACGGGCGAGCTAGAGCGAAAGATCGCCGTCTTTGAGCTTCACTGCCCTCTTGGGTTCTCAGTCTGGAGAGATATAACATACAAAGTACTTCTAGACATCTTCACGCCCGATTTCAAACCGCCTCGTGCCAAATATTCGCGCACCACACCTCATGGGAAGAGGTTATCCAAATATTTCAAATCCAATAACCTGCAGCAGTATTACCACAATGACGACAGCCAGCGTCTGAGCCTGACGTCAGCTTCGACAGCCCCTGTTTCACCGGTTCAATTTCCTATATGCCTGAATGAGATTTTACTAGAAAATGGCACGAAATACCGACTTTATGACCGGAAGAATTGTGGTTGGGTTTCCGACAACCTCGGCCGGTCCAATGTGACATCAATGTGCTCACTTGAACTTCCTGAAGGGCCCTATCGCAATATGCAAGATATGGTCACTGACATTACACATACGTCTAATGATGTGATAGCGAGTCAGCACAAATGCTCAGAAGGGCTTTCACTTCATGAGTATGAAGCTTTTGGAGAATTGCGGGCGGGTCACCGTCTACAGTGGATCAATATTGCCCGGGAGCTGCGGTCTCGCAATCTTACGTGGCGTAATGAGTCGGTGGCTCTCCTATTGATGCAAGCCGCATGGCAAGCAGGACCAAATTTGGAAGTAGCAGTACAGAGGGAAGAGGCACGCCATGACCGCTGGATGCGAGAATCCCACCTGGAGCCTACAAGTCCACAGTTTGGAGATGCACTACTCAAAGAGATCGACAGAATATGGCAGACGATCGGGGGAAATTGGCAGGAGAGTATCACAGCGCACTCGCTCATAGTACTTACGTCCCGCATATTATCATGCAACTCTTGCGAGGCTGTCAAATCTAGGGCGGCGGAATTGCTAAGAAAAGCGCGCCAGTTCACTTTTACTTGGTGTCAGAAACTAGCGACGGAATTAGACAGGTGCAGCATTGACCGGGAAAGGAGAGCGGATCAAAATATCAATCAAAACCCCGACGAATTGAGTTCCCGCCTATTGCAGGTGGCTGCTATATGCCGCACAACGTATGATGTCGATCAAGCTGAACTTAACCGTATCCTCAGCTCGAACCAGGATGTTGAGGTGGCTGTAGAGTGTGCTATTTCATTACACGACAATTTGCCAGTTGATATTAAGAGCCTGTCCCCTTTTCTGAGAAGCCTTTTAGAGAGAGATAGACGTCTTAGTATGGATATTGAACATGAACTCTGCCGGCTGGTGACATCTCTAGGAATGGATCAGTGCATTGCACACGTCCGGGGAGAACATGTTCCCAGCGGTTGCTGGAAGTCTTTAGCCACCCCAAACAAGAGCTGGGTCGTCACGGAGATGAAGCACACCGGGGATACTCGACAGGTTCACTATAATCTACTAACTGGCCAACTTCTCATCAATGGTTCACCAATGAGAAGGCTTCCATCTAATTGTGTGGAACACCCCACATACTTTCGAACGTTTGGCGAGGTATTTTGAGCAAATTTATCTGCTATGTTCATTAGGATTCATGGCTAACTATTGGCGCGAACAGAAATTGTTTGATGTGCGTACAAGCTGTGGGAGCGAGTACAAGTCGAAGAACCGTCATGACGGCTTCCAGGTATTTTACACTTTCCAGGATGATAAAAAAATAAAAAAATATTCTCATTAATTCATGATAGATCTTTTTTTTAATGCAATCCAATGAGCTCCACATAGAAGTCGAAAAGGATGGCCGAATCCAGAAGCTAATACCGGTGTCGAAGCTTAAAGACGATTTTCCTCATCATATGATCGCAAATTACGCGCATTGGCTAGACATCGAATCTAGAACCATTGAATTCCGTCCTCTTACATCCCAATGGAAGTCGTCAGAAAGTAATCCACAAGTGGATTACCGCAGCCTAGAGATGTACTATGAAGGAAAGAGGTTTCTCGATGTCCGAAGTCGTTCGGCTCAAATGATTTACTCAGTGGTAGAACCTTTGGAGTATAGCCGTTTCATCGAAATTACTATTGGGAATCAAGACTCGACGATAGAGGTTAAGCTGCCTAGACTCAATTTGGCATTCTTTATCAATAATAGCCAAAATTTGGAATGCCGACAGTTTCGCAATATGATAATCGACGACAATCAAGCTTTTGGTGCGCTGACCGGTCTTAAGAATCGGCTTGTATTACGCGACAAAACTGATCAAGGCCGTACCCAATATCGAAAGGTCCTGGTTCCGCATGGCACGATGGAGACAGATGTCCGTGGCTCGCACGTTATAATAGCGATAGACAACAGTAAGGAAGAAATTGTGCATGTGGAGTTTCAGGCTTTCGATATTGACTCTACACTTTGCCGTTTGGTTGGAAATTCCAGCCTTAAAAGCCGATTATATAAGGTCTACCTTCATGCTCTAACTTCACATCACCTGCCGGATTCGCTGACCGGGAGAACCGGAACTGAAGAGGCCCTTCATGACCTCAATTCCGCCGCTGTATGGTCTTTCAAAGACCTGGAGAGTGGAGATCTCTCGCTCCTTCAACAAATCGCATTCTTAACACCAGCAAGAAAATTCTCTCCAAAATATATTCAAGAAGCGCAGCATGTCGCCTGGGACAGCAAGCTTCCGCCGTTATCTCAGCACGATGAATTTTACCGCACGGTGGCAAGAATCTACCAGCACAATTCCCGATTCAAGGTCTTCCAAACGTACGACGATGAAGCGTCCACGCTCCAAGATACAAATCAACACCTGGTCGGAAGAGCGGCTATGAGAAATGCGGCATTTCAGTCAAACGAATTTGGCGGTTCCAATGTTTCCCTCCGGACAGATTGTACATACAATGCTCGCGATCTTCCATCAACTCATGCCCAGTCCCTAGAGGCAAAGGTATACTCTGTCGCTCGTATGACTGAGCAATGGTCGACTCGATTGGATACTGCTACCGACTTAATCCAGCGTTTCGATAAATGGTGCATTCTTGGATGTACAACTTCAGTGTCACTTGGCTATCAGAGTCGGTTGCTGGAGGCGAAAATCGGCGACGTGTGGCTGCCCCTTCATGATCTCTGTCGTAAAGCAAACAAAGATGACCGATACGGTCTTATATTTCTGCTGTCGACACTAGTTTATGCGCAACACATCGATTCCGGAGGACCGATAGACATGCAACTCATATGGACATTGCTCACATTTGCGACGGTTCCGGCGGTTACGGGTAACAACCCGGTAGAGGAGGGTACTTCATATGATCTGACAAAAGGGCACACGCCGAGCTGCGACCTAATGACAAGAATCGAGCCTTTTCAGGTTGATTACACCAATAGTCAGGAGTCAACTTTACCTCGACGTCCTCGGGAGTCCTTGGAAAAATGGAATGAAAGAAAGTTACAATTGTTCGAAAGAAATTTAGCCACACAAACGACACGTCTTGAAAACGAGCTCAAAGATCAATGGTATTCGAAAACTATGAACCAGGAGCGCATGTTCCCATCCCCTGAGAACTACTCTTTATTGAGGATCGTGGATATGCGGGAGGAAATTACCTCGCTGTTTGTGGATTGTTACAAGAATTTACAGCTCAATAGCCATACGCAAAAGACCCAGCAAGCCTTGAATGAGGTTCGAGGAACTGTGCCATCCGCTCCTCTATATAGCTTTTCACCTTCCAGTCTTCCACTAAACACACCCGTTTCGCCGATATCGCTCATCGAAGTTCGTCCATCCGGTAAACAACTGGAACCCCGAGACGAACGCTTGGCAGCTCTCCTGACCGATCTCGAGACAAGTGCCTCCAGTAGATTCGAGAATGAATATGCGAAAGATTTACAAGAAAGTCTTCATGCTTTCAAAACGCAGCCTCTCCGGTCTAGTTCTGCCAGGCATATATATAATCAGGGCGGGATAGCAAATTTTCACAAGGAATGTAAGAACCATCTAGAGTCGATGTTTGCGCTGATACAGAAAAGCTTAAACTCACCGCGTGTTACCGAATCTACTCAAAAGCTTTTGGATGAAACCGGGCTGTGGCCAAGGATCACTCCTGTTTCATTACTCTCGTTACTGGCAGTACCGACAGTAGCGAGTTTGGACCACGGGTGGAAACGGATTCTTGTGGATTATGGATTGGCATTGGCACGTTTTCAATGGGCAACAAGGCTGCACAACCTCAACCAAGCAGGCAGCCAGGAAGAATTCATGAAAGAGCTTGAGAATGAAGGACACAGCTCCTGGGGTCCTATGGATCACCCCGACTGGTTACTGTTGGAAATCGAAAATAACTTATTCATCCGACCAATCCAGGTTGATACAGCATCTTGGATGATATCTCCACCTGACGGCAAAAGCTCGGTCTTCCAACTGAATATGGGAGAGGGGAAGAGTTCGGTTATTGTTCCAATCGTTGCGGCCGCACTAGCAGACGGTAGTAAATTGGTCCGGGTGGTTGTCTTGAAACCGCTGTCGATGCAGATGTTTTGTCTTTTGGTACAAAAACTCGGAGGCCTGACTAATCGCAGGATTTTTTACATGCCATTCTATCGAGGAATGAAGGTAGACAGCACCATTGCGTCTCATATACAGGACCTTTACGAGGAGTGCCTGAAGATACGCGGTATCTTGCTAGTTCAACCAGAACACTTGCTGTCATTCAAGCTGATGGGCTTCGAAAAACTCGCGAACGGAAACACAAAGGATGTTGCCCAACAGCTTATCAGGACGCAATCGTGGTTGCAAGAGAAGGCGCGGGATGTGTTGGATGAATCGGATGAAATTCTGCATGTTCGGTATCAGCTCATATACACACTAGATCTTCAGTCGCTCCCCGATCATGCACCGGAACGTTGGATAGTCGTGCAACAGGTGCTGGATCTGGTCCTCAAATATGCAAAGAAGCTCCAGGTTGAATTTCCTAATGCCGTCGAAATTGATGGGGAAGTTTCGCAAGATCGTTTTCCTCCACTCCGTATTCTGGAGAAGGCAGTTGGCAAGAGGCTTATCAAGGACTTGGGAGATGCCATTTATAGAGGCGAGCTCCCTAATGTTCCTTTCCTGCTGTGGACCGATATCACGCGGGATTTAGTGCTGCGATTCATCAGTGATCCAGCCATGACAAGGGACAACGGAGCCCTTTTTGATTATACAAAGCTACCGAATTGGAAAACCTTGTTGCTACTCAGGGGTCTTTTGGCGCATGGTATTATTCTTATGATTCTCCGGGAAAAGAGATGGAAGGTCGATTATGGACTGGATGAAAAACGGAAACCACCGACTTTGTTGGCTGTACCGTATCGAGCAAAGGATTCCCCCGCCCTCGCTGCAGACTTCAGTCATCCTGACATGGCCATTACACTTACGTGTCTCTCATATTATTACGGGGGCCTTACGAGTAATCAGCTAGATATTTCATTCAAACGGCTACTGAAATACGACGATCCGAGCGGCGAATACAAAAGATGGGTTGGAAATTCTGTTCCGGAAAACATAAGCACGCTACATGGAGTCAATCTTGAAGACCGCAAGCACTTTCAGACCACAGTCTTCCCTGCTCTGAAAGATAGGAAGGCTGTTATCGACTTCTATCTTTCACAAGTAGCTTTCCCCAAGGACGCCAGGGAGTTCCCTTTCAAACTTTCGACCTCGGGGTGGGACCTTGCAGAACAACGCAGTCATCCAACGACTGGATTTAGTGGAACAAATGACAACAGGTTTCTTTTACCCCTTTCTATAATCCAAAAAGACGTTGGGGAAAACTCCGGAACCAATGCCAAGGTTCTCAGCTATCTTCTCGAGGAAGAGAACAACTACTACCGGCATATTGAGCTCGAACCTGGACTAACCGGAAAAGACAAGATGGTGGTTCTTCTTGGGATGATCTTCCAAGAATCTCCCCAGATAAGGGTACTGTTGGATGTGGGAGCGCAGATATTGTATGTTCGTCTTCGTCGCTGTGTTCAGAGTGCTGACGAATCTTGGAAACAGGCAGAAAAATAAAGAGGTGGCTTCGGAAATACTGGAATATATGGCTAAGGACGAAGCGGTGGTTTACTTCGATGAACAAGACGAGCTCATAGTCGAGAGACATGATGGTGTGGTTGCAAAGCTAGCTTTGTCCCCATTCGCACAGCAATTGGACAAAACTTTTGTTTACCTCGATGAAGCACACACGAGAGGCACAGATTTAAAACTGCCTCTCGGAAGCCGAGCAGCAGTTACGCTGGGACCGAAGTTGACGAAAGATAAACTCGCGCAAGGTATTCTTCTTCAACCACCTTAGGGTTAAGACCGTACTGAATGTGTTAGCCTGTATGCGTATGCGTCAGCTAGGGCAAGGGCACCGAGTCATGTATTTCGCTCCAAGTGAGGTGCACAAGAAGATTACCGAAATCGCAAGCCAGCGCAATTTGGAATCACCGATCCAAGCGGCTGACGTCCTCCGATGGGCTATCAACGAAACGCAGTTCAGCATCGCCCAAAGCATTCCACTCTGGCAAGCACAGGGTTTTAGCTATCACATGCGGCAGGAGGCATGGTTGCGCTATTGCCACAGTAGCGGTGGTAATGGTGATAAACTCCTCGAAAAATTGAAGGAACGCGAATCGCAAACGCTTGAGGAGATGTACGGTTTCAAGGACACTTCGCTGACTCACGATTACATGGGTACGGATGACAATGAGAGTCTCGTGGCAATACGGAGGAAGCGTGATTTCTTTGGCACATTATCCGGTAACACTGTACGTCTTTTGGAAGAGCGAGAAAGAGAAGTAGCCCAGGAGACGGAAAAGGAGAAGATGGTCGAGCTCCCGGCTTCTGCAAAAGCTGCCGAGCACGTGTTGTCTCCCTCTCTCCGAGACTTCATTCATGAAGGCAAGGAACCGGTTCCAGGAACTGATATTATTCGCGCCATCGAAGTCTTCCAAAAAACATCCGCTCGAAAGGATATGGTCGATGGTTGGTCGGAACGATTACTCGCCACGCGCGATTTTGCGTGCACAGTGGAGGGAAGCGATCAGAACCTCGACGACTATCTCCGCCGCGTTAGTTGGGTACTTTCCAGCGTCAGAAGCAGCAATAGCACGATCTGTTGGGTTATTATCAGCCCTTATGAAGCTAACGAGTATATTCAAAATATTCGTCAGTCCAGGTTTGTCCGGCTCAACGTTTACTCGCCAAAGGTTAGCGAAGATATGACGTCGTTCGAAAAATTGGACTTTCTCTCAATCTCAGCAGCACCCCCCGGAACGCCAAACGGATTCCTCATTCGAGAACTCAACATCTTTGCTGGCCAACTCTGTTTGACAAATCGCAGAGAGTATGAGCGAGTGTGTGCATTCCTTGGCTTGTATCTAGAGGCTGCTGAAGACGATGATGAAGGGGAAATTGATAGCAATGGGGGGTTCATGTCGTGGGAGCGCCGGATGGAGTTGGGTATTGGAGGATCACCGTTCAGGAGAAACCCAGTCAGCTTCGTTCAGGCAGTCTTGAAACTTAGGAGGAAGGGGGGAGGATACCTAGAGACGCATATGGGCAAACTTTTAAGGGCTATTCAGCTGCATGAGGAGGATTTCCGTTACCGTAGGTTTCCTTCGGTTAATGTTGTCCGGGCGGACTATCCAATAGTCAATTTCAATTCGGTTTGAGCGCGATGTACAGTAAGCAAACTCTACCCTTTCTCTTTCTGGGAGCTATTCGGGGAATCATACAGTAGTTTGTTTTTCTTGTTTTCTTTGAATCGTGTCCGGGAAAGGTTGCGGGAAGCTTCGAAGGATCGTTGGCTTTTTCTCTCTGTTTTCATGTTTGGTTTATATCGTGGTTGGGGTTTTTTTGTTTGGGTTTGCTTGCATGGAACGGGAAATGGGATGCATCGCAGCGGACGAATCTTGCGCGTGTTCATAGGGTAGCTACATTGTTTATTTTGAATCAAAAGAAATCCGGCGCCGCCAATTTCAAAGGACGAGTCAGGCTTTCGCCTTCGGGGTGCGCACGTGCTCCGGCTACCGGCTTCAGGAAGCTGGGTAGTTAACTCCGACCTAATGGAGCTACCGATGCCGCGAAACCATTTCTAAGTTTAACAGGTGAGCCGTGTGTGTACTTAAGTGTCTACGACAGACCTTTAGACTACCCCATCGATGCTGTCTTCCGAAAGATGTGGTGAGCATCGGAAAGACAGGATGCTGGAGACAACGATGAGATGAGATGTGATTAGATTAGATGGGCAGATCAGATAGTGCTCGGATAGATCCGCTTACTTTTGGTGCTAATTGAAGCTCCATCCCTTCCTGTCATTCGTCGCCATCCCACAAAGCTCTTTTGCTCTCATCCTCTGCGCGTCCTACAGCCGTAACTAAGATGTGGCTGTCGACCAGCGAGCCACCATCCTACGGACTCCTTCTCGACTCCGACGTGCATTCATATGTTCTCACTTGCACCCGTCAATAGGTGCCATTAGTCGCTACGTCATTTCGACGGTCCTCCTGCTCAAGCTTTGGCCCTGGTTACTCATCGTGTTAGGCCTACACAGCAAAGTGTCGGTGAATGACCTAAGGGCACTCGCTGAGAGACGAGGTCTAAACAAGTTCGCTACGGTGCCTAAAGTGGCCCTTATGTGTGGTCTTGCAGAAGCCGATGCGAAGCTGTTTGAAGGCGAGACAGCCGGAATCAGGACGTCGAGTCGCCTCCAGCAAGGTTCTTGGTCATTCTCGTGACGTAAACGCAAGTTTGCTAACGAACCCAATGGCTAGTAACTCTTATTTTGACACCAAACATGCCCCTCAGCAAGACTTTCACCGGGAAAGCAGTTTTCACCCTGTTAGAGTCGAGCAGATTATCGGCCGGAAGCGTTGAGTACCCGGAAAGCTGGATTGGGTAATCTATTGATCGACCATCCAATAATCTCAAAAGATCATGCACGTTTGAGAATGAGCTACGACAAGTGGGGGAATGCGGTTTCTTGCTTTGTGTTCTGGATATCGTGATCATGTCCTAACGTGGCTCATACCTTGGGTACCGAAGATAACCGATTTGGAGTCTACTATGAGGACTTTTATTGATGGTGGGAGACTCCTATAGAGAGAGAAAACTATCTTGACTGAGAGTACTGTGATATATATTGGCGGTATGTGTCCAGCCTTATTAGCTGGGCGAAATGTTTGCGTTCTAGCTGACTCTCCTATCGGAGACGTCGATGGAGCCTTAAAATTCCAATGTTCTCTTAGTTCAAGCCTTTGAAAGACTAAACACCGTCCAAGGATTGACCAACCACCGGAGACCACTACCCAGAACACCAAGCCATTCCCCCAGAATTAGCTGCTAGTGTACCTTGATCTAATACATCTCATGTTCGGGATATACCATCGGCTTACCCGAGCTACAGGAATATATTGCTGAGCTATCACCGCAATTGTCGAAGGATATATCACTTGGCTTCCTGAGGGATGTCTTCTAGTTTCTAGCTTATCGAAGCTTGATATGTCAGACTACACAGAATCTGTGACGCTTCGCATCCCGCCGTTAAAAGCTAGTGAATTCCTTGTGGAGAAGCTTTTGGCAAAATGTGTGAAAGAGGGAAACTTCAGTGTTGTGTCAAATGGTTTGGGAATCAATATAATTTCTACAGCTTCATAGGGGCATCAAATGATTTACAAGCGCAATTTTTTGATACGGAAGACAGCAGGTGAGAGTTGCCTGCCGGTGAAGAAAAGGAAACGGCGCTGAAGGAACTAAGTTTTTTTTCTTATGCAAATGATATTGAGATGTACATTATGCCTCCGACTGCTGTCCGTTGTTCTTTCGTGATATTTGATTAGCCTGACGGCGATCTCGTGGACTATAAACTATCTTCGAGATTAGAATCTCAGCTTGTACCTACGTCGCTGGAAGTTGCTGAACTCGGAGAAAGCGAAATCCTTGTTAAGAATCAACTGGCGAGGCGTATTAGAAAGGGGAAGCTTCAGTACCTAGTCAAGTGGTTTGGCGAATCAATGTTTACATCTTCATGAGAACCCACAGATGAGAAGCGCATCATACAGAGAGGCGGTGGGTAATATACACTCTCCTAGTGAAGAAAAGAAGGTGGAGGGATTGAATCCAAGCGTAGTTCCGTGGGCAATTCGGATCAGTACTTGTTGACAAATGGTCACGAAGTTATTTCTTTTCTTATTTCAACGATGTTGATGCGCTGGCGCGCCTAGAGCACTGGTATTCTTCGTGGTCATTATTTAACCATGCTCTGGGGCCAGAGGTAGAAGCTTTCGACACGGTGGAGCGAGAGCTCTCGTTTTACGTCACCTAGCTATATGTACGTTTCACAAGAATGGTTCTAGAGGGTTTACTTCCAGCCTACGCTAAGCGGAGAGGCTTACTTAAAAGAATTGGTGTTTTCACGTGGCGTATCACATGAAATGACTACTGTAACGTAACTTGTCACTAAGATGTGTGGCTGTATTTTTGATCTTGAGAATGGACATGTTTCCTTATTCAAGTGCAGACAATGGTACGTATACGTACTGTCCATGAGAAATCCAGAAGTGATACTGTTCTTACTACTACCACCTATATTATGCACATAATGACAAGACCAGATTAGCCGCCCTACATATGCGCAGCCTCCAGTTACCTACCAGATGCGGGGGTCAATCAAATTTCCAACATGCGGCTCAACTTAAACATCTCTTGCACAGTTGGGCTAGCAGCTCATCAGCAATTGCAAGCTCGTTCATGTCAGCTGAATATAGGTACACATTTATCATCGTATACCGCTGGGAAAAAGATACCAGTCATGATCAAATCTCAAACAGGCATGCACATACAAACATGTTATCATAAGTACTTATGTATACACTTATGTATGTAAGTATATGCATCGATAGACATGCCTAAGAGCAGAAATCGATTCTTAATGACCTATCACGTTATCAAGAATCCGTCGAAACTGTCAAAAAACCCTCCTTTTGTAATTGCCATCTTGAATATCACCCGTATCCCTTCAAGCATTGCGCAAAGTAAACTAGTTTGAAATTTCCGAATTTGTAAAAAACATAAGTCCCCTCGAACTCATTCTCAGTGTTCATTTCATATACCTAATATCACTTATTGTCAGCATTCTATGTAGCGCAAATATCATTCCCGTGAGAAGTGCTTACATGCGAATAGTGTTCACGATGTTATAGAACGCTGCTTGCCCTTCCCTATTCCACTCACTGACACTACCGAGTTCAAAGTAGATGGGGACGGGAATGTAGTGTTGCGAATTATCAACCATCTTCTTAAGGGTACGTTTCATCACCTCGTGTGATTGTAGGTCCTTTTTCGCTTGTTCTGGCTGACTTTCTTTGTCAAACTGAATGCAATACAACAACAGCCCAGCAAATCCAGAAGCCAGCGCTGTAGCAATGGAGCTCCCAGTGATTTTCTCCACCCCTGAGTTTTCTGACAGTGGCTCAAGATTCTCACCGGGAAACCCAAAATCGATTGCACTTTTCTGACTCCCGATGCTCTCCGATAAAGTGCCGTTCTCAGTTGTAGCACCGATGCAAAAAACTGGCTGGTCAAAGTTTTTTGGGTAGCCAAAGTTGTCTCCTTGCACGTATCCACAATCTTTTGCTGCACAGAACATTAGGATGTTTTGTTTGTGGGCTTGGTCAATAGCATCTTCCATGGCATCTAGGTCCTCTCCGTTGTTCTTTGTTTTCTCGATTGTCCAACTCATCGATATGATGTCCACCTTTTCCCTAACAGCCCATTTGATTGCCTAACCAAACGTTCGCACGTTAGTGTCGGTTTTTGTTAAAGCGAATAGAGGTGAATGCCTACCTCCGCAGCTGAATATGCTGTAATTGCTGTGTTACCATCCTCTTCGTATACGTTGAGCCTCGCAACATAAAGCTTGGCTTTCGGGAAGACTTGTAATACTCTCTCGGCCATCTCGGCGCCATGTCCCGTTGTAGATGGGAAATGATGAGTGAAAACTTTCTCGGAGTCATGTTCAAGCCCGCCTCGGGTGTGAAAGGAAATCGCCCCTCCGATATCAGTATACAAGAGCCGTCCCATGTGTGCGTTCACGCCATCATCAAGGATGGCAATCTTAACAACAGGATTGCCAGCCTCCTCCGGTATGTTGTTGATGAACTGGCTGAACTTATCCATGCACGCAAACCATGACCCGCTGAACATACATAGTCAGCAGCTACAAGTGTATGCAGTAGGAGAACCATTTACATTTGATTAGTGCTCCCGAATTCGCTGGACGGCGGCGTAGCCGAGTACATGGCGCCATTCCTTTTCGACAATGGGTCTTCGACCTTGATCACAATTTTTGCTGCCACGCCATTCTTCTTCAATCGTGAACAGAGGAACTTCTCGTAGTCGAGAGTAGATTTGCCCGACGAAGGTCGCTTTAGTCCATCGATCGATCGATCAGATTAGAGTCAATTATTATTTAGAGAGCGCGCGATCAGGTGACTTACCGACTTAATTTTTATGTGGATTATTTCGAGCTGATTCCCGAAAACTGTTAGCTGAGACGAATTAATAAGCGAGCAGAACATGTTACATGTTTAAGCTTATTTAATCCCTCATTACTGCTCCAACTCTGAAGGACAGCTTTGTTTCCGGTAGAATACAAGAAAACCTCCTTGACATTGCGGGCTGCCTTGGCTATTGTGTCGCAGCAGAGATCGTACTGTACCCAGTCCCAGATTTCGACATCGATACCCTGCAAAGCATTCACAATCTCCTCATCGCTGTGTGGAAGGTCCTCATTGTCTTCCACTTTGAGTTTAATTATCTTTTTCACCTTTTTGCGCAGCGATTCAAAGACAACACTGTAGTTGACGTATTCATCTGGATTGTCCAAAGACTGCTCACTTAGCATCGGATCTTTTGGGAGGTATACGTAATGCAGAATAGTGTCGAGATTCATTTTTTCCAGACTCTGCGCGATATTATTCAAGAAGTCGGGTGGCGAAGGCTTCACCTCAGTATACTCGGACAAGTCCAAGTGAGAGTATGACACTATTACGCTGTTAGACACCGGGCATAGGATTCCCGATTTACTGAGTTATTTCCAAATTGTAAGCTTACCTGGGTGGCCATTGTACAGGAGCTTAATTGCCTCCGTGCCGTCTTGGAAGTGCATGTATGCGTCTTTCAAGATAAATTCGACGCCTTTGCATGATTTGTTTTTGCAACTGCCGATTCCCTTAGGATCTTTATGATGTTCAAGGCATGATGACTGATGGTAGCGATACGGGGACATTCGCTTCGTCTCGTTGTAGTCGGGGTCGTCCGGTCCATTCGTAATCATTAACGCTTCGCGGCCGAGATCGATCAGTTTTCTGACCAATTCTACTCTTTTTTCCGATTTTTCGTCATCCGATCTTTCGTCATCCGATCTTTCGTCGTCCGATATATCTTCTTCCGATATTTCGTCTTCCGATATTTCGTCTTCCGATATTTCGTCCTCCGATTTTTCGTCTTCCGATTTTTCTTCCGATTTTTCGTCCTCCCTCCAGAATTGTACATCGACTGCCAAATGAAGTGGTGTATTTCCGGTATGGTCTTTCCGTTCTAGAGTTGCCCGATCAAATAGATCCAAATACGGAATAATGTCAACTCCCATCTCCTTGATGGCAATGTGCGTGTTTGAGGATGATTCTGACACTGTGCTATTGTCAAGGATTGACACGCACTGTTTCTTTAGTGAAGGGTCTGCCAGACAGTAGAGCACAAATTTCCTATACACTTCGTAGCGTTTAGGTCCAGGATCCTTCTGCCTACTTATCTTAAATTTGCTGTTGTATCGGGCGATGGCGATTTCCAGGGCTGTCCTGCCTTGGGCATTTTCTTGACCAAAAATAGCTGGGTAATCCTTTAACAGCCATTTTATAAGGTCCATGCGACGTTCAAGTTCTCCTTCTGATCCAACAGATTCCTTGATGGTATAATGTAGTAGATTCTCGTCATCAGTAGCCAATTGCTGGTAAAATTTGAAGAACTTTTCTGACTCGGGCGTTTTGGTTCCCTCTGAGAATTTTCCATTGTCTAAATCTACAGAAGCAATCTTGCCATCGTCCACCATTTCCAGGAGTTCTAAAAATGCCCTTCGGACTTTTGGCGGTTGTGGAACTGATTCTGATACTGGTGTTGGTGGTGTTTGTGGCTTGGCTTTAGAGGAACTACCCCGGTTCGAGTTTTTGCCACGCTTGCTCTTGTTGGCCGGCATACTAACGTCCCTAGCACCACTGCTGGCTATCTTGCAGCGTTGAAGGTGATTGAATTCTTTGATTTTACGGCGGTCGGAGCCGTTTAATCCGAGGTGGATACTGTTTTTCCAAGAAAGAGGAGAAATGGTATGACCGTTCGTTTGGCGCGAATTCTAGGGAATTGTTGCTGTCCTGCACTTGAGAAACGACTGGACAATGCGTACTATAGCTAGGAAGATTGTTTAGGTGCTTAATGTGGTCTGTCTATATGCCGGCCTCGCAGAATACGATGAAATTTGTAACGATTATATTTGTGCCTGTCTGCCACCCTTCACATCAAGGGGTAGCTCAAGAAGCTGCATTTGACGTAGATGCAAGTCGGGGGTCACCGAAGAGCTGCTGCATACAGGCACGACGGCGTACAGCCATTGGCAAAAATAATCGGGAAATGCACATGATGACAAGGGGTTTGCATATCGCATATGCATGTTCTATAATCTACACTACATGACCAAAAATACACACTTAGCATCGAAACCTTCTACCACTTTGTATGCCCTCCCTCTGCAGCCAAAACTGCTTGCACTCGCTGGGGCATATTATCCACCACCCGCCTGATCTCATCTATGGTGATACCATTCCATTCCTCCAAAATTGCAACTCTGACAGCAGCCATAGTTGTGGGGTGGGGATTCCGCTTATTGAGCCGGGTTTTTAGAAGATGCCAGATGTTCTCAATTGGGTTAAGGTCAGGAGAGGATGGTGGCCACACAAGCTTGGGCATATGGCGTTCATCTTGCCATGCCTTTGTTGCTCCAGCACGGTGTGCAGGTGCACCGTCTTCCATAATCCAGAGAGGTCTTCCATGCAAATCAGGTCCACAGCGATGGCTCTCCCAGAACCAAAATGGCCAGAGAGAAGCCTGAAGGATATGGTCAATATAGGTCTGAGCCGTAATTGTTCCCCAATCATTCTTCTCCCAAAGTACTAAAAATTTTGTACCTGTTTCGCCAAGTATGCCACCCCATACCATAATTGAGTTTTCTTTCTTGAATTTGGGAAGAAGGCACTCATCAAGCCATTCTTCTCCTACTTGACGAGTGACAAACACTTTGCCTGCAGTCCCACCAAGCCAAATATAACATTCATCGGTCCATATAACTCTATTGTTGCCATACTATTAGCTACTATGCTGCTGACACAGTATTGTCTGCACCTGTGGGTCTTTACAACTTACCTTCGCCACATATCTCGTGCCCAATATTGATGCTCCTCTGCAAATCGAAGGCGTTTAAGCTTAGTTGTCAAAGTAAGGTATGGCTTTTTATGTGCTGAACAGTGGCCATAACCTTCTGCTGCAAAGGCAGCACGAAGAGTTTTTTCACATGCTTGAACCCCCGCAATCTTGGCAACTTCGGAATATGGAAGACGATGATGGTGGGCATCCTGTGTAGCGATACTGACAAGATACTTCCGGGTTGGTGTATTGATAATCTTCTTCCTTCCACACTGGAACTTCTGTGGAGTAGCAGGGAGGCTGCAAATACGGTGAACAGTACTGATCGTAATGTTCTGTGCAATGGAGATTTGCCTACGAACTTCTATTAGCACCTACTCCCTCTCTCTAACCAATCGCACTTACTTCAAAGACCACTTTGCAGTATCGCGCAATGCTTTAATCTGACACCGCTGTTTGTAGCTCAGGTCTTCGCTCTTTACTGGCATGATTGCTGTCTAGGCTGTGCTGCTGCTGCTCTACTGAACCGAGTCCTCTGTTGCTCTACCGAACCAAGTCCTTGCAGATGTACGCTGCCGCTTTTAGATAATGTTGCAGCCGCAGTAATGTGCTTCTATTGATAACGGTATGCAGTACCAACGCCTTTAAGACATGATCGTCAGATCTTCAAGTATTCTGCCACTATAGACCCTAAATAAATAGTGCCTAATTCAAGGGAATCGGATCTGGCGGGTAGTGGTGTGTCATGGGAAGCAATGTGAAGCTCCACCGCACAAAGTACTTGACCTTTATTTATATTAGCCGCTTCTAGATATTTTATGCTTTAAAACGAAAGTATAGATACTTAAGTATTCATCTCGTGTATCATTATAACTCGGTTGCGCACTGTCGCGTCAACATCCCAAAAAAGCTTACCTCAACTGTGCAAAATATTTGATAGAGTGATTAAGAGGTTAATTAACTAAAGATAAGCATGCCTTTAAGAAAGGGTGGATGGATGATTGATAGTAGAGGTGGTAGCGCTATCAAGTCAAAAGCTGCCCTCGGCTACAACTATATACTTACTTACCTACTTAGTAAGTACCTACCAAGTAATATATAAAAAACATATCCCGTTTCTTGGTGAGAGAGTGAGAACTCTATATCTATCATCATCAAGTGCATGGGCAGGCTCCGATGCAGGAGGGTGTTGTTTCCCGTGGGAAAGGCAAAGCAACTGACAAGGTCAAGGGAAAAGAAAAGGACCTCGGTGAAGTGCTCATTCCAATGTATTTAATGTTCACTAGATACATGCCTGTCTATTTCTTTCTTAGTATTTTAGTTATGGCTATGACAATGATGATAGTGGTTGGTAGTCGCGGTGTTCGCCTTAACCATCGTTCAGTCGTCATTCGACCTCGTTGGGAGGTAGCAGCGGGCAACACAATTGGCTTTAGATCTGCACGCTTAGGCGGCTCTCCGTTTGGTTAACTACGAGGGGAATCTTGAGCGATTGGGTAGCTAGCGTTGGAAAGCGGGGAAGCGAAGAGACGAAGAGACGAAATTACGAACACACCAGCCTGCTACTGGAGCGATGTTGCATTTAGGAGAGGTTTATTCAAAAATCCACAGGATGCCGTATCCATCCGAAACCAGAAGTTCACGGCATTGCCATGCACAGGCAACCAACTCTCTCGTTAATGTGGTGTGGATGGGTTAATAATAGTTGCCTAGGTAGCTTCGTCGTGGAGTTTATTTGTGTTCCGACTCCTGCCCAAGGTTTAGGTCAGTAAATCTACAGTTTTTATGTTATACTGGAAGATATCAACACCTCGAATACTTGCCTAATTTTCGACGCCAGTTAGTACGACTATGTCTGACAACGACCTCAGTTTCGGATTTGAGCTGCAGCCGACTGGTGACGATGGTTCCACATTTCGTTATCGGAACTTGCCAAACGAATATCAGCGTTCCACTGTCGTCGACCGGCGTACTTCAATTAAGTCGAATCTTTCGGTTCAGGGAAGTCTTGTCACCGTCGTCCATGGAAAGTTCGCACCCGGCGGTCCACGTGCAACGTTAATTGTCGCTCGGCTCGAGTTGATGAGCTCTCACCATTGTCGACGGTTCAGTTCGGCGAAAATTTCTTTCCATTTCCGAAACAACAAAAAGTTTCTCAACTCCTCAGTCCACAAGATAGCCCCGTCCGGCGAAATTGCCCTCAACCAAAGCTGGTATCGACTTGAGAAGAAAGTGAGCGCGGGTGGAGGCGGGGGTCTTGGTATCCACTCCTTGGCGGCTGATGTCCAGGCAAAGTATGAGCTCACCAAAGCCCTCGTCCGTCCGGACTGTGGTTCCCTCTACGGGAGCACCACGACCGAGGGCCGAAGCTTTGGACCGAAAAACACAGCCCGATGGTCAATGAGCCAGAACGAAAGTGAGAAGAGTGGAATTCCAACGCATCTATACCTCGCGATCCTTCTCAAGCGCGATAACGACGAACCATTTTTCGCCGATGTCAAGGTCAATGCTGAAGTGGACGTTTTGTACAAGCTTGAAAGCTGGATCCAAGACGTCGGTGGAAAGAACAAGATTGACCCGATTAAGTTTGACCCACGAAAACCGCCTATGGGAGTTATTCCAAATGGTCTCGACAAGGATAATCTCTCAGAGTACCCACTTGAACGTTTGGGCAGAGTTGAAACCACGCCATCGATTGACACCAGGGCAAGTGCTCCCCATTCATATGATTTGTTATAGATTGCCACAATATGAAGTAACTAGAGCTAATATGGGTCTTGAAATATAGGAAAGGAGGCCTAGTGATGAATCTTAACTGCTTCAATTATGTAAGCTCAATATTTGAGAGGGTGGAATCATGCATTATTCTTTGGAAAGTATTTTGCTTTTACTTTATCTAAACCTGATTGCATTCACGAACTGGGTTGGGGTTTCTGAAATATCTATTAGACGCTTCATTTGTGTTAAGTAAAGCCTTGATAAAGTTTCGTTCGACAGCATCCCAGAGAAAATAAGACCGTTTGGCAACTTACCCTTCGCATTTGCGACATCCTTGTTTCATGCCCACAATTCCGGGCCCTGGTCCCATGCCAGATATTGATATAGCCATCACACCTCACGTCCTCGAATATCCGTCTATTAAGTACTTAAATATACAGATACTAGCCTCTTAACGCTCTTGTCAGCTATATGTTCTGAGGCTATAAAGCTAGTCCGAACCCTGGCGGGCCAAAGAAGTGTAAATGTGGCTCTGATCATCGCAAGAGGACTATATAAGTGTAGCCGTCGTGGCTCAACTGGCTATTTCATTAAGAAAATAATCGCTGTAAATTCTCCTTCTCAGATCTAGAAACCTGTTTTACGTTTTGCCATGGCCGACCAACCCATAATATCAGTACTTGTATACATCGTTCCCCACACTGCTCTGTGGCTTCCTGCTTGATGGCTGCGGTAGGGTAGGGGGAGCAAGGGATGGATAGGATGCATATGAGTTGGCATGTCTAGCTGGCCCGCTTACTGTCCGCCTTATCTCTGCATGCGTCTAAGAAAATAAACAAATGCTTCCATATACTCACACAACAAGCTATTCGAAGGCCGCTTCAACTGCTGTAAAGTGGGCAGCTTGCGACGCATGAAAAGCAAGTTGCACGATTGTAATAACGTTATAACAATACTCTGCCTGGGGAGTGAGATTGGTAATTGGCTACGTTGAACGTTTAACTAAATGAAACTCGTCGATCTATCGGTGTGTACAGACAAACGCGGCTAAATTTCTAGCAGATGTATGGGGTCTAGTCAACTATCACTACGTCATGATATATGGATTTGTATGTATGATAGTGCATGTTACATTACTAGTAGCACATTATTTATCCTATCCATTAGCACAGCAACGCGTCACAAACCAGATTACCAGGTCATTCATTCATCTGAAACTGTGCTTTTAGAAGCTGTGCATAGCTGTGCTGCTAGAGACGTGCTTCTAAACGCTGTGTCACCATTTTGTGTGGCACTTTGCAGAACGTTCATATGTGATATTTGAGACATTTTTTGTATTGCCATTTAGCAAGTAACACTGTTTCCAATTGTTTTGGTAGGTGGGTACAGGGAGTCCATGTAGCTGTTGAGCTGAAGGACTTCCACGTGGTAGTGTAGCAGTTTATGAGGGTTCCGAGAGGAGTTTCTACTCACGAAAGATTTATAAAAAATCTGCACCATTGAACCATACCGTTAATCTTACCGCTGTTCCTCTGCAAAAATGTCAGATCCCATCAGAAACTTCAAGCTCCAGGTGATAGCTGATCAGCAACCCAACACCGCTGAGATCAACGGAGACGCGACTGGAGGTTCCTCTGAGCGCGTCCCATTGACCGAGTAGGTCGCCTTCTCTCTCTTCATTTCGTGTTTTGGATCAGTGCTTATTAGTACTTGTTGTTTAACATATACAGTATCATCGCAGTGCATGGGGTCAATGGCCATCATGAGGACACTTGGACTCATTCTTCCGGAAATCTGTGGTTAAAAGACTTGAAGATACGAATCCCACAGTCGCGCGTCCTAGCTTTTGCATACGAATCAGACATATCTATAGCCGGCTGGGAGCTCGTTTCGCCAGTAGGAATATGGCGCACAGCTGTGCAACTACTGTTTGCCATTCTTACTGATAGAGCGGGCGATGGGAAGGTATCTCAAATTTCATATCTCTGCGATGTGAATTAATACTCTGATATTTAATTATCCGTTTATTTAGTCGGTTTGTCGTCCAATCATCTTTATAGCCCAAGGCTTTGGTGGAATTATCGTCAAGCAGGTAAGGCATTCTTTCAAGAGCTTTCGAAGGTACTGGCTAGAGTGTGATAACTAGGCTTTGTTGATCGCAAATTATCAGCACACATACTTGCCAATCGTCACTGGAACTCTCGGTGTGGTACATCGCGCTATGATCACATATACAAAGTATTATCTTCTCTGACACTATACAGGTATTTTTTGGCACTCCTCATATTGCGGATACCCAGGAATCTTGGGAAAGAGTCGTTTTGAACATGGCTTTGATACGCAAAAACGAGATGAGACCGGAGAATTTGGCTTGTATTAGCCGAAGGGCGTCTCCGCTGGATGTTAGTGGCTGGTCGGAAGTTTCTGAAAGGTTTCGCTCGATCGCAGGAGGATATAAGATTATCAGTATCTTTGAGAAAAAAGAAGTTCCATGGTTGGGATCACTGGTTCGTTTCAGTGCATAATTTCTCCGTCCGCTACGTCAGGCTGATGGCTAGACACTAGGTGGTGAAGGAGGAATCTGCGGCATGGGGTAGTTCCAAGGATCAACAGTGGGCTCGGAACGAGAATCATTTCTCTCTTTCCACATTCGCCGTTAGTAGTCAAGATTATTTCATTCGTGTATCCGACGAACTCAAGAACATGGCAGAGACGCGGAAAGGTACGAGCTCTTAGTACCTATCGGGACGAAAGCATAGTTCTAACTACACACCAGAATTTGACCCAGATTTGATCAAATGCAGGCAGCAGTTAGCCTCTGTACATCGAGAGCCCTACCCGTCAAACAATCGGCAATATCCTGGAACATTTGACTGGATATGGGACGATGGCGATTACAAGTACTGGTGGGGTAATAAAGGCCAGAGCATTCTACACCTGCGCGGTAGTGCCGGCAAGGGGAAAACAACTCTATGCACGCTTCTTTCTAGTGCATTACAAGATAAAGGAGTCATTGTATTGTCATTTTTCTGCGATAGTAGCGAGGACGACCGTCGACACTCAGCAAAATATATTCTTCTTTCGATGGTTCAGCAGCTTCTCTACTATGAACCCTCGCTTTACAATAATATCCGGCGGTATTACAACTCGTTGGAGGGAAGTTCAATGTGGGCGAAGGAGGACATGTGGGGTCTTTTGCGTGCCATGCTCTTACATCCCCAACGCTTGCCACTGGTGTGCATCATTGATGCTCTCGATGAATGTGCAAAAGATTCCAATGGTTGGTTACTCGACCATCTGGCTGGCCTTCAACAAGAGACAGATTTTCCTTTTACGTTGGTAATTAGCAGTCAGTGCTCCGAGGACGATATTGCGGGGCATGTGTTGTCAGAAAGATTTGAGTTTGTTGTGATTGACATGGACAGCAAGGAGGAGATTCGAAGCGATGCTGACAAAGTCGTCCCAAGTTTGGTGTCCAACATAATTCGCGAAACTCCCGCACTTGCCGGACTCGAAGATTACCTTTCGGATGAATTGCAACTTCTCATGAATCAACCTGCGGCAACACTACTTACTGCCAAGACATGGCTCGGAAGGCTAGCACATCCTCAAATTGGCTGGACCCTAGCCTCGCTATCGATATCGGAGCAGATACGTTTGTCGGACAATGGTGTGGACTGTTTGTATGAAACAGTTCTTCGACAAGTTTCTGCAGATAATCAACTATGGGCAGGGAAAGCGCTCTCTTGGATATCCCATTCTTATCGCCCATTGAAGATCGATGAAATTTGTATTGCAATTTCAATAGACCGGAAGGCTACTGATATGTTTACCGCCTTTGAGGACCGAATTGGTCCATTGGATATGATTCATGACCTGACCAGTGTCCTGGGACCTCTGGTCAGAATTGACAGGGACGAAATTCACCTAGTTCACCGGTCCTTGAAGAAATTCCTTATAGACGAAAAGACGAAAACCAAGGATGAATGGTACAGCTTTGAATACACTGCCGCTCATGCCGAAATATCCGATACATGTCTCGCTTACCTTTCTTACCTCCTCAAAAAAGATATTCTACAAATTCTTCGGGACCGAGACCCAAGTCAAATGTTCGAAGAGAATATAGAGCTACATACCCTAATACCATTCGATTCAAGGAGGTTGGGCCTTTTATTGTATGCTTCTGAATATTGGCCCAAGCATTATCAGCAATCTGCCAAGGTCACATGCTCTCCCTCCGCCTTTACACAGGTCCTCGAATTTCTCAGGGGAAACGAAGCTAGCACCTGGTATCACATAAATCGACTCTTGGAAGGATGCATCTCTGATAAAGATACATTCAGCCCTCTCGTTGTGGCCGCCAAGCTAGGACTTCCCAACGTCATTGGGGAATTTCTAAAAGAAGCCGAACCAGGCGGTTGTGACTACGAAACGGCCTTGAATTTGGCCGCTATCAATGGCCAGGAAGAAGTTGTAGAGGAGCTTCTCAAGACGGCGAAGTTCTCTAAAGAATTAGAACTCCAATTTTCGACGGCATTGATGGAATCCTCGCGAATGGGACATATTTCGGTAGTCAAAAGATTGCTGTTCGCAGCTGATCAGCGGAGTATTTCAAATGAAAACCTAGGCCTGGGGGTTGCACTCTCGGTTTCTGCCGGAAACGGCCACACTGACATTGTCAATTTGCTCCTCGACAAGGGTGTGCCAGTCAATTATATCCACAACAATCTCACACCCCTTCAACATGCCGCGAAGAACGGTCGGGAACAGGTCGTACTGGTACTTCTCAAGAGCCCTGGCATAAGTATCTCCGGCGGAACGATTATACAAAAAAGTCCGATGCACCTTGCAGCACAGAATGGATATCTGGCAATTGTGGGATTGCTGCTAGAAGCTGGATATTCCCCTGCGATTGCCGAGGGCAGCGATGGCAGCGTGGCCGACAACGATGGCGAGGAGAGTGAGGACAATGAGGGTAGTGAGGACAGCCAGGAAAACGAGGATAATGAGGACATCGAGGACATCGAAGACAAGGAGTATAGCGAGGGCAACGAAGACGACAACAGCGAAGTAAGCGATGATAGCAACGATAGCAACAACAGCAACGGCGGCAGAAATATAACAAGCCCATTGCATCTGGCTGCGGGCTATGGCCATCTTAAAGTGGTGAATCGGATCCTTGATGTCAACACGAAACTGGCAACTATCAAAGATGGCCTAGGGATGAATGCGCTTCACTGGGCGGCTCGGAGCGGCCATCTTCACGTCGTTAAGAGACTTATGGAGTTGGGAGTGAGTGTAGACGAGACAGACAACGAAGGTATGCAACCGCTTCACTACGCCGCTGAAGGAGGCCATACCCAGGTCGTTCGCGCCCTCCTAGATAGGGAAGCGGATCCAACGGAACTAGGTGGTTATTTTTCCCTCACTGCTCCCATCCACATAGCTTCCCGAGGTGGTCATGTCGATGTCATCACCGCACTGGTAGAACGTGGAGCATCAATCGACCAAAAATCAAGCAACGGATACGCGGCTATCCACGCCGCCTATGCACACCCCACCGCAGTAAGGCGATTGATAGATCTTGGAGCAAATGTAAACGCTTTAAGCGTTCTAGGATCGTCGCCTCTCATGTGGGCAGCCCAAGCAGGATCCGTCGAAGTTGTGAAACTGCTTCTCGCGGCAGGTGCAATTGTACAGACCCCGAACAAGAATAACTCAACCGCATTGCATCGGGCAGCTCAAAGTGATTCTTGGGGTACTGTGGAGACTTTACTTAGCAGTGGTGCATCTCCGTTTGCCCGGAGATCCCCGAGCGGCGTCACTCCGATTGATATCGCCGTTATGACAGGCCACGAGGGTATTGCTCGGAATATGGTTAACTGGATTGTCGATAATGCCTATTGGCGAGACCCTTTTCGAATGGTGGTTGACACCTGTACGGAAGAAACCATCGAACTGTGGCTTAACCATAGGCCTCAAGATAAAAATACTACGAGTTCGTTGGGTACTCCGGCGCTTTTGCGATTTGCTGCCCGCGGAATTTCTCAACATGTGAACTCACTCCTGGCTTCGGAGATCGGCAAAAGGGTATGCGATGCAAAGGGTCGAGTTGCCATTGATGTGGCGCTCCATCCGGAGGTGCGAAGATTGCTGGATCCTCATGCATACGGAAAGAATACCACAAAGGACACTACTGGGGCAGCCAAAAACTCGCCCGAGGGATTCCAGGGTGAAGGTTCTGTTGGCAATGGGCCAAGCGAAGAGGGGTGTACTATGCTGAACGGTGACCGTCCCCAGTACAATAACGCGTCCTATACGATACGATGTGGAGTCTGTAACGAAAATCCGATAGAAGGGTTCTTTTATCGTAATGCCCCAGTCCATCTGCTTCATACCGCCATATCAAGCTAATACTTATTGCAGACTGTTGTGAATGCACGGACGACAACTTTAATGTTTGCCTCAAGTGCCACAACGCTGGCAAGACCTGTCTAGTTACCGACGAACACAAGCTGAGGGTACGGTACATCTATGACCGCATGATCTCGTTCGAAGAACTATCCCCTTGGGTCTCTAGATTGGTACTGCCCTCCGAGGTGCGCGAGATGGCGTGAAGGGCGGGTATGGATAGCTACGACCCGGTGACACAGGCAGTGGTGGAAATTGAGCGAATTGGAAGAAGGTTTTGCACGTAATTCAACAAGGCCAATTTCTAACGTCATTATTTGTTTTAAAGACAAAGTTGCTCTCTCCGCTTGCAGACGGTGTGGAAGAATGACACGTGCACGTGAACTAAACAACTTGGTACTCCATGCTCAAGCGCAGCGTTTTGTGCTCGGAACTTTCACCAGAATATCGGAGTGACTAAGCCACATGAAGGGAGGGTCTGCATGCTTAACGTTCCACGCAATTGCTAGGATTTACCAATTCCCGCTGACTTCCTCCTCTGGACAACTATCTCCGCTGCGATGCTTTCAGCTGCTGTGGCTATCTCCACTATCGATGTGGTGGCTCTCGCATGTCAGACACCAAGAGCTTATAAGCAACCCTAACCTCAGCGACTGGCAGCAACCTTGCTGTTGAGCGATGCCGGCGGCAATGTGGCGCTGGCCCCGTGTCCGCGAAACTAGGAGCAGAGGGTGTCGACGTGTTCGTTTCGCAGCGGCCAAATGTAAAGAGCGAGAAACCAACGCAATGAACGTGCCGATCCCTTTGCAAGATACCGGTCGCCAGCTGGACTTTAAATTAACTACTTATGTACTTCCATCGGGCCTGCAGTTGTCGAATCTCGGATGGGTAGTGCTCCGGATGCTTGTTTTCAGCCCTGCACAATGCTGCGCAGACTCGGGATTATTAAACCTGTTTGTGCGAATGATAGCCGCCCCAGGCCACCGTTTCCTAGAAGCACAATGCAGTTGGCGCACTTCGCTGAGCAGTCACATATTTCGCCATTTTACATATGCGGGGTTTCTTTTTCTACTGCGACCGGAAATCTTGCTATTGGTCGGAACAAGCGGAGTGCGTAACACTGCCATGTAGGCAGATTTGTGATTCAGATGTATATATGATTAGCAGCCTCAATTGAGATAACCGGCCGGTATTTGGATGCACACTTTCCCCGCACCTCCGAGCAGACACACCCACCCGGCAGAATCGATTCCTTCGCCTGTCTTGCGACGAGGATCTAGCTATTCTCTCTTTGTTGTCAGCTTGTCGCCAGAGGTTCGTCGAGGTTTCCGTCTGTGGCTTGTTTTTGTCCTAACATTGTTGCTGATCTTATCTTGCCTGTCAGCGCGCGAGTTCATCCGTGTCGGGCCTTTCTACGTGATGGATAAGGCACTGGCCATTGCAGCGCTCCTCGCTATCTGCACCATCTCGACTGTGAACGCAGCCACCAACAGTACTGCTCCGGCACAACCACAATGTGGTTTTGTGGGAAACGGGGATATGTACGGGCTTGGGATAAGACTCGGGATCTATATACAAGGTCGGCCAATACACGCCGAAAGCAAGCCGTACATGCACTAAGGTTCCGACGCCTTTAGGGTTCGCAACAACCATATCGGGAGCGTACCGACAGGAGTCGGCTCGAGGCATTAGTTTTGCCAACGGCTTTTACCAAGTACTACACACCGTTCCACTCCTTGTGGGCCCGTGACTTACCGGTTCCGTAAAGTTCGCAATGTTTATTGCCCTAACCTACATGACTGTCACCGACGAAGAGTTCCAGGTCGTCGAAGCCGCCATAATCGTCGTCTTCACCTTCTGCTCCGTCGCAATCTCAAGCCCGGAGGATCTCAGGTTCAATCGTCCCAAGAGCCTGAACTACCGTACCTTGGGAACCTTCTGCCGCCACTCCCTCGTACCCCTTGGAAAGCTCCTCGTCGATCTCGGCCTCAACTGCTACACTCTCTGGTTCTGGTGGATTGGTTAGCCCCTCCCTCAAAGCTTCATCTGATTGTTGCTGATCAACTGAACCGCAGGAATCGACGTTCTATCCCTCGCCCCCTGCACAGGCTACGCCTTCTTCTTCCACCGGGTGAGTTTCTACGGCTGGCTCCGGGTTCTGGGCCGAATCGGTTCCATCCTCCTCGTTCTCGTAGAGCTCTGGCTCCTCTACCGCGCAATACGGAACCACATGCCATCCAAGAGGCCCGTCCAGGGTATCTTCGAGTGGATGACATCCCCGCAGCGTCGCCACAAAATCGCAAGGGTCAACCATGTGGCGGATTTTACCGGCGCGGTAATGGGCTGCTGCATTATTGGGTTTTATATTGCGAGCGTGGAGATGATGATTCAGTGGAATCATGTCACCGGGGTGGATACGGTGCTAGGGAATATGGGGCAGTTGATACCGTTTTTGATTGGGATTGGGAGTATGATCGCGGTGATCTTAGAGTGGGGTGGTGTCAGTCATGGCGATGCCAGTACTGGGACTCAGACGGTGCCCGAGGAGAAGATGCATGATGATAAAGCCAGTGGAAGTGGGGGCGCTGGTGTTGATCTTGAGAGGCTGAGCATTAGCGAGCTCAAGACACCACAGAGCATCAATATTGCCGGAGGCGGGTCAGCCAGCACCGAGAAGCAATTTACCACCGTGGCCGTGAAGCCAGCAGGGTCCACCGAGAGCCAGAGCAGTGGGGCGAGTCCCCTGAATGATTCGTATTACAAGCGGTTCTGGAGATGGATCAATGAACCGCTCGGTCGGGCCGATGATGACCCATCGCGTGTATGGAGATGGTATACAGTTTAAGTAGAGCACTGCTGTGAATATGTATTTCATGAAGATGCTTAGAGTTAATGTTAATGAGGGTCAAGGGATGGGATATAATTTGTATTAACGTAATCATTGTACATACGAGTTCTACGACGCAAATTGTGGGCGAGGAATGATTGAAAATGATACTGGGTTCTGCGAATGACTTCATCAATGATCACTTATTTCTAGTTTATATTTCAGGCACAAAATTCTATCTCATTACTTTCACCCTTTCTATCACGGCCATACAACTTCTGAGCGTTATTAGAAGTCAGGGGTAGTAAGATTTCGTGTAGGTTGTAGATGCTGAGGTACAGGCTCGAACTCGGGTTACGCCTAAGAGCATGAGCAGTGTACACGTGCCGTAAGTTTGAGGCCCAGAGCACGCCCGAAAACCCGGCTCCTGAGACCAGTGGGCCTTTACTCCCTTTCGTTCCCTCTTACTATCCCATCTCTTCCCTCATCCTCTTTTCTAACCGCTCAAACAGCTCCTTATGACTCTTCCCCACCGATCTCCACACAAACCACCTCAACACCCATGGTGCACTCAGCACCTCAAAAACCTCCGTAATTTGGCCTCCCTCATCCAGACTCCATGAGCTCCGCGTCTTCGTCTTTATCCACCCCACTCCCGCCTCCACTTCAGTGATTAACCCCGATACTGTCGGCGTAGCGTGTGCTATGCAGCTTGTGCTTGTTTTGTAGCCAAAGGGCAGGGAAATGCGGTAGGTAAGGGAGTAGACCTCAGTCTCGGGGTTTGATGATGTCGACTGAGCTAGGGTGGTTTTGCTATGGGATATGACAGCAGGGTTGAGGGTGAAGAGGAAGGCAGGTTGTTGAAGGTGAGAAAGGAGAGAGGCGTTTGGGAGGGTGGCGGAGGTGGTGAGGGTCTTGTTGTGCCGGCGCTGAATTATCTCCATGATGCGAGATCTTGTAGTTTGAATGAATGAAGTCTGGCGGATGAAGCAGTGCTGCACTAACTACTCTAGGAAGAAGATATGGTATCTCCAAGACTAATCATGTCTTGGAACGTTGCTTTCTTTTATGGGGTGGGGTTAAAACGGGGAGCGTCAAACTCGTATTGCCACATGATGCGTCCAACTGGGGTGGCAGATACAGTGTAACAGTGGGGATGTTGACTCTTCAACCCCGCACGTTGCTCCATCCGACTTGCATTCTACTGTTTGCTAGTGTCTTCACTAACCAGGCAAGTCATAAGCCCCCTTCTCGTCGTAGAATTCAAACTGACAATGACTAAACGAACTAGGCGCATCTTTTTAGCCTTTGTCTTTGCGACCTTGCACGATGGCGCCAATATCCGCTCTTCACCACGACGTGATCTTCAATATCCTGGTGCACATCCAGAGTAGCCGGGACCTACAGGCGGCGATATCCTCAGCACACATCTTTCATGACACTTGGAAAGAACATCCTGTTGTAATATCCCATGCTGTTCTGGAACGGGAATCATTTCTATCGGAGGCATTGGAATTGCTTGGTGTACAGAAGTCCAAGGCCGCACGCTTAGGTACGACTGGTATCTCCCTTGAGGTGTAGCTTTCTTGCTCAGAGTCTCAATCAGAGGGTTCACAAAGAGTGGTTGAACTCATTGATTCGGAATCCCAAAGCCTCCAGCTCCTACAAAACGCACGACGTGTCTCGCAAGCAGTTCAGCACCTCGAAAACGTCGAAATTTACTGCAGTAATGATGACAGTTGTTGGGCACGACAACAAATGCTACCTGACGAACGAATCTGCGCATCCCGATCCTTTTATCATCTGTGGATTCTGGCGGAAGCATCAAGAGCGGTACTGAAGTCAGGTTCGGTCTTTACAACGTTTAGTCAGCGGGTGCTTAAGTGTGCATATGAATTGGCGCAATGGGTTCTTTATCGATCTGATTACAGCTTTTCGAGGGATTGGAAAACTAAAATACCATATATTTTGTATTACGTGCCTTTGCGCTCTGAGTATGGAGTGTATGGTTATGGTGGGCGTGGACTTGTACATGATAACGAGTCGCAGGGGAGATTCTTTAATAATACTTGGGAAATGCTTATTGTACGCCGTAGATGGCAAGTCAATTGCGCCTCACACCCACGTAAATAGCGGGTTCTCGGCTATCGTAGGTTTGGATCTTATGGATAATATTTCGGCTTTCGTGCCAATCTTATCAGTACGTACTTCTACAGCATGTAGCTAAAAGAACAGAGTATTATAAATAAAAATTAAGCTGCTTGTATTGTTAAAAGCCTAACTTTATCCACCGTGAACAGTACAATGCTGTACCCACTGGGTATTAGTCTGAACGCCTGCAATTGAAAGTATGAAGCACTGTGGGAGAACATGCGACATCGATATGGTCGCTGCCACTTACGTACTATCAATGCTGTGTGATTACTTACAACAATAACCAGCCCAGCGATCGTCTAGAGTAAATCAATAAAAATGGAACAAAATGGGCTTTTTTGTGCTTAGTACTCTTCTAGTGAATGTGTTATATATAAACTGATTGTTTGGGGTATCGATCTTGCCGCTTAATGCCTACTTACTCGATACTTTTGGCCACCCGCTGTCCACCTTACAAAATCAATGCTAAATATTCTACTTACCTTTATGTAGAGTACATATCAGAGCTAAGTTGTATGTATTGCCGCAGCGGCCTGCCTTGTCCAATGGGATTGCGGTACAGCTGTGTAACCAACCCCTCATATAGCCCCCCTTGGTCGTATGAGAATCAGACACAGCACAGTGTCACAACAATCAAGGACATCGCGGGAAGCATCTCTGATCAACTGCGCCCTGCAGTCTTTCAAACCCCATCTGCGCTTACTTTGCCTACCGTTCTGGCTCGACATGTACACAGACCTAGATGACCATCTGCCAATGTACCACGGACCTCGGACCCCTTCCAGTACTGAGTCTCATTAATGTACCCATTTCCAATTCTGTGCTAACGCACTTAGGTAATTAATTCCTACGCCACACGCCCACTTCAAGCTGGATTCCGCAATCCGACGCAACCCAATACCTGCACCCTCAAAGTTGTAGAACAACCAAGAAAACCCGGCAATATCGAATTCGACACTCGAGTGGATACGATCACGGCTGCCTCGGGGCACATTGCACAATGTATTCAGTCCGGGATGCTCACCTGCACCATCCACGAAAGCGCCGACCACGTGCAACTTCTCCTCAAGTACGTAGAAACCGGAATCTACGATCCGGCTGACATATCACGCCGCTCTGCCGACAAGCAATATGTAGTCTTTAGCCAGATAGAGTTCTACTTATTCTGCATTCCGATGGAGTGCCCAAGTCTCTGCGATATTGTGCGGGTGGGAATACAGAGCGGTATTGAAGTCATGGCATGGGGTCCTACGCTTGGCGACAACGATTGGTTTTTAGTCACAGACATGGGCTCACCAGCCCATGCTGGTCTCTTGTGTTGGCTGTTCGAGCGAGGTGGGGGGCTCTTTGCGGAGCTTCCAGATGGAGACGCACTGAAGTCCAGCTTATTAAGATACCTTAACAATCTGTGGCAGTTTTATAGAACTTACTTTAGAGAAGGAACAGCGGAATTTTTTATCAACAAGGACCACAAGAAGGTGTGGGAGGCTATGAAACTTTACAGACAAAACGTTCCGGTGGATATCTATGAGTCTGATGCAGTTAAATATGGTGTATCGGAGGAATCTTCGGGCTAGTCCAGAGTGCCAAAGCTTTTGTCCGAGCGATGGAAGTAACCCACTATGTCTCTTGCGTCTCATAGAAAGGGCAAGGAAGGCTTTCGTAGCAGTGATATGGTTAGCAATAATATATTCGTGGCCAAAAGAAGAATTCTTGGGAGATCGTGTTGTTAAGCTTTCGTCCCATGATTGGCGACACTAACAAAGCATGACAGGCTCGTTCTATGAATCTCGAGAAAGTCGTAGGAAAAGTCCCGGGTCCTTAAACTTGTAATATACCATTGGAGATAAACTGTGAGCAGGTTTACATGAAGCAGTTCGAGTACCGAGACACATACCACTTCACTTTGAAGTCAAGGGTGCGGCCGACAGGTGAGAATTTGGTTCGGGCAGGCTATGGCAAAAATGCATTAATGTAAATATTTTTAGGAATGGGTGAAGTTTGAGGATAGCTTAGCAGCTAGTCTTGGAGGGATTGGAAACTAAAATACCATATATTTTGTATTACCTGCCTGTGCGTGGTGGTGGGAGTAGACTTGTACATTATAATGAGTCGCAAGGGGGGTTCTTTGATAATGTTTAGGAAGTGTTTATTGTACGCCGTAGATGGCAAGTCAATTGCGCCCCACGCGCGTAGGTAGCAGGTCCCTGGCTATCGTGGGTTTGGATCTTATAGATAATATTTCGGCCTTCGTGCCACTCTTGCTTATAACTCTAGACCTTACAATCAATGCTACATATACATATTCTACAATACCAAATACCACCACACCAAGACCAAGGACATCGCCAGCAACGACTTTGAGAATTATGGATCCATCGCTTCTAAGCATACATATCTACATCGTCCCACAAACCTCCGCCACCCCTCCTATATGAGATATCAGAATGAGACCTAGCATATCCCCTACACACTCGGCTGGGCCGATTTTGTTGTAGTTTGTCATCATGAAAATACCACGTTCCTCCAGCCTTCAGGTCAACGTGCAGATAATACATGAGCGGGTTTACATTTAGAAGGGCCTGGAGAATGTAGCTACACCAGAACTTGCTTTGCAGTTAAGCCGTGATAACCCCATCCACCAATCCTACCAGCCCATCAGCCGATAGATGAGCAAAGCGGGCTATGGTGGAGACATCTTTTTAGAAGCCAGCGAAGATAGGCTTCACCGCTAGACAGTGATAAGCATTAAGGCTCTGCGGGAAGGATGTGCTCTACATTATAGGCTAGTGCTTTTTGGTAGTGTTTGAAGAACGAACAAGCACCCCGGACGCCAGTGCGCTTTAGAATGCAATGTGCTCCATATTGTCGACATTTTCGAAATGGGATGCACTAAATTAAGATCAATCATGAGTGCTCACTCCCGAATTGTGACTATCTCCCGATTTTTTGATTGTTGACATATACCATTGTTTCAGTAGACACATGCCAGAATGAAGAGATGCGAATAAGCAACAGGAATTTTGCCATTGCGTTAAGGTTAGGGGTAAAGTTGTAAAATTCCTAATAATCCCTCTATTGTGGGTTCTATTATGGAGGGGCCTATAGGCACGGCGTGTGCGTGTAAAGTCCGTACAGTAAATGTATAATATCATCTTAACCCTTATCTTAATCAAACACTAGAGACCTTGAGCTCTGGGCAAACCCAAAATTCTCACTTGAGTTTTCTCGGTCTTGACTCTGTAATGAGCAACATCACTAAAGACAGTAAGGCAGTGATAGCTGAAGGTCATTCCTTTACTCTCTTGATTCTACAAGTCTGTTTAGTTACCCATTCAAACCAAGCGCGTACTTTGGCGCGTAACAGAGACTGAGAAATCCTAAGTGAGAATTTTGGATTTGCCCGGGGCCCAAGGTCTCTACTACTCTAGATCATATTTTCTTCACCCAATTGACTACCAAGTCCCGCTCTCGTGCCCAGAGCTTTTGTCGGTTTGCTAGGTCTGCTAACTGAGCTTGCGAAGGAGGCAGATGCTAGTTGCGAGCGCAACCAAGCCCAACAAGCGTTTAATGTTGCACTTATTCGTAATACTTAGGGCGAGTAACCCTATATTTCACTGCCCTATCCCCTACACGCTCAGTTTTGTCAGATTTGTTGCCGTTTCCCTCTTGAGATGGCGCGCGATCAATCAAGTTGGCCAATAAGTTGTCCTTGAACGCCATTACATACTGAGAATAAACCAACCAGACCAAATGGCAACAAATCTGACAAAATCGAGCGTGTAGAGGATAGCTGATACCTTGTTTACTCGATAATAGGTATTCGCGTAGCAGAAAACAAGGATAAGCGAGTCAAGGTGCATAGTAGGGCAAAGCTAGTTTGGATGTGGTTGTGATTTATGATGGTAGGTGACGTTATAGTGATGTTCCGTGGAGGGTTGTTAACTTGGGAATAAAATCCATCGCTAAGTTGACTATACTAGAACTGGGGTTGTACCCTTGGATCAAAGAGAAAGGCTGTGGAATATGGTGGGTTAACAGATTGTCCATTACGTGTCCTGATGGCTCATTTGATTGTCAATGGCCTAACTGGTTGCCAAATTTCTCCCGATGTCTTACCAAATTGTCGAACTACACCTTTCTCGCCACATACCAGATAATAGACTTTGCCACCTGGACTCTGCCTCGGCAAGCTTAACTTTCCTTCTACGCGAATGTACCTTATTATCGGGTGGACGGGGTAATCCAGAATAGGAGCTGCTTCAGATACCAGAAAAAGGGTTCAGCGAGACTCAAGCGATATGTCATGTAAGTCGGCCAATGAATACCTTCGGATCCCTCTTTCAATGCATCAGGAGGCGTCCGAGTAGGTCGATTGTTAGTCTCGGAGTGTGCTACACTTGTCTGAGTGATAGGCTCTCCAAGTAGCCTAAACCTATACTGGAAAGGACACAACCGTAATTGTATAGAGTGACACATAATGGATCAACATTTCCTGCATGTATTTTTGTCTTGCTCCCATGAAAATCCTCTGCTGTATATTTTTCGGTAATAGAGTATATATAATTATTTTTTACATATCCTTTACTATATATATCCTTACTATATAACACAAGGACGCGAAAAAAAAGACGCGAAATTTTATCTGGCCAGAATATGGTGGTGAGCTTGCGAGCAACAACACACATGTTCACTTATAGTATACGTAGGGATATAACACACGAGGTCACGAAAAAAGTAACGAAAATTTACGTACTTGGCAGGAATATAGCGAGTTTGCAAGTAGTAACACGCTCGGAGGAGCTAGAGGCGAATTCGGATTAACTTCGAGAGAGTACTAGCAGAAGTATAGAAAATTTGTTTGTCCTTGATCGTACTCGTCTTGCACTAGATTTTTAGAGTCACGTGATATAAGCCTCTTACCTCGCCATAAATTCACTAATCAGATTGTCTCGCTCCACACATTACTCGCCCTTCGTGAACCCTCAACCCTAATTCGCTCCGCTAGGTTGAGATTCTCGTTAGAGCCCTGATTAGTGATTTACGGCAATGTACGAGCCTTACATCACGTGACTCCGAGAATCTGTGCGAGACAACTAATCAGACATGAGCTTCGCTCCGCTCAGACAATGGCCCGATATTTACAATTGGATTTGAAAACTTAATTTACATGTAAATGGATGGTGGTAATACAATTAGGGAGTTAAGAGGAAGAGGAGGAGGAGGAGGAGGAGGAAGCGGAACAGGAAGAGGGAGAGGGAGAGGGATGGCCACTCAGACACTAAGAGGCTGCCTCTGTCACTGAAGAAGAGGCGCAACTGCACGCGATCTTATCTATCGCAGCATTAACCTTCGTCATTGCTTACAATATAATATCACATGAATTGCACGTTACCACTCCAAAATGTCCTTTCCCTCAATATATTTCAGGCAGAGCTGCGACGAGAATCTCAACCTAGCGGAGCGAATTAGGGTTGAGGGTTTACGGAGGGCGAGTATACATCTGGAGTTAAACTAGGGACTGTTTCAACTTGGTACCGTGAAAAGATTGAGATGCAGATGGCATAGTTTGCTTTTCTCGCAAGTACCCTTTGGCAGGAAGGGGGCTGCTCCGAACACCTGCTCCGTTGCAGGCGCTGTTCGAACTTGGCCATGTTGTCTCGCTCTAGACGGTAAGCGATCTTTCAAAATGTCGCTCGTGACCTCACTATCACCACTAAAACCCCAGCCGCTTACTGAATCGTGTGGCGATGATAAGAGGTACGACTAGAGCCGCATCACATGAAGGGCTTGCGTTGGACAATTGGCCAAATGCAACCAATCATAACCTGGAATTTCACACCAATCCATTGGTAAAACTTTCATCTGCCGAGTACCAATCAGTTAATAACCCTAACCTGGGCCTAATATGCGCACGCACGTATGATTTTTCACTGCATGGCTGTCTAGCATTCCAGATAAAACTTGGCTCGGAGAGCTTAGTTATTCTCAGGCTCAAGGAGCGAATTTTCCCCAAACTTATTTTGAGGGGTTTATCCTAGAGCCTTATAAGCTGGGCCAATTCTGGACACGATTGAATATAACGAGAAAATGTGCTATTCGAGCCGCCGCCATTCAACAGCTAGTAACAAATAATGTTTGGGAAGTGTGTAACGAAAAAGATGCCGGCTGGAGGCTTTTCTCATGTGGTTGCCTAATGTCTAGCGAAGTTTGCTGCATACACGCAGTGGAAGGTTCTAGAGTAGAAAACAACAGCTTAGAGATCCAACACAGCAAAGTCAGGAGCCACAGCGTGGGTTAGAAAGAAATGCGGCCGAGAGGATCAAGTTTCGCGATTTCATATGTCACAAGTCGCCTAAAGTCCAAAAAAGCAAACGGCAACCAAGATACCATGGTTAGCCGAAGCAGATAATTGCCGATTGCTGCTTATCGTACAGCGGATGGAAAAAAGTCTTGCATCAAGGTACCGTAAGCGGTGTACCAATCTGCAAAAGAACAGATGGTTTCTGTAAGATGTAGCTTGGTAACAACACTTAAAGGACATTGTTTCTTAGCTCTGCGAATTTAGAGAGCTTTCTAGTTATTTATGTGGAGTAACAGAGGTATCTAGTGGAAATAGTGATAACGCAGTATTACCGCCCAAAAAACATAATCAATAGGTTTTAGTAAGGCTGAACCCACAATACAGATCCAGTACCAATTTTGGAACCCACAGGAACCTGTATTTGATATGGGGACTGGTGTGAATTCTGTGGGCTTTCCTACAGCAAATTGTCCGTTGCTGTCTGTTTATGTAAGACTTTTGCACCCGCGGTACATATCAAACAGGACGACCCCTACATCAGAGACCCCAAATATGACAAGTACCGATTCCTGGCCGGGTGCACAGTCGGCATATGTTGAACCATGATGAGATGTGTTTTAAGTTTGCAGGGTACGTACTTAAGTACGTAGGTCAGCACAACGTCGGCTATACCTGGTCGAAACCGGAGCGGATATTTGGGAAATTATTTCTCGGCCGCGATGATTACCTGATTTGGCAAGAAATTACTCTTTTAGGTAATAAATATGCAGACCATCCACCCCTTGCCCATACTAAAACCCACTTTTTCAAATGCTTATTCCTCCACAAACACTGCCTATTTTGAAAACTTGGCTCTGCAAGGTGATATAGAACTATCGAAATAGTCGTTTCACAGCATTAAAAGGGATTTCCGACTTTTTTGGTGGTGGAATTAAGCCTCAAAAATGGTCGCATGTCATGGAAAATGTACACCGGTTTAAGGAGTCCTAACCATAATATATCGCTTCTATTGTATTCTTCCAGTCGAGGCGTTTAAAGCCAACGCGTATTGATGTTGACGTTTCACATTTAAAGCTACAGCTCTAATCCGAAATTTGGGTATCTAGCAAAGGTGTAGAGCACCCTTACAAATACTAAAACGAGGAGAATCAGTCAAGGAGAAAAGTATGCCCTTGCCTGAATATCGAGTTAGTGATACCTATTAAAGTAAGAAAGGCTGGACCATCTCATCCTGCCGAAGAGATGGAATGGATGCCACTTCGTATGAGTAGCTTTCGTTCATCGGAAGCAACTACTGCCACGGAACCGATACCCGGGATAAAGCAGCTACAATGACCTAAAAACCGCCCATCTGGACAAACGTCCAGCAATAATCAAAATAAGGCCAAAAGCGCAAAACCATCCATCTTTCCTTGCACTATTCCGGCGAATTCAGGAATTATCACCTATCACCTATCACCATCTGTCAAATAGCGCATAACATCTGCTGGCTATGAACTAGATGTTCTTGCTTTTAGCTTTTCTCTCCAGATAGCAATTCCGATATACCTCGAATTTGGACCCACTGTGACTGATGGGAAGCTGCGACAGCAGCAAGAACTGCAAAACAGTGCTCCAACCGCAGTCATTCATGTAGGCGGACTAGCTGAGGAGGATAAAACACAATGGCTGCGAAGGCAGGGATTGCGCAGGGACCCCGCCTAGCAACGGGTTAATCTATTGATGATGTGGAGCTTTATAATAGGTACCGCTGGTCAATCTCAAAACCATCCCATTAGGATAGTCGTATTGCCATAGCCAGCAAATAGAGTAGCGGAATGAGAGGAAGGAAACGAGGCACCGCGTCGAATGCAGCGTCATGAATCACTCAATCTCAGCTTGCATGTGCTGCTTCTCCTTGGCCTCCTTCGTATATCTGCGCTGTTGATGATGTTCTACCCCACCGACCAAGTTTCCTACTTGACCAAGGGGACATCCCCTTGACCACGAGGGTAGCTTAGCCCGCAGGGCGTCCTACTAGGCAAGATCCTTTATTGGTGGGTAGGATATCTCCTAGCTAGAAAGAAATATACATTGCAGGTGCACTAGTGTGATGATAATATCTCCTGACCAGAAATTGGTATACTTTGTAAGTGGGATATCTCATACCCAGCTAGTACAGGCGTAGATAACTTTCCTGCTCCAATGTCAACTCATTCTGCTAGAAACACTCAGGGAAAAGAAGTTTCCAACCAGCTTGCGGCCAAACTAGAGAGGTAGATGAATTTTTTGGACGCCTGAAAGCAGTCTGTTAGTCAACGATCCTTTTTTGGACCTAGGAAAATGGAAATTGGATGACAAAGTGCAGGTATAAATAAATGTATTCTAAGGATAGGTGCCAGTGGTTGAACTTTCATGGCGATTGTTAATTTTTCACAGGTCGGTGGGGTAAAACATATTTTCTCTCGCTGCAGAGTGTACAAAATGGCCTCAGGCAGCCACGCATGAGGAAATGATTGTGACGACGACGACCACAACCAATTGCTCCTTGACTCGTGACTGTAACGGCCGTATGCACAATCCATGTTAAACTTACACCTTAGGTCGCTGCCCAATGAGACATCTAATCATCTGAGGTTGCAGTTCCAATTTGCTCTTATTCTCAGATTTCGCCTTGCAATTGCGGCTCGTCAAAAAAAAAAGGAAAACAAAATACGAGCGGGAGCGCAGTTCCACCGTAGATTGACCGTTTAGTACATATATTCCTCAGCATCGCTGACTGAATCCCATTCACGCCCTAGTTCGCCGTCTTGAATACCAATAAGTATACACTATCTTTCGAGTGATCTGTTGCATCCGCTGAAGCCGCCATAAACGGACCGAGGTACCCATTTGCGTATCACTGTCCCGGATATCGTTTCGAACTCATCCACCAAGCCTCCTCCAACGCTCGGGTTCCATTTGGCTGTTATGATCCTCCATCGATAACCAACCTCAAAATCTTTTATCCTAGCTATCTGCATCGATCACCGTATACCAACCATTGTCTTGACTGCCGAGACTTCCTTCGCCGGGGAAATTTCAACCCGCAATCATCGATCAACCTTTAAGCTACTACCGTAATCATCCTCGGAGACCATGATTCCCGATCGAAGCATGTCACTTTCGGGAGAAGCAACGGCAGAGATGGACATTGCAGTCGGCAATGCGCACCGTTGGACTTTGATGGGTAGCGCCCCCTCAGTGACCGACTATGAGGACCCTTCGACCCAGCCAGCAGCCACAGAGTGTCAGGGCTCCAGCACCGAAATGACCTCGCATTCACCAACACTTTGGGCGGCGTCAAAAGAGAATAATTTTTATGAATCAGGAGATGAATCAGAAAGTAATCCAAGTACGACAGCTGGCCGACCCATGGCTGGCAACCCGCCGCTAACCTCAGCCTTCGGCGTGCCTCCCGCATGTATCGGCAATACCAGTAGTGTGACATACGTCGAAGCCATCCATCTGAAAGGTCTACCTCACAACAGAACGGATTTACTCTCGGAACACAGAACTGCGGATGGGTATGACAGCTACGCACAGTTGCCAAACCTTAACGTTGATTTTTTGGATCGTGTCTTCCCCTCGTTCTGTCCGGATCTGATCATCCACGATCCAATATTCGACGATCCAAACGTCCGTAGAAAGTTTTCTGACGATACGCTGAGTACTGGGTGGTTCTGGCACAAAGAAACCGGCAATATTGTCGAGGGGGTGGTTGAAGTCAAGCCAAGTGTCTCCAAAGTCTTTGCTCGTGCAGTAGCGGCCGGACTCTTCCGGTTAGATCATGGATAATCTGGCGGTGTGATTGCGTATCTCTTCAGTCTGGACTAATTGCTAAGCCTGCGCGCCTGGTGGTTATATTATCGGAATGTCGGAACTTGAACCCTGGGTATGGAATCGATTGTTACTCGGAACTTTTCCTTTGTTTGAATTTTCTTGTCTTGCTTCGGGAGGGATGTTTGGCCGTCGGGGGTGGGGGGTGGCCAACGGCCATGGTACTCACAGCCAGTGTGACGATATTAATGATTTTTTAGAGGTGTATACGTCTGACGGAGTGCGATGGGTCCGGGTTATGTGTCGTGAATCTTTTTTTTGACTTTGAACGGCCTTTCCATTGTTTTCTGTCGTTGGCTTTTGAGGTGTTGGTTTGAGACTTCTTTCCTTATGTGAGTTAGCAGAGGAATACGACAAAGAATTTCCAGTATATATACTTTGAGTTTTCAGTGGGCTTTGTGGAAGTAAATTCCGCAAAATGCTGCCTAGAATTAGCCGCATGAGATTCTAGAGCCAACACTTCGCTATAACAAAGGCTAGTACTTGATGTAGCTTGTGTTCACGAGATGAAATTAATCTTCTGAATGATGAACTTTAGTGCTCGCACTTGCTTCCGGCCGACCTGATATGCCCGGAAATGCCTGATGCTCCAACCTCATAGCCGAAAACTGTGTGAATGTTGTGCAAATATGAACTAAAGAGTTTCATTTTGCAAACTCCCTCACCAAATTTCGCGAATAGTAGTGAAACAAAATCCATCAGTTGCACTGTCCATAGATAACTGAAGTTTTTAAGTGAGGCCCTGTCGCATCGGGGCACTGGTCAGAGATAGTGGCAGCCAATTTATACTGATTACACCCATTTCTATACTATACATAATCTTGTTGATAAAGAGCGGCGACAGGAGAAATATTGGCCCCCACCTCAAGTGGAGCCGAATGCAAGCCGGTAGTTAAGCCTTTATTTTATGCACATGCATGCACGTTGACGACCTAAACTCAGCAACAGAAATAGGTTAAAACAGTTCCAATCCTGGTGGCTGCGCTGGGTGTATAGTTTGTCACGCAAATGGCTCTCACTAACATTGTGTCTCTCCCCAAGTGTGCCAACCAATTTCCTTTCAATAAGATCTCTCGTGTATCATGCTCGGATGGATGGCCCTCTCAAGTACATCCGGCTGCATTGCCTTAATTGAAAGATCGATGTCTAAGATACTGATGACTGCTCAATGTTTGACTACCCTGTTCCATGTCGGATCAGTATCAGCGTTGGGTTGGGCAAATGGCTAAAATTTAATGAAAACCATAGAAAGAGTAATAATATTTGCATCCGCATACCTCTGACACTTTAGGACACATGTCTGTAATGCATCTGCTGGATGAAAAAGCTTCTGACCGTCGCCGTTGCTTGACTGTCGGATTCGCCGGGTAGTTCTGGGTGGTCCTGGTCAAAAATATCATACCGCGCAGGAGGTACCTATATATACTCTTCTCCCTTGGAACGCCCCGGGCTCTACCATAAGTCTCACAATTCGGCTTTTGCAATCAGGAGTGCCGCAGAAACACCTGTTGTGGGCTAGACATCCGGGACAATTGGTAGCCCGATGACCCTCGCCAGGTATGTTAGAGGATATCCCAAAGCATCGTCCAGTCATCTATATGAGAAGGTCTTTCTGCAACCAATCAGACAACCTATCTCGGCTAGCTTTCCTCCGCCTCGGTTAGCTTTCTCCCGTCTCGGCCAGCTTTCCCCCGCATTCCTGGTCACTAAAATTTCCCTGAAGATTTTAGGATTTGATAGGGCTATACTGTAGTAACTGTCCCTTTCCACCGTGTCGATGGAGGGTGTCGTTAGCAGGCGGTCGCCAATTCCGCCCTTGGGTCAGACAGTGTACACACGAGACGAGATGAGACGAGCACGACCTGGGCTCGAACCGTCCTGTCTCGCCACCAAATAAAGCTCGTGGTCTCGAGAGTCGAGACATTAGAGTGATAGAGCACGAGGTCTCGAGCTGTCTCGAGCCCAAATGCCTATAAGTACTTTCCTACTTTCAGCGGTTCAAAATCCGCCATAACATCGTTTGTTGGATTGGAGTCTGTAGTTGCAGGTTCAGCTATGGCTGAATATTGATTCTCTGCGGTTGGCTGGAGGTCTTTAAATATGCGACTAACTCGAAGTTCTGTGAAGGTGTTCAACACCGCTCTTACCCGAGGCTGATCACAATATATCACTCAAGAGAAACGCGTAATTACTGTTGCACATGGACCTGGCCGAGCTGAGCTGATGGCAAGGCACCCAGCCGGTAGGGCATAAGGCACCCAATTACCCTTGTACATATCTCGAGTCTGTCTTCCTCTTCTCTTCTCTCTGTACCATAGTCTATGCACACGTTTCTCCCCTTCATATCGTAACTGTTACAATAATCGTTAGAGCGTAGAGGAAAGATGTATAAAGACCTCTGGATTCTCAACTGGTATAGAGGGTAACCTTCCTACGACAGTGAACAAGCCTTAACAATATGTTCAGATAGGAAAGCCATTCAATTACATCTACTCTATTCTGAATACTTTCTATGCCTGAGTGAAGCGTTGAAGTAAATTACCTAGCATCAGTTCTTGTATATAAGTCCTAATATCAAGCAGTGATGTCAACCGTCCCGTCCGACGGCCGTCGACGGCGGTCCGGCCGAGATTTTTCCAGGACGGACGGGACGGCGCCCAGGCCGTCCGTCCCGTCCAAGCTTGACAATGACGGCTGGGGACGGTGAAATTGCCATCCCCGGCCGATAACTAAGTATTTAGGTGTTCTACATGGCTTGAAATGAGTGAACAACGGTAATGGATAGAGTTTACTGTACATAGTGTGGGTAAATTTGAGATTTGTATAATTTAGCCCATTTTACTACTATATTTTCGAATTTCATTATCTACAAGGGAACAGGCGTGTAGGAACCACACGGTACCCCGAAAAATAAGTTTCCACTACTTCTTCTGGTTCTCTCTCAAAGTTGGCCCGAACTCACCTCCGGCTCCTTCGGGCGTGTTTGTTGCTCGCAAGCTCGCCATATTTGGCTGTAACCGAAGGCTGTCTCCTCCGGCCAAGTAAATTTTCATAACTGTGCCCTCGTGTGTTATATAGTAGGGATAGATATCTACCAGGGACGGCCGGGGACTGCCGTCATTTCCGTCCGTCCCCGTCCTGAGTGATCCCGGACGGACGGGACGGTTGACTTCACTGATATCAAGTCTAATAGTGAGACAAGAGGAAGGATACTTAGAAGGGATTGTGTGTACCTTCATCGGCAAAAGTGCAAATGCACTACAGGCTGCACTACACGTATTCATGCACCCGCACAATTCATAACAAGTCTCCTGTGGACTCCTGCATGACGCGCGGTCTATAGTGGATATATAGTGACACATATGTGGGCATATGGAAGTTTATATGGTCAGCAGATTCTATGGACCTATGTAAGCCTTGACTGGCAACAGGCTTCCGCTGGTACTATACACGCGATCGATACTATTTTTGAGAGCTTGCTTGAGAGAGCACGTGAGAGCACGCTTGAGAGTATGCTTGAGAGCAATTTGGTGGTTAGATTTATACTGCTAGAAGCATTCTACCATGAGAAGCTTTGGCCAGATGGAAGCTTTGGCCAGACGGAAGCTTCATTCGTAAAAGTGTAATTCTACTATCCCCTACACGCTCGGTAGCCTTCAATTCATATCCTATTCCTTTCGGGTATAATGTGAGTAAAAGATCGTCGTGTGGCAAAGACTTTGATTGGTTGGCTAGACATCTGATGTTGCTTTACTCACAATATACTCGAAAGGAATAGGATACGAATTGAAGGTTACCGAGCGTGTAGGTAATAGGCTGGTGCTACGCACACATGCGCACACACGTAGCTCATAACAAGTTCTTTACTGCCAACAGGCTTCCACTGGTAATATACACTATCGAAGCTATGATTGAGCACGTTTGAGGGCATGCTAAAGAGGGCACTTGAAAGCTGAGTTCAAAGTGTATATGTTCCTACCCATACGCCAAATTTTCCCGTTGGCCAACGGGTCGACCCATATGCCAACTCGTCATCTTGGTGAATAGGACATCCGATATGCCAACCGAGAGAACCGACTGAGGTGCCAAGTAAGAGGTTGGGAAGAGGTTGGAAAGGCACAGTGCAGCGCTATTTTTCTCAACTTTTGAACTGTCCTACTTCTGCATCACAGTAACTATCTTGTACCTCAGCTCCGACTCTACTAGAAATTATCTCAACTACAACAATGACTTCTTTCGGTCCCAGTACCATCACCACTAGCACCTCTACCAGGTCCACATGTACCCTAGTAGTACTGCATCACAGATCAGTGAAGGATTTTCGTAAATACGCGGTTGCTAGGAGTTCTCGCGTACCTTGAGAGTAATACAGCAACAACAAAGGCGTTGTTCAGTACTAGAAAAGTAAGCGAGTACACAATTGGTTTTTTTCCAAAGGAAAAGCCGAATGCCTGCACCTTCAATTCGTCAATCAACCAACAGATCTACACCAATTGACGAATGGCCAAAAGATAAAAGTGTCTTGGGATTTTAGGTTGAGATTTCGTCCTAGGACCGGTGGCACAAAGTTTCAAACAAGACGAGCCCGTGGTATGAATCTCGAGAAAAGTCGTAGAAAAATTCCCAGGGTTGACCGTCGTAATAACCTATGGTGACAATTCATGAGCGGGTTTACGTTTAGAAGGCCTGGAGAATACACCAGAACTCGCTTTGCAGCTAAAGCCGTGCCAAGCCATCCACCAGTCCCACCAGCCCACCACCAGCTGATAAATGAACAAGGTGGGCTATGGTGGAGATGTATTTTAGAAGCTAGCGAAGATAAGCTTCACCGCTACAATGGTAAGCATTGAGGCTCTGCGGGAACGATGTGTTCTAACAGCATTACAGGCTAGTCCCTTTTGGTAATTGTTGTTGGGTGAGCATGCAGTCTCGAACACTGGGAAGCGCAAGTACACCCAGACCTTGGTACGCTCGAGAATAAAAAAGCAATATGTTCGCTATTATGCATTCTGGAGGGCGTCCGAGACGCTTCATGTTGTCAACATTTTCGAGAGGGATACTAATTAAGGTCAATCATGAGTGCTCACTCCTAAATTGTGAGTATTTCTCTGATACGAATGTAAAGCGGACAGAGTCTATTCTACTATCTAAGGAGAAGCTCTGTCTTTATATACATGAAAGCCTGGAACACCATGGAAGTCCATGGAAGCTCACGATTGCAAATACCAGTGGCGGTGGCGGTGGCGAGTGAAAACTCGTGGATGAGTCTACAACTGTGGGTCCATAGCCTGTGAGTCAATTCGGTGATCTCAGTGTATCGGCGACTTCCTCTCAGGTCATATAGTAATATTCTCGACTTTTGATTGTTGACATTCTTCTGTCGACATGTATCATTGTTTCAGTAGACACATGGCAGAATTCATACCTCTGGTAAGTTTACGCAACTAGGTGTGAGAAGATGTAATGTTTTGTAAATTGTGTTCCTTAACAGTGGCCCAATCCTGAGTTCACATTTGAAATGAAGACATGCGAACAAGCAATGCGTCGTTATGAGGCGAAGTAAGAGTGACAATATTTGAGGCGGTCAGCCGCTTCAAAAAGCAATTCCTAAGTCTGCGTTCAAACGATCTGTATGGCGCTGCTTGCATATGACAGATCAGTTTTCAAAGTGGGGCTGAACGTCTGTACTGCTTTGGCCGTGTCAAATCTCGGACTCTCCGATTCGAGCCCCTTTGCATATCTCTGCCTGTTCCCTTGAAAATTTAGTGACACAACAAGACGAATAGTTTACAGCCACCCGTTCGCGATATAGGTAAGTAGTTCACCAAAAATCAAAAGTTATTACCCACTCACTTTGAACTTGAGCAGGAGACGAGCGGGATCCCCTTCGCCGCCCCTTGACAGCTGCTAACAGAATTCCTGGAAGGACTGGTTCGGGCGGTCGTCTCAAATCAACACCTAGTTGGATTGCAGGCACTGTCCTAGGCATAACACGAAGTTACTAATTTGCAACATCAGGTTTGTTAAGCATATCTCTCTGCCTTGAACTTAGCCATGCATTGCCCCACAGTGAAACCAGTCTCACCTTTTGAAGACATAGCCTCCGGCTTGGCGCTGTGTTCATGCATACGCAATTGCGGGTTTGGTTTCTCTCCGTTTCTTTGCGGCGTTAGTATGTACAGTGGTGTATTTCGTCTAGCGTGCTAACACAATGGAATATCAGGCTATAAGATGCAAGGCCGCACAGGAATCGCGCACTTTCACAGCTCATTTCCCACCAGACAATTACTCTCTGAAGAATCTCACTTCAGGTTTGATTTACCCTGTCCCATCTTCAGTTCATCACACGATCCGAATCTTTAAAACTACTACACAATCCTACCGGAACCCAACGTCGGGTGCGCTGATACGCAAAGTCAGTCCGTATGGGTGAACGCACAGATTTTTGGGATATTCCTCTGGGACAAGTCCACCAGACCACAGGAGCCTACTACGAACATACTACCTTCCTCCAACCACAAGCCAATACAACCAGCACCACCTTAAACACTACCCATCTACCATCAGAAAGCAACAGCTATCACGGTAATGGTAAGTCTCAAAACATATTGTCTGTGGATTTAACTTATACTGACATTCACAGAACGTCATAGAACTCTGCTGCCTATTAATACCGACTCCCCAGAAGCCAAGGCGAATGGCCTGAAACCGCTCAGATTCAGACCGTTCATAATCAGTACCAAGGGACTACTATTACTAGCACTCTTTTTTATCATCTGTATCGCGTGTCTTTCGGCATTACTAGTCGTCAGTAGGAGGAACAACGGACTGGTGAACCACCGTGCAGCCCTGGAATTATCGGCCACCGCTTTCGCCATCCGTTTCCTCCCACCGGCTGTGGGGACATTCTCTACACTCGCACTTGTTGCTGTATTTGGTGAGGTCGCAAGGCTTACACCATATATCACGATGGCATCTACCAGGGAATCCCCCAGCGGCAGTCGTGCCTTTCGCTCGATCTTTGTCAGTTACTTTCCATACGGTGTAGTCGGTGGTACAAGCCGTCTACACCACTACACACTTTCCACACTAAAGTGGGCGCTTTTTGTCTTCCAGTTGTTCGTTACACCTCTGAAATCGATTCTATTCACTCAGAGATCGCCGACTAGTAACGGAGTACCAGGAACTCCAAGTGAAAGAGTGCTTTTAGCCGACGTCGTAGCAATTATTCTCATCATTATTTATTCAATTGCCGTGCTTAGCTTATGCTTTACAGTGCTTCGACTATGGAACAAGGAGACTGGACTGAGGTGGAACGTCGACTCCATCGCAGACATGATTGTTCTCCTCCGCCATAGTAACGCACTAGCACCATTTTGCAACCTTGACTGGAAACATCTTTCAAGAGGACAGTTTTACAATTTGCTCAAGGATCAGCATCTAAGGCTTGGATACTGGAAAACCGCCGATGGCAAATATGTCCATACTATAGGGACTCAGGATCAAGGTAAATGATTCGTGACCTACCCCGGAAAGTTAGTGAAGATATCGCTCACACAAGCTAAAGAACACGACTGGACTACCCCCAACCCTAGGCTTGGGGAGGATTCGTTCACCAGTGGTAGGAAGGGATATCGATACGCAAGACGTCCATGGTATGTCACGCGACCTGCAAGTATGATCTTGGCAATACTTTTCGTCGCAATCCTTGCAGCTCTTCTATTTGCTCTCGTGAAGGGAATTACGGAGAAGGGTTTCCCGCCATTGGTTTCAACACGACCGATATGGATTAACGGTACTAGTATTAAGGTCACCCGGGCTGAATTACTCTGGAATTTCATCCCTGTTATCATAGCGGCATATGTTACTCGCTTGTGGATAACGATCGATATGTTCTTCCGAGTTATCCAGCCTTTCGTATCTCTAAGCAGGCCTACGGTGCCTGACAAATCGATTCTTCTTAACTATCCCACGATGTTGCCGGGTCACATCATCTTCCAAGCCTGCACGAACGGTCACTGGAAGCTCGCCTGGATTGCGTCTGTCAGCCTGCTGACGAGAGGTCTTCCAGTGCTTGTAGGAGGAGTTTTCACTTCGCAGGATAAGCACAATACCGGAGAGTTCCGAATATATCCTCAGAAGACAGCATTTATTTTCATCATCGCACTCTTCATAATATACTCCCTCACCTTCATTGTCATCTGGCTACCGGGGACTTCAAGAAAAATGCCCAGGAACCTCTACACCATCGCCGATACGATCAGCATACTCCATCAAAGTCAGCTGCTGGATGATCCCGAGTTCGCCCACCTCAGCAATAAAGAAGATCTTGTGGCGAAGTTGCGCTTAAGTCGTCATCTGTATGCGTACGGCATCACGGCAGGTCGAGACGGGATGTCGCCAAATCAGTTAGCTGTCGACCAGGCCGACCGAGTGGACTGGTTGTCTTTGCAGGAATCCAAATCTGAACAAGGGTGCATGGCTGCGCTAAGGAAGAGGTTGCGGTGTGCCAACTGGGATACACATGATACAGTGTTGCCTTGAAAATGTCTTTCCCGTATACTGGGACAACATTATCAATTAGCAACCCGATTATGAAGGGGTTTAGTTTATCAGCGGGCCCTGGGGGGCGCGTTGTTAAACGAGTCTTTGTAGAGTACGTCATCACGTGGCTGTGGGTTAGGGCTAGCAGGTACTACGTGTCATCTTAGACTTAGACTCAATCAATCAATCGTCTCGACAGGTTCGTCACAACAGGTTATGAGCCCGAGCGCAACCACGGTCCGGACACCATTTTTTCGGCACTATCAAGCGGAGATAACAGTCGAATCGCGAACCTTCTTACGAGCGAGGCCGCAGGGTCCCGGACGCGTTGCGAACGCGTCCGGGATCAGGACACCATACGGACTCAGGACGACGATTCAACGATGCAAAGGACTCAGATGCCTCCTCTCGATGAAATCTCAAACTCAACCGCTTCGAAGGCTGCGATGGCTGCAGTTTTGAGTTCTACGGGTATGCAAGATTATGGAAACCCATCATGTCAGCAGGACGTGTTTGGGACGAGTACGGAGAGCAGTTTGGCAGGAGTCCAGGATGAGCTCGGGTCAATATCGGGTCAACACCCTCAGAGGAGTTCAGGTCAACCGGTGGCCAGCCAAGGAGTGATCGACATACAGTATGGTATTTGGTATTTGGATAGTCTATGAGAAGTGGACGGGTAATGAACCGCGGATACTTGGGAGATGTCGGCAGACACACATGAAACCCCCGGGGAGCGCTGCGGTTGGTCCGCCAGAGGAACGCGCTGGGTATGTGATTTGCGACAACAGACTCGAGAGACCGGCGGTGGCAATTGTGGCCATGAATCCACGAAGTCTGTGGACTCCTCTACTATGAGGACGAGGAAGCATTATTAGTGTGTACCTTCGACCCGAAACCTTCAATGACGACAACCCCATTCCTCCACCCGGGAGGCCGTGTACGGGGATCCACGATCTACGGGAATGAGTTTCCTAGGGCTAGCCGAGATGGAAGAGCGACTATGGAGAAGAGTTCAATTTCGATACCGACACAGACCCACCTTCGCATACGTACGCACATATCTACCACCGTACAACAGGTTATGAGCACTTGCGTTTAAAAGGGAAATGACGATCAACACTTCCACTTTGTTGAGCGGAAGTCAACATCGCCACGGAGAAGCGTCTCCAATTTCGACACCGACACTGACACCGACTGCACAACCCATGATTGGGACCGAGAGGCTGCGTACGAGAATCAACGACGCTCCAGCTGGTTAGAGCAGTACCTTCGATACAGTTCAACGCGATACCGATCACAATACAACAGGACTGTGTGTCACCTTCGGAGGAGTGGTTGACTGGAATTCAAGACAGTTGAAGCCGACAGCACAATCGACTACCGAGTTTAGGCATGGGCCCATGATTGACACCTCCAACGCCATGAGCGGAAGAATGGTCGTTTGGGAGGAGCTCAGGGCATGGCACGGTTTGGCTTCTGTCTTCTGTTTATTTTTGTCTGTTTTTCTATGGCTTAGTGTTTTACGGACGTGATAACGCCCTGGAGAAGTGTTAGACCGAGTCTTTGTAGAGTACGTCATCACGTGGCTGTGGGTTAGGGCTGGCAGCTACTATATAGGCTACGTGTCATCTTAGACTTAGACTCAATCAATCAATCGTCTCGACAGGTTCGTCACAACACGCGTGCGCAGAGCATAACTGCAAGCTCCGCCAAATTCCCCATGGATGGGATTCCCAGTTGACATTTTGCCTTATCCTTAATTGCCTTCAATTCTGCTAGCCAAAATATTGCTACATCTTGTCATCAGCGTGTTACAGCCCGGAGTAGAATCTTTGGGCGTCCCGCTAGTGTTAGGCTGCAGGCGTGTCCCTGAGGTACAAACGAAGTGAATACAATATAGTCTAAAGATATACAGTCTGGGTGTATAAAAATATGAATAAAGATATACAACTAAAAGATGCATAAAGATATGCATTACTCTGTATAAATATGAGCATAGAAGGCTTATGCAAAATATATACAGAAGATATACAATGAAATGTATAATTAATACATATTTTTGAATATGTTATGCAGCAGGCATTGCATTTGATACTCAGATCTTTGTGTATATAAAACAAACTTTTGGTGCAAAATGAACACCTTTAACTTACTCTGCTACTCTCATTTCGGGATTTGAACTTAAGAACTCAAGTAACTAAATGTACTCGGCAGCAACTGTACCATTTACTGGTTCTTGAAAAAGAAACTCGGCATATACCATATATACCGGGAAAAATGACCTTGCGCGACGCGTAGCTCATTGAGAAGCTGTTTTTCGGACGGTATTCCATACCATATTTGACGTGTGGCACTATGAAGTCCTATGGACCTGCGCGCTGACTAGATAACTATGATACACAGGCTAATATCTGCTCTCGATATACATGATATTGCGTACAGCACACTTGACTCCAAATGAACTTCATTGCACGCCTCCAAGCACGCCTCCAAGCACACTCCCAAGCACGCTCCCAAGTATGCTCGATTGCAGGATGCCAAGTTCACTTGACTGTACGCTCTGAAGTACACTCCCGATTGCACTCGATTGCACACTCCCAGCCTGCTTGGCTGTACGCTCCCAAGTACGCTCGCAAGTACGCTCCCAAGTATGGCCCCAATTGCACTCAATTGCACACTCCCAGCCTGCTTGACTGTACGCTCCCCAGTACACTCCCGATTGCGCTCGATTACACACTCCCAGCCGCTTAACTGTACGCTCCCATGTACGCTCCCAAGAGGTGCTCTTATATGCAGATTATCTACCGCGCTTCAATGCATAGACTCGTCGAGTAGCAAGCGCCTAGCGCCGGATAGGGTGTGGCGGGCAGCGTGTAGCGGGGGGGGGGATAGTAGCCGAAATCATGATGTCGGTCGATTTCATAGTCTGAACCTTATCTTTAGCGCGCCCGCCACGATAGGATCTCACGATGTGTCTCACTGTCATGGTGTTTACATTGCAGGCTTAGATTTTGTAGCAAAGGTGGAGAATTGAATCTTAGGGAGAGCAGGTCTTCGACTCAGTTTTTCCTGCGGAATCTGCAGCCTGATTCCCGTCGATTTTGGATGTATGCATATGCACCTGGGGCTGCTCATGCAGTATGATGGTGATGGCTATGGTGATGGTGATGGTGATGGTGATGGTGGTGGAGAGGTGGAAGCATTTAGACAAGTAGGTTGGCTACGTCAACATCAACGCTTTAACAGACTTAGAGCTTTCTATCGGTCAGAGCTTCCACAAACTCAGAGTTTTCCGTCGGCCCAAAGCTTTCCGTGGGAAACGCTACTCCTCCCCGAAGCGCGGCTCTCTCAAGCGCGGCTCACTCAAGCAGGCTCTCAAGCAGGCTCGCAAGCAGGCTCTCAGGCAGGCGCTCAAGCGGGTACTCAAGCGTGTTCTCATTGATAGCATCCATAGTGTGTACAGTACCAGTGAAACCTGCCAGCCAATAGTAAAGACTGGCTGAGGTCTATCGACTGCCAGCCGCCGGGCGTATATAGTTCCATAGGCTTATGCGCAGATGTCTATGAACCGACTATGGACGACTATAGGCTGTGCTTAGCGCAGGGGTCCACGGGAAGCTTGTTATGAGCTGCGCGTGTGCGCGTGTGTGCGTAGGGCAGGGTATAGTCGATTTGCATTTTTTGCCAGTGTATGTCAACTTTAGTACCAAGCTCTCATATAAAAAATGACTTAATGAATTTTGAGGGCTCGAAATCTGTATAAAGATATACCATTGTGAGTATATACACATGACTGTATAAAGATACCCACAACTGCATAAGATACACTACAAAAATATATACACCCAATTCTCCAAAGTGGCCGTGATGGCCTAGCCAGCCGCCAGGCTTTTTACGGTGTAGGCTTTTCAAATAGAGGCCGGGCCGGGCCTGTGCCGAGGCAGGCCTCAAATTTCGCGGCCGCTAAAAAGCCTGGCAGCCAGCCGGGCCTCTTAGGAACATTAGCTTCATGCAGGCTAGCGGGGCTGGTGGCTTAGGAACACTTGATACACCATCCTTTCAAAGATATACTCCACCACTGCAAGATACACAGTTGAAATTGCATAATATATATGCCTGAAACTGCGTAAAAATTGGTTATACACTGGATGCATAAGTTATACCCCCCGGTATAAAGTTATTCTTCAAGTGTATATTTTATCCCAAGAATCCTTTCTCACTTATACAAGTTATATACCATTGGTTGTACTACAGGGGTGTCTGGGCGATTAACTGCTTAGGTGACGTTAGTATACGCTTTAGCTCACCTTCGGAACGCTAGCCACGATGTTCGCTGATTTGCAAATACTATGAGATGAAAGTTAAGATTCAGTCATAGACGGAAAGGTAGACAAGAAGTCATCAACCGCGCGTAAGTCTGGGAGGGAAATATTACGAGTACCCAGGAGCGCGGGCGCGCAAAGCGTAACGAGAGTAGAGGAGAGGGTTGAGCTGTGTTATATGTTAAATATTCACATACACGAGAGAGAAAGATGGTGTATGTATGTAATTCCAGCTCTTCCGACTTGCCAAAAAATCAGTGATATTCATAGAATGGAGTGGATTTAGACTCGAGTGGACTTCACACCTTTTCATTAAGTCCTTACACCACGTGACCTCATACAGTACAGATCTAGATCCCGGCGTGAGATTACAAAGGTATTTCCGCGATGCTGAGGGGATCAATACTAGCAACAAACTCTCCCGACAGTACCCAAGCAAACATCAAGAAACTAAATAGGACATCTCAAACATGAGGAAGATAGTTTGTCCACCCCACTGCCAGATACACACCCGCAGGAACCGCTCTCAATCTCAAAAACGATTGAATGAAGATAACCATACGTGAACAAAAAAAAGGGTGTCATCACGATAGAGGTTAGCATGATGGATATGATCAAACTTAAAATGTTGAACCCGAACATGGTACGCCAGGAATGAATTTGAGCTCTCAAGCCGCCCAAAGTTGCAACAACGCTCCTAATAAATGTTTGTGGCTCATTAGTATCAATAACGTAAGCCATGATCCCCGCGAGAAATATCCATACGGAGACCACAAAGCTACCGCAAACAGCAGTTATACAGCTTGCTAAAGCACAAGAATAAGCACTTGCGACTTCCTGCAAACAATATGACGTACCTTTCCACAGTTGGTTCTCGATTTCAGAAGGAAACTGAAAGTTCCAAGCCGCAAGGTGTACACCCCCATAGGTACTACACAGAACGAGCACTCCAAAAAGATATCCATACATCTCCAGGGTGGTATATGTTTGTTGCAGAACCTTGGCGTTTTCATCACCTAGCCGCTGGCGCCTCGTGCTCTCCCGCATAACTGTAACATTTCTGGAGCGTGTCTGTAAATATAGTGAAAGATCCGGAATTTCGTCCACCAGGAATTCGAAGGCAGCATTCGCGACGTTAACACAGCTCGGATCCCTAATGTCAAGTGGTTTGTGAAACCACATCGCGTACATGAGGAGCGCACATATCACATGTACAAGAGTGTGTATCTCGAGTAGCGCTAGAGGGTATCGTTTGATCTTTCTGGCTATAGACTAAAGAACGACCTTAGCCCTGGGACTATTTGTACTTGAGTGTGACATACCTCAATGACAAGAAACGAGACTTGGAAACAAACAAGAAATTTAGCAATAAAATCAGCTTTGCTCTTGTCTGCGATAGATTGCGGTGCAACCGAAAGGAACTTGCCGCGACGTGCAAGTTCGATGATTGCCGCAGGTGTGAGAGTACTTCTGTGCGGTTCCACTCCATTCTGATCGGGAAGATGATCCATAACATAGCCGCCCATAACGGCATAGAATCCGTCCGGTAAATTGATAGTTTTGATTTGCGTCCAGGGTTCCGGTGCCTGTTTGGATGGAGATTTCTTGTGTGGAGTTAATAAGTTGTGTGTATCAATATATTATGGTACTGGTACGTACCGTGAATCGACTTATACCCCCTTCCTGGAATATATTCACTCTATGTTTGTTTTCCTCATGAGTCTGATTCGCTCTCGACAAACCCCATACAGCAGGTTGGATCAGAAGCGCTTGTTGGAGTTCTGGCGTTATATTTCCTCACAATTGCGTTGTATGTTTTGCAAAAGGTACTTGATAGATGCCATTGACACGCTGCAGCATACAGCACCACTTCCGGTGTGATGAGAGCAATCAAAACCCACTTTGTTTTTATTCCATAGTATGCGAGATTTCCTTCATGACGCGGTGGAACATTCAGGTGGATTGCTGTATAGACGCAGAGAGCCAGCGTAAAGGTACAACTGTAGAGAATTTGGAATGTGCCGCGGGTGCGAGGATCAGAGACCCAGGAAGGCACCATCTCCTCTCTCCATGCCGTTATGTTGCCCATCGGAGGTTTCCATTCCTCGGCCGAAACTGCATAGCTGACAGACAGCCTTGAAAGAATGAAAGAAGCGATTAAAAGAGAGGCGCTTGTAAGCATCTCTAGCGATCACGTGACACTCACACTATGTTGTATGTCCCGAATGTGAAGATCACTGGTACGACAGAATAGGCTGAAGTGCGAGAGCGTACTTCAATAGAGCAGTTGTTGCCGAAGGTCAAGCGCGTAATTAAGCATTCTGCCTTGTGGAGGCGGGCAGGTCTGCAGACCCTACAGTTCGTTATAATAAGGGTATTCAAAGACCTGTGAAAATCAACAACACTATGGCACACCATCTAAAAGTTATTGGAAATGGGAAGCGGGCACTGTAAGTGAAGTCCAGAAGCGATATTGTCTCTTACTATCTACCGGTCTCTCTATACATAATGACGAGGACAAATTGGCCGGTCTGTTACCGGACTCGTGCGCAGGGTTGGGTAGATTTCCAACATAAATTCTCAAGTAGGCCCAGCCTTTTTCGAGAGCACAACGTAAAAGAGAGATCGATGATTAGTTATGACAGGACTATGATCCAGTTCTACATGGCGAATCACAGTACAAATATTTATCGCTTACCACGCTAGTTTTTAAAAGTATATATATCCGCGCCAGGTTATTAGTCAATTCTATTGGCTTTCGGATACATTACTCTTGGAACGGTACCGCTAGCTGCTGCATGCTGCCTAGATTCTGAGTAAAAAGAGATTAGTTCCAAAGTACTACGAACTCGGCCACTGTTTGTAACATTAATGGGTTATTAGGTAATTGACAGAAGAAGTTTCGTTCTCAGTTTTTGTTGCAAGTAGCAAGTTTGCGCAGCTAGAGATTTAAACATAGTGCATGGGTAAATTGGTGCCGTGATTGTTAGCGGCACTAAGGAAGCCCATAGACAAGCTGCCTTTTGGGGGGAAAAGGAATGGTATGTACTAAACATATTTGACTGTAGGAAATTGTCACCCTTGGAAGGGAAAGGTGGGTTGTGGTTGGATGTGGGTTGTTTGAGACAGTGAGTGTGCAGGTTAGACGCCAGGTGGGTTGTTCAAGACTGTGCATGCGCATGCGAGCACCCATGGCCAGTTGTGCTGTCACGGAAGCTATCTACACGAATACCATATCCACCTCCTAAAAAGAACGTTCGAAAATCGAGTTCGTTGCTTGGCTTGGGTTGTTTGCTTACCGATGTCCAACCCACTTTCTATCGCCCCTCTGTTGCTGGCCTTCTCTCCCTCGCCAGCACCGTTTCGAAATCGGCTTTTCATTTTATCACTTTAATCTCTGACGTATTTGAATAAGTTTGGACCTTTGTTTCCGCTCTCTATTCCATTAGTGTGGCACCTGGATAGGTCCAGGGCAGTCTCCTCAATGGATGCTTTAAATGTGTCTGACTAACTGGACTGCGGTATTTTTGGGGTTGAATAAGGTCGCTGCTTCGGGCTTGGGAGATGCGGGCACATCCGGGCTCCAATTACGACGGAAATTGGAACAATTGAAGTGGCCTTTCACCAATGACGCGACCGCGGAGCTCTTGCGGAGAATTGAGTCGGAGAAATCGACGCTCAGCTTGGTTCTTAAAGTCTTTACGGCGTATGTGTTCAATACAATCGCTTACAACGCTGACTTGAGGCCTGTAGAAAGCTTAGTGCCGGAATCCTAGCCTGCGTCGCGCAAACTAAAACCCAAAGTCGTAAAATGGACCGTCGACTCAAGAATATACACTTTTGTCTCGAACGGGTCATCCAGCAGGCTGCACAGCAGGAGTTAACGCCAGGGAATCAGCAGAGCTTACGTCCCCTCCTCGAAGACGACAGTGGGATTGAATCTTCAGTCTTCGATGCCTCTAATTTGGCAAATCTCCTGAAAGGGTCTAGATCAGTACTATGTCTAAGCCTGCCGCATATACCAGATAGCAACGTCGATGCTATGTGGGTTCCCGAGGCTAAAGAATCCATCCCTTTGAAGTCTACAACGGTGGAGATTAGGCCTGGCTTTCCTCGCATGAGCACAGTCAATTTAGGGTTTTCAAATCAACGGAAAGTACGGCTTCGCCTTCTAGCCCTGATCGAATGCTAACTGTAGGAAGAGTCAATACCCGAAGAAGGGTGTTGAAACTTACAGCAGATATCGGAACTGCGGTCCTCAGCATAGCTAGCCAAGTAAGTTCCCATCTCCCAGATGGTCTATTGAAGATAATAAATAATTTTCGCTAGTCCTTTTCCCTGCTTTCTATATTATCCGAGGCTGTCGGTTCCGCGAGAAACCTCAATTCATCCCTGATAGAAGACCTTTGGGAACACCGTTCCAGAGTGAGTTGCTCTATGAATTCGTCAGAGTTTTGCCTGACGATCCATCTCCCACAGCTACAAACCCATGGTAGAGCCAGAAACGACTACTGCGCATAGGCAAATCGGTGGATGTTGGTGAGCGGTGACCCTGGTAAGCACATACCCCTGTGTCCTGAGCCGCCGAGAGGCCGCTTCTAAGATCATTATAGTCACTAAGACGATAATAAAAAACTTAGCCGCACTTATTCAGTAAGCGATCGCCAAGAAATGAAAAGGCGGGTCACACAGAAGGTTGATGCATTGCTGCTTTTAGCAAACAATTACTTCATTACGCAAACCGTCAAACTTCAGCAAGAGCAGATGGAACTACTCTACAACAGCGCCAAATGGAGCAACAATTGCGGGCGAGTCAAACTCAACCAACTTCACTTGGAAATGACACCGAAAGGCGTATTGACGGAGGAAGTTACGACAAGAGGATGTCAGAATACGAATGGGGCGAATGACGCAGATGGTGGACACCGGGCGTGCTTGACTGTTACCTTTATAGTTGGCTTGTGTGTTCTAGCGCCGAGTTGACGGAATGGACGGGGGCTTCCACGTTGTACAAATATTGATAGTTGATGGCGGCGGTATCCCATTATATCGCTAGGTTTGATGGAAGAGGACATGAGAGAAGTGGGGTAGCTCGCTTGGCGAATAGCAGTGTGTCGGGAAGAGCGCACTCATATGACGGAGTCGTGCAGTGAGGTGTGACCGAAGGGCGGAAGCGCACCTCACAACCGAAGTAGTAGCAGGTTCGGCATTTTGTAGCAAAGGCTGAGTTGAGTACCTGCTGCGACATACATGCAGAGGCTGGTGCTGTGTTACACCACCACGTGACTAGACAAGCTAAGCCGGAAACAACCAGCCCAAACTGAATTTAGTCGCGCTCATCATATCCCCGAACACAGGCTGTCGGGACTCGCCCGAATCCCTCAGCCGCCCTGCACAGCTCCGATGCCCGGGCACGCACCCACCATGTTTCAGGTTCCCGGCTCCGCAACATACATGATTTCGGGACTCCGGGACCTAAAATCTTACGTTCTCCACATACCGGGGAGTGTTATGGGAACTTCTCTCACGGGCAGCGTACGTGACAAGAGACTCATGGCAGTGGGTCAGAAGAAGAAGGCTGCACAGCAAGGGAAAACGCCGTCGATGCAACAGAGCTCACAGCCCCTCCTCGAAGAGGACTGCGGAGTTGAATCTTCAGTTTTCGATGCCTCTACGGCTTACACCGCTAGCGATTTGGCCAATCTCCTTCAGTCGTCTGGGTCGGTGCTGAGTCTCACTCTATCGCACACCGCAGACGGCAAGATTGACGCTGTATGGGTGCCTGAGACCGAAGAATCCGTTCCTCTGAGGTCTGCTACGGTTCAGATCAGGCCTAGCCTTCCTCGTACGAGTACATACAATTTAGGACTTTTTGAACCTACAGCTACTTGGGTTTCGCGGCCCAAAGTAGATCGAGCATCATTCATAAGAAAAATGAACACCAAAAGGAGGATGTGGTCGGAAGCGTTGGTACCAGACCCGTTCGGCTTCGTCGCTACGATGGAACTTGTAAGCTCACATTTTCCAGATGGTCTATTCGAAGATAACAAATACTTCTCAGTCTCTTTCACTACTACTTGCTATAACTACTGCTGTCAACTCTGCGAACGAGTTCAATTCAGCCCTGATGGAGGACGTCTCGGATCTCCATTCCAAAGTTGAGTCGCTTTAGGAAGTTGCCTGTGTTTTGCCTGATGATCCCAACATTGTTCGCTGCTTCAATTCCACGGTAGAGTCCGTACAAGACTACTGTAAATGGGCGGAAAAGCGGATTTTGAAGAGCGGTGACTCTGGTAATTACACAATACTCCTTTCAGGCGCCGATCACAAAATCCCACTTATTGAATGATAGTCACCAAGACAATGATGAAAGCCGAGGTTACGACTGTTTCAACTAGCGAACGGGAAGAAATGAAACAGCGGGTCACGGGAAAGTGGATCCGTTACTGCACTATGCCGACAATTGCTTCATTACGCAAACCGTTAAACACCAGCGAGAACAGATGGAACTACAACAACGTCAAATGGAAGAATATTTGTGGATATCTCAAAAGCTCGACCAGCTTTTAGAAAAGGATGCTAAGACAAAAGGCGCGCCAGGTGGCGATGTATCGGGTGGCTTCCAGATGAATCACGCAGGTGATAGATGCCGGGAATCTGTTTGAAAGTTATCTTGTGCTTCCCGTGTATGATAAATGGTTTGTGTGTTCCGGTGCTGATTTGGCGGAATAGACAAGAAACTTTCCCTAAGCCACACAAACATGTATGAAGGCTGGATGGTGGCGGTATCACGTATTCCCAGTCCGTAGGCTAGAACTAATAGAATAACGTCATGAGAGGGTTGTGATAGCCTCGCGTGGGCAGATATTTATGCGCCAATCTAGAGCTATTTGAGTGGGTTTCTTCTTATCTTCGTTATTCTACTAGCTAGAGAACATTTCTCCTTTATCAAATCGTCTACTTCGCATATTCAAACTGGCTCGGCCGCCCGCTATGAATAGAGCACTGGGAAGTTCTATCAAGCCCCAGCCCTAAGATAAGTTGGGCTTAGTCGAGTCCAGAATATAGAGATGAGCACGACTTGGTCCGTGTTACAATATAGAGGGGAGAACCGAGTGCATAGACTATGGTACAAAGAGAACAAGAGGAGAAAGACTCAAGATATATACAAACGACTTTAGTTGTGTGTCTTATGCGTTACTATTAGTTCTGCTTACAGTTAGCTCGTGTCAGGTCCCTATACATATGTAACAACCTGCTTTAGACGAGAGATAGTTTGTAATTATATTGGGCATGCCGGTCGGGGGACGAAGCTAGAGCCATCTACTCGAGTATGCTAAATATGGCAAGCCTCTGTGAGAGAGCCAATGATCAAGGGGCTGGCCCCGTGGCGCAGTGGTATCGCTCCTGAAAATATAGGCGGGGTATACGGTCACAGTGCTATGGGTTCGAATCCCAGTGCCAGCCCCCCCCGGTGTGACGGGGACAAAGGGTAGCGGGTGGGGAACTCCGCCATTTAACCGGCCCGGAGGCGGAGGGGATATGGGGCTCTGTCATACTCTAATTAGAGTGCATACAGTATGAATAAAACAAAAAAACAAGAGCCAATGATTGCTCTCTACGGCAAGAGAACAAGACCAACTTCTTGTCCATGACTAATCCGGATCGATCCCTCATGGGGAAGAATCGTACAGCGCCGGCTAGAGAACAACGTTTGTTTGTTTGTAATCATATTGAGAAAACAACGTGCGCGGGTTAGGATCGCCCGGTGGAGCATGATACTCAAAGACAGCCAAGGGATTAAGGGTAGTTGTATTATTGTACACCCTCATTTCCATCGCTGCATTCTGTTGATGGAATACTGGGCTTTCGCCCGAGATCATCGACGGGCATTGTGTGGTTGCTTGGCTATTACATGGGTTGCCACTTTCAGTATAGTTATGTTACCATCGTGTACTTAAGCTTTCTCCTTTTCTCTTCTGCTCTTTAGATTTCAGATGATTGACAAGTTCTCCACGCATATTGCAATACCCGCGTGTCAGCGCATTCGGCTACCCTGATCATGGCGTTAGATTGTTTGGGGGCTTGCAATAGTTGTCACGTCGATAGTGAGGGGTGGGATCTTATACGCCGATTTGGCGGAGAAAGCTGGCTTAATGCTTGAGGGGCAGAATTACCAATCGAGTTTGGGTAGGGGACTGGTAGGTAGCGAGGGACAACTGGGGCAAACCTGATGTGCAACAGATCATTTGAGCTATTATGACGAATCCTCAGAAATAAACAACCCCTTTTCAGATGGCATAAGGATACTAATGAAATCACTTAGTTATCGTACTAAATATCACCGTACTTCTTATTCTTAGACCTTTTTGTTTCCGCTGCCCTTATGGCGCCATCCCTGATCTCTAAAGGTACTCATCACATGACCCAGTAAGCGTACACTGTCAGCTAGCCGTAAAAGGCAGTAGACTGTAATAGTGATCGCTGTATAAGCGAAAAGTTTACTTCAACATCATTATTGGAGCTTTGTCTTTTCTCTTTTCAGAAGTTCATAGCAAATTTCTCGCGCTATCTTCCTTTTTTCCTACGATGCTGATGACCGTGGTCTACAATAGATCGCTCGGCTCTGGCTGCTATAAAGCACCAGCAGGTGCCCACCGATCACATATTTGAGTAACTCTAACCCCAAGTCAACATGTAGCTGAAATATGGTGGTGCCAGCTAATGTCCCTTCCTTGTCGAGTTACGGGTGCCTAGATGAGCACGAGGCTCCCGCCATAACTCAAAACGTTTAAGAATGGTTTGCAAACTGGCGACTTCTATGGTTCGAAATTACAACATATAGCTCAGCATCAGTGTGGACTGCCTGATCGTGGCTTTGTGGTGCCTTCTCACCTCTTACCTTTTCTTCGTCACCATCTCAAGTTTAACATCTCCTGTCCGTCTTCGCTACAGACATCCTTCCCTTGCTACAGACTACGTACTTTGAGGGAGAGAACAAAAAGTATACTCCCATCGTGCTCCGTGCTCTGTTGCCTAACAGTACTACCCCAATATATGCGCATCACAATCTGACCAATGGTATTCCGGCTTGTCAATGCAGTTATTGCATATATGGGGTATTGTGATCACCATTGCCACTTATAGAACCCTACCGATAAAACCAATTCCAATAATGCCTCCGAGAGCAGTCATGGGGACCTGGTATACATACAATTTTGGAACCCAGTCCGGCGCGGTCAGTACTTCTGTGTCTGCCAAGAAACTAATGCGCATATGAGAACGCTCGGCGCCCATTCTTATAGGAGGCAGCCCGCTTTATCTCGTGTTGCCAATTGCATGCAAGAGTAGGCTGTGAGGTACATTCGGTCTTCTCTGTAATGTAGCAAGGGCTTGGATTTTTGAGCAAAAGTTTATTTTTATACGGTTTTTATCTTTATAGATAATGAAAAACGTCTTGTATTGTTCTGGTCTGAGATTCGTATGCTTATATTGCACGTATTTTTGTTCTATAGAGAGTCTATCGCGTTGGTACGGGCTGAGCGCACTTGTTTTACACCATTGGTAGATGCCCTCATCCACCCTTGATAGCCCTCATCACCATCTTTAACACCTTCACTATCCGCTCTCACGATGCATCGCAAATTGAACCTTTGGTGTACATTTCTTGCAGCAGGAATAAGGGCACTGTTTGCGTCGGCACAGACAAAGGAGCCCGACGAGATTAAGGACTTTTGTGTGGTAAGAGGGTCATCAGGTCAGTAGTCGAGTATGCAAGTTCGACAATGTAATGTAGAATAGGACTTACCGGGAAACTAGTTAGAGTAGTGGACGAGAAGGCGTTTCTGTTCGGAGGCTGGATAAAGTGGATTAATTTCCCCGACTACGATGCACCGAGTAAGTTGTCCTCTACTACGGTCATGTCCACATGCACAGAGATGATTTAACCGTTGCTTGACTTGCTTCAAGATAACTTCCTCCAAATCATTGACTTTTCCACGCCCTTCCGCAGCGGGGCCGAAACCTCACCATACGTGGTGCGAAAGCCTCTACCCAACAATGTGCCCCGTGGAACCGACACCGCATTCTGGCCGTTGTCTAACGATACTCTGAATGTCTTCTTCGGATACCACGAAGTATCGCGCATCGCCGTGAAACGCAATGACACCACAATAACGACGGTGTACCCACTCGATGCAAAGCTCACCTACAAAATCTCCAGCGACACATGGGAAAATGGAAAGGTGAAGTCGGCCGACTTCGAAATGATCCGCATTGGCAAAGACAACCAGGGCGCGTTACAAAAGGTTTCCAGCAGGATGAGCGCCTGGGCACCTGGTATCAAGAGGGGATATATCCTCGGCGGTACGTCGTATTTAGATTCTTCCAACCTGAGCTACGATGCAGGGCGCGAGTTTGGCAACCACCATGGCTTCCTTATTTATGACCTCATTTCCGATAGCTGGACAAACCACACAATGCCAGTTGAAGAGGTGCGGCTGGGGGTGCTTGCATATTTGAAAACGAAGGATGACGAGATATTGATTACGTTTGCGGGGAATCTGGGAGGATCGGAAACGGTGAGTTGAGAATTTCCGCCATTAACTATGTGCGCCTAATAGTGTGTCGAATGAATAGCGATCGCGAAGTATGAGGGAATTCAATATCTACAGCACTAAGCAATCGAGATGGTACTCTTATGTGGCACCCGAAGGCCGTAACGTGCCCGATCCTCGTACGAATCTATGTCACACTATAGTGAGCGCACAAGACAGTTCCAGTCACCAGATTATCATCTACGGTGGCATCTCCGAGGCTGAAGTTTATAAGCCAGACAGCACCGTATGGGCACTATCGATCCCGAGTTTCGACTGGGTACAGCTCGCAGGAAATGCCACCGATTCCACCCGAAATCCGGGGTCGCGCTACTGGCCCATCTGTGCACTTGTGGGGAACAAGTACATGCTTAGCTGGGGCGGACAACCCACATCTTGGGATGGCCTTAGTCGTTTGGGTTGCGACGAGGGCTGGAGGGTAACATTTTTGTTCGATATTAGTAAGGGACTGTGGGTGGATCAGTTTCAACCCGGCCAAGAATACTTGGTTCCAGATGAGGTGGTGCAAATTATTGGTGGAACGTACATGTTCACCGTCACCCTCTCTAGAATATAAACTAACTTAGTATAGCGGTAAGGGCGGCGCAACAAAACTTGAGCCTGACGGTGGCTTCGGCGATTCCAATCTCGCAGCCATAATGAAATTTGACATTCAGAATACGACCAGTACCGCCGCAACCTCATCGCATAAGAAAACAAACCAAGGTGCAATTGCAGGTGGAGCTGTTAGCGGGATCGTAATTCTTGCGGCCATAATTCTAGGGTTTTTCCTCTATCGCCAGCGGAGGAATCGGCGGAACGAACCGTATATCCCGCCATCAGTCGAACTCGACCACCAGCCTACGTATTTCGCTGAAGCTCCGGCGACTATGGCACCCAACGGACCGCCGGGGTCGGACGCTACGCAGCACGGCATCCATCTTCGGAGGGCTCCAACGAGCCAACAACCCGCGCCTGAGTCGCCAGTTGGAGCGCTGCATGGCGACACTCCATTCAGATAGCACGAAAGCTTAAAGAGCGGGAGATGCGAATAGGCATGCGGATGAGGATGCAAATTGTATATTCAGCAATATATCACAATGGTCTTGGTTTAAAATTGAGTGGTCTTGAATGTGTTTTTATGACGTGTGCATGCGCCTGCCAGCGTTATTAGATAATATCCAAGCCCATAAGCAGACAGCAGAAAGTAGACCGCACATGGAGGAGTCATGGCAGGCGACTCCGGTGATGGAGGGCTATCTATCAATGTTGTGGTCAGAGATCCGCCGGAAGCCGATGCGGCTTGTTTGCATACACAACAAACCCCTGCATTCTCCTTCCATAGGGCTCCGCGTGCTTGGTCATCGGGTGGTGCCGGGTGCCGTGGAATGTGTGCAACTGCGCGACGGCCCGCCGGGCATAATTGGTGCTCCGCCGTGTGCCACTGGCTTGCAGTTGCTTATGGGTGGTGGTGGTGGTGGCACGCTTTCCACTGGGAACCTCTCGTTTCGCCTTGTTCCCTTACAAATCGTAGGACCACCGTCAGACAGTGCGTGCCGTCACAGCTATAGGTCGGATCGTGTGTGATCTGGTTCATCTGGGCTTGGTTCGCTTCACACTTTTCAGCAACTATACCAAACCAATGTGCGGCAACTCTCCAACTCCGCCTTCACCCAGTCGGTCCTTATCTGCCGTGTGTAGTTATCGGGCTGATGGCAATCGATCGTTTGCAAAAATGGTGAGCTGCGCCGGCCGGGGCAGACTGATGGGAATTGAAGTGCGGAACTATTGCTGAAATGGATGACCTCCGAGCCAATTCCAACCCACTGTCTATTTTATCGCTGCTTCGTTCGCACTGTTCCAGTCCTCGGGCATGCTCTAGCTGCAGACATGATTGGAGTGGGCTGCTTCTCTTCTATTTTAAGACCTTGGCGGGAGGGGTTGAGGGAAGCTTTCGGTGTGTAACCACACCCGCAGAGCCGACAGCGGTGCTGCACAATCCCGAGGTTTAGACTTACATCAAGAACTAGGCTGATTCGTCTTATACTCTCGAAGACTGCGCCCGTTCGGAATCCTGCCAGCCTCATTTCCACCACCAATATTTGCCTGTGGGACATGGGGCGGGCAAGGTAGCTACGCAGTGCACCTTGCCAGTAGCACCCCCGAGCGTGGCCTGACACTTGCTGTAGACTATTCGCCGCTTGCACCTGGTTAAGTTTCCACTCTAGGATCCAACCCCGATGCATTGAAACCGTGATATTTGGTTTACTGGGTGCTGCGGCTAACCGCAAAAACTGCTCCCATGGCATCTACCTTGGCAGCGTTTCACACCGTTTCCTTGAGAAATGGCCCGGAAAAGCAGTATTTACAGCCTCGCCAAAAGTAGACGTGTGGGTAATTATAATTGGGCAAAAACTGGTCCGGTCGATATTCTTGCTGCGCATACAGTTCAGCTGTTCTGCTTGTTCTCTGCAGATGCTACTTATGAGATGTAACGCCAGTGGGGCTTGTCATACAGCTAGCCGTGTTGTCAATTGCGGCTGAACTCCTCGCAGTCATCAGCTGAAAGCCAATATATACAGCGGGCGTAACCTAGGTTTCTCTCCTTGTAATAAGCAATAACAGTTACAGACAAACGGTGGGTCCAAAGTTTCGAATGTTCATTCCAGGGAGAGGAGCCATTTATTCCCGGGCGGTATGATTCATTCATGACAGCCGTAGCCTTTCCATATGCATATACGTCCAATTCAAACGCTTCGTCTCAAGAGATAAATTTCCCGCGCACCGAAGGTTTGAATGCCAACTCCACCCAATGAGTTTTACACGCTAAAAACCGTAGGTTCAATCTTCCAACCATCATAATGGCATCTAGACTTACATTCGCTCTGCTCTTTCTTACCTTCGTGTCGCTCTCAGTCGCCCTGGACACTGCATACGACACTGCATACACGAGCACAAGGACTGTAACCCACAATACAACAATCGGCAACCTCTCTTTCACTACCGAGCCTCGAGGTCGCGGAACTGTGGGGCTCCTCTTCAGTTGCATAGTCACATTCGCCTTCTGCGTATGGACTGCCGTCCATCCTAATATCATCGTCGACGCCACAGAGCGACACAGGATTTTCTATAAGACTGTATTGATGATCATTTCAATCCTTGTTCCGGAAGGGGTGATATTGTGCGCGTACGGGCAGCGACGAGAGGCGTTGAGATTACACAAAGCTTGGCAACGAAAGTACCCGGAGCAGCGAGATTATCTGGGCATGGATGGTGCTTTCTTTGTTGTGATGGGTGGTTTCGTAATCGATAGAGTACGGAACGACAGTGTGAATCAGCACGTCCGTAGTAGACGGAGGAAGCAGTCGTACTATACAGCTACACTAACACCCGCCGGCTTCTTATGTTATTTGGAATCTGGACAGATTGATCATAGAACGTTCGACAAACGAGATATCGTGGACAAGGGGAAGGCGGATACTATTGCAAAGCTGATTTCCAGCTCACAGGCGTTATGGTTGTTTGTGCAATGTTTGGCACGATGGAAGGCTCGCCTACCTCTGACTTTAGTACGCGCCATGCAATTCTTGTTTAAACTAAAGGCTGACGGTTCAAAGCTTGAGATCCACGTGTTGATTCAGGTGGTGTGTACCCTGATTATATACATATGCTGGTGGAAAAAACCATTGGACGCCTACAATCCTATCCGAATCACGATAAGTTCGATACACGGTACTATTGTGCCGCTGCAGGGTAAAACGGAGATGGAGCTGAAGGAGCTAGAAGCCATACGCACACCTCGTCCGATGAATCGCCCTTGGGTCGTAAAACAGCGTCCGTCTGGCATCGTCTCTGTGACTTCAAAGGCCTTTTACGACATCACTATCTACGTCGACCAAAATGACCCGGAGGAGGTGGAAAGCGCAGACATCGAGTTGAGACACAGATATCTCCAAGTCTACACCCTAACGCCTTCGATCCAAGCCAAAGACACAATTCTCGGTATGACCCCAATGCATGCAGGGGGCGTTATCCTGGGTCTCGTCGGTCTACTCCATGCTGCAGCGTGGAATGTCCACTTCCCGACGGTGCTTGAGAAATGGCTATGGCGTGGCTGCTCAATTGGAATGTGCCTTTTCCCATTTGGAGCTGTGTTTATTGCAACATTCACATTGTACCAGCGGGACATGGCAGAAGGGATGTGGCAATTACACTTGCAGCAATATAATTTCCTGACCTACATACCTGCGGCGCTGGTGCAAATCCATATGGCGGCGAAAGAACATTCTAAGAGAGGCAGAAAAAGGCGTATAAATATCTTATTGTACCTTTGGCATCTTATTATGATCATTATTTGCTGTGCAGCAATGTTTGCGTACACATTTTGTATTGTTATTATCACTGTGGAGAGTTATATTAGTTTAAGGGACCCACCGGAGAGGTCAATGATTACTCCACGGTGGAGCGATTATTGGAAGCATTTCTAAGGGACGAGGGACTATTGGGTGGGGCGGTTATTTCTTATTCCTGCACTAAAGTTCGAGGGCTAGAGCACGGCTATGAGCGGGAGTATCGACCCTCATCACCTGCGCAATTCAGTTTTTCTGCATTCAAAAGCTCCCTTAGTAGCTCTTGTTCATGAAATTTCTCCTCGGAATTCGTTCTCTTCGTTCACCGCATATGCACATGGTAGGCGTGTCCGGGACCGCACAACTAAGCACTCCCTAGGTTGATTCTCCCGACGGTAGAACTTGCTAAATGTTGCCGCTATCGCCGCCCTGCTTACCTCTGGGCTAAAAATCGTAGCAGCTCGTGGGGTCCAAACCACATGTTAGGATTCATATAGCAGGCGTTTGTGTTATCTCATAGCATGTATTGCGCGCATTAACCGGTTTGTACACAATGTTCCGACCCATTGGCGAACTCACCAGTTCGCAATATTTTGTCCCGCTCGCAAACCGGACAAGAGGTTCACGAACTGGTCAATTTATGTAAACTCTATCCATTTAATCCCATTACAAGTTACGAGAATGGACATGATACTAGCTAGCTATAATTGGCTCTACAACTTTCATCAAATTCAACATGATGCAATTTCCGACCCCCTGTCAAGCCATTGCCACTACATCCATACATTACTTCATGTATTCTTCCTGTATTATGAATATCTACTAGTTACTCTATAACTATACTCGAACTCAAAGACCAAAATTAGCTAGTTTTTACCTAGCGCAGGGTCAAGCAGACTTCCAACACTGCGAGGTGCTTAAGGATTGAAGTTCTTGGAGCAACTAAGACGCCAAGTATAATTATGACATGTCTTACACAACCATTATTACATAACTCCCTGGATGCCTGATGGGATTAAATCTCGTACTTTGGCATGGTCGTATGCTGGATCCCCAGTTCAAAATTCGCGTATCGGTCGGAACATATATACCTGGATCGTGAGTATCAGCCTCCGTTTGGTGGCTTGTATGAGGATATGCATGGCTTTGCATCAGGATTAGGGTGATGCGCCTCATATAAGATAGTACGCATATAGGAGTCTATATATACGGGTCTTGGGCCCTCGAGAGATCAGTCAATCAAGAAGTCACCGAACCATCAAAAGTAACATTGTCGGTGTTCTATTGACCGATTGATACTCTATGATTGGTTTATGCCTATTTGGATGCGCGAGCCTAACCCTGTGACTCCTAAGCAAGATTTTTTTATATAACCAAGTGAACAGTGTACTATCCCTTACAAACCTTGGATGTCTGTGGCGACCCTCAAGCGTTATTCCTTCCTATAATCATTTAAAAATTATATCCTATAACTTTTACATATGCTAAACATTTAAGTCCCGACAACCATATCTAACCTACCCAAACGATTATTGAAAGAGTTACCTTGTCTAAGCGCCTATTAGCGACTAGAGGAAGAAAGGCTTACACTTCACCAGATGCAATTAGTCTAACCTACATGCACATACTAATTCCATGCATTGCGAATCATTAAAACCCGAAGAGGGCTTTGAAGCCGCAAAAATCCACGACACCCAGCAACCGGGAAAAGGAATTCGTACTCAACATTGAAAGATTGGACTTTCTTCGTGAGGTTGCGGGAAAAGTGTACCACTCTAGACCCTCGGGTTATATCGTTGTTGCGTCCAACGAAACAACTTTTGCTAGACCTGGTAAGCGAATTCCCAACCCAACTAGAGCTGGACACAGTGGAGTCCGTGCTGTGGAACAAATATCAGAACTAGCTATTTCCAGATGGTGCACGCCAGTCAATCTCGCAAATAATTGCAAATAGCCGAAGCTTTCTGCACTCGGCGCGCACTAAGAAGTCTATTCATTACACCATAGGAATCCCCTGCAGCCGGTAGCTGGTGACAATTGGAGGAGTTTGCCGCTGTAGTTCCCCATGAAACACAAAGCGGGCTTGGCATCTTAACTTTATTGATAATTGCATCCCTAAGTTCATAGCAATGTCATGTTACCACACCCTTAAGCTCAGAAGTTGCAGTGAACTTCTGTCTGGTCTGGCTATTTGCTACTTCTTCGTCTACGCAATGCAATGATACCTATACTTCGCTTTTCTTTCCTTGACGCTCAGTGCTATCATTCACTACGTTAGGGCAGAAACAATTCTTGCAGACCAATACTCAGTGACAGCTCTAAATGTATGCCACAACTTCAACCAGACATACGGTATGTTGTTTCGTCTCGCATTAGCTATCTTTAATTGCAAAGGCTAATTCGCTGTCAGGTAGAATCTTCGGCGACAGAGTAATCCTCTTCACCAATCTCGATGCAACCACAGCGAGGTCGCCATTGGTCATAGGAGAACTTGATATTTCCAATTCATTCTCGATCGACGATTATAGCTCCAAATGGTGGATTATCAACAACATGATTTTTTATCGATGATCACTGGCACGTCTAGTAAGGTGTTAGTTTACCCTACGAGGCCACCTCGAACCTGCCCGCATCAACTGATACTTTGTACCAGACTCTTTGACGCTAGAGACGGAAACACTTCCGGTAATATCTTGAATACATTTTATCCTGCTACACGTACACACCACCAATATTCCTTGGCCCCCTGAAATCCCCCTAAGAGAATTCCCATATTCTGGAAAATACATCTCGATACCTGAGCAGAATGTCAGCTATAGCGTAGGGGCTTTCCTCTTGCAAGACGCTGCACAATTGATAAAGTATGACATCACTAAGGAGAAATGGGAGATCTAAATAAGTCCAAATAAGCTCTGGGGTTCTGGCGCTTTTGTTCCAATGAGAAAACAAGAATTCTTGTTATGCTTAGACTGAAGATGCTGTAAGAGAAGATAGACCCGAGAGATTCGACTTTTCACAGCTGATGTATCTTGTTAGGCACCCCTGAGTGAAGTTTATATCTACGACATTGCGTCCCAAAAGTGGTTGCGACAGGCTACCGGTGGAATAACTCCTTCGTCCAGAACCAACTTCTGCACTGCTGTTGCCTCTGCCCTGGATGGATCCAGCTATCAGGTATGTATCCACAACGATCACGCTGTCGTGAGCTTTTTTGACTGCATTTAGCTCTACATGGACGGGGGGAATCGTCTGCGAGTCACCTACGCAATCGAGGTTGTGAGGGTTGATAACCATTGGATAGTTTCTCTTCCATCGTTCACCTGGGTTAAGGCCCCGTCAACGGAGGGGCGCGAGTATCATCATTGTGAGAAACTGGGGAGACGCAAGATGTTGGTTATGGGTGGCCTCATGAAAAGAAAAGATCCGGCTTGCAATAAGCTGCTGGAAGTGGTTGATATGACTACATTAAAACCAGTGAGAATTTGCAGGTGAGGAATATGAAGTGCTTAGCATAGTGACTGAGCTCATATGCGGGAAGTGCGTATACGCCAACTCGGTCCCTCCTAAAACAAAATGGTATTGACAAGAGGACAGTGGCCAAGGAGGAGCAACTCTGAAGAACAGGAAGGCGGATTTACAAATGGAGTTGAAGCTATTATTTCGGAGAAATATGTTCACGCGAATTTCACTCTAGCCTCAAATCAAGACTTGAGCACCATGGACGATAAATCGCAAGGACCCCTTATTGGCGCCATCGTCGGTGGAGCAGTGGGCGGTGTTGTGTTGTGTGCTTGCGTAGCGGTCATCTTGTGTCTCCGACGGAAGAGGAATTGGGCACAAACTGCTACGGGTGGTACGGACACCACGGGTGCATCGCCGGTAAAGGCAGAACTTGAAGGGTCTTCCAGTCGAACTGCCACTTCAGGAATACAAGAATTGGTTGAGAGGGCGCCTGAACAAAGCGCAGAGTTAGTTGCGAAAGAGCCCGAACAAAGGGCTGAGTTACCTGGGAATTACCTTCCTTACTATGAATTGGATACTCCTGCCTCGCCAGTTTCACTGGGGCCTGGCATCCAGAGGAATTATTTGCCTTGGCATTCCTGAAAATACTTGAGGTATATTCAATCGTTTGTTAAGCGTTATCAGTGCCAACTGACTAACTTTGGGGGCTCTAGATATATAGATATATCGCTGTTCGATAGTGCTAATTATATTTTGGATGCTGTTCTCAAGTGTAAAAAATCTGTTCAGTGCTGTATTGTAACACGTGGTGCTTGTAAATTTTTCGATTTGGGACTGTACGTCAAGTGGGTGCTTTGTCCATATGCATAATAAGTTCTTATGTAGTAAGTTGACAAATAAATCGTGTTGCGCTCGACTTAGTAAAGAAAGTAGGTGGTGCCTAGATTTGTAGAGCAGTGAAATGGATCCACTTGACACATCAATCTCTCGGCCAGGAGGATCAAGTTATCCACTTCACCCTTCAAACCTGTTCCTTTCCCTTCAAGCTCCAGAGGGTCATGAAAGAGCCAAGGCATTTGTAGTGGGTTAATTTCACTTGCAACAAAATCGCTGCGGCTTACTTCCCAAATTATACGGCATCTAAAGTTAGGGAATTCATCATATATGTTCCGATCCCGTCGACAAGTAACTCACGTGGCCAACTGGCCGGCCCACTTAGCAAGGGGGCCGCTTTCCAACAAGCTCATCTACTTGACCAAAAGGTTATGTCAGTTAGCAAGTTGCAAACTTTGAACTAGGTCGGTCCATAGGGAAAGCCTGCCGCTTGCTGAATGAGTTTCTTAGTAACCTGCACTGGGTTGCCATTGACTAAGGTGTACTTAATAATTCTGGGAATAGCAGGCATAGTATTAAGCAGTTAGGTGGATAATATACAACGCCGAAGCAAGAGAACTAAAATATAATTGCAGCTGGCGCTTAGGGAATTAGAGGAGAAACGTATATATTACTAATATGGTGCTTGAGCTATTGCTATCACTGTTGAAAAATCGGTGTTAAATGTACGAGGTGGAAGCAATATGGTGGTTGAAATATTGTCGAACCAAGTCAGCAAGCTCTTCACTTGATGTCGGGGCCATCCTACTTGGTCAAGAACTCCATCTAGTTGGAAAGCTTGCTCTTGACCAAGAGCTAGCCCACTTACTAAGGGTGCTGGCCTCTTGATCAAGTGAATTACTTGCCAACGGGGCCGGAACATATATCACTCAGTATCAAGTTTGAGTGCTACTGACTAACCAGGCATAAAAATACACGGGACTAACAGGAGTTCCGATTAATTTCAAGGCTGCCCACAATGCGAAGTGAGTTCTCGTCTCTTCAGCAGTGATATTCCCGTAGCCAACTTCCAAGATGTCGAGATCGTTATGTTCTAGAAGTTGCTATCTAAGGAAGAAAATCCCACGGTTTAGAAGGGACGCTATTTTTTCACACGTTAATCCATCATAATTCACCCGCTGTATGCGGAACTTATTGAATCCCCTGGAAGTCAAATTCCTTCCGTCCAACTGCGAGATAATATCACTAAACATCCGCCAACTTTGGCCTTTACCCACCGCTCCACATGCGAACGCCCTCAGTTACACAGACTATAAAGAATCAACGAATTCGTTCATTCTTTCTCAACGCATCATGCATGCGATTGTACCTAACAGTCGTGTTGCAGGTGTGCTACCTACCTATAGTCGCCATACCAATATCCCAGCGCGTATTAGTACTTATCCGTCCAATTTGCGGGAATATGACAGTTGTCGTACTTAAGGTAGTTAATTCCCCATTCCCAGGATCTCGTGTTGATGTCCTCGTAGCCTAGGGATCCGGGATAACCCGCGCATGTAATGGATCCAGCATCCGATTATATCCCGAGTTTGAGATCAAGGACATAAATCTTTTTAGCGGTGCTAGAAATTCCGTCGAGGAAACGTACAGGGTTGGGGACAATTTAGTAGGTTGAGGAGTCGCGTTTCTTGAGCGACTAGCAGCCGTTAATAATGACATACTCGGTATGTTAGCTCGCGATGATAAAGCAGCGCCGAGTTGTATTGTGGGCACCTCCGACATCTTTCAACGCCAAATCCACAATCTCTTGTGCTGCGACCAGAAATTTCCCTTCGTCGATATCGCATCGAAAGACTTGTATTCACGTTAGCCGGGTTCACAATCGCGCCACACAAACAAACATACATTCCAAGAGCTGAAGCCTAGTGCGGGGAGTTTCCTAGTCATTCTATCTCGGCTTACTAACGCTTACACGGAGGAGACAGCGAGGAAGGTGATTATCAGAGACTGCAGCTTAGACATGACGCTGGTTCTGGATGCTTAGGCGGAGTAACACTGCAAAATGCTAGATCTTATAATACAAACCGAAATCCCCACGTTAAGACCACGGCTCCTTGCGGATGAAGCATTGGACGGATCAACAACTATAGGAAGATAGAAATTATTAAAATCGCCATTACATTGCGAGCGGGGTACTGCACACCGGAGGGTAATTGGAATTGCCTGAATTGCGGAGAAAATTGCATGGATCGATTAGTACTGTATATGTCCAAGCAAAGAATGTAAATTCCGGGTGGATTCACGTCCTATCACACGGGCATGTAACCATTAATGATGTTACATATATGAGATCTGAGACGTGTTATAGACCTGACACAAGCTTACTGTAATCGGGGCTGATATCTCGTGTATATATCTTGAGCCCTTCTCTCTTCTCTGTACCTTAATTCTATCTACACACAGTTCTGGCCATTCGTAACAAATTTACTTGCACGTGATAGGCATACACATCCATTCGCCAGTATTGACGCGCACTTTACCAAGCGGCAAATCGAACGGGTAGAGTAAATCCTAATGAACGATCTCCACAAGTAGAGGTCGGGTAAGGATTATCTGATAAGAGTTTGCCCCTCAGAACATCATACCCGGTGCAGCACCAGCCAAGGTCCAAGATGAGATTTAATATATTATATCCCGATGATAGCCTACCTATGAGTAGGCTCCGGTTGGATCCTTCACAAGCACAATCAGCGAAAGAGATGGACGGAATTTAGTCGTTGAGACGTATGGTGTCAGTATCCGTACCTCGCTGTTCAGTCGTATGATGGGCCAGGGTTCAAACCTTCCGAAAAGCTGCTATTATCCATTCACTAAATCCAACTCGGTAACAAGGCTCGTGATAATATATAACATACGGAAATTCCAACCCACAAGATTTACCCTTACTGATCTAGGTAATCACCATTATAATAAGAGAGCAAACTAATGTAAAGGCAGAAAAGAAGTGAGTCTGGGAGAAGAAGTAAAATTATTAAAGGAACAGAGGCATAAAAGAACTAGAAGAAAGGTGAGTGATGACAGGAAGACTGTCTATTGGATTGCTCTCAGGCTGGGAGTCTATATACTCTGAAGTAATTGCTAGCTAGCCACTTGCCGTGCCCTTGCCCTAAGCCGCACCTTCCTATAACTATCCCCCATTCGGTGTAACACGCACCCACTCAAATACAAGCTCTGGCTCGTGAAAAAAAGGAACCGCCTACCCTAAAATAAGCCCCTAAAGAAAAGGTCGTATGTCTTATACTTCCTCGCTCTCACTTTCCATACTCGCACGTCCGTATGGTCGCCCCCTCACCCGGTTGATACCAGCGCTCTCCCTGGTCACCTATCTGTCTCATCGTCTACTTCCTCCGTCTCATGAAAAGATGCTCCATTTATAAAGTTAGTGACTTGTAGGTGATAATGGAAGGTCACTGCGAGGCACTAGTGGCCTTGATAAACAGCTTTATGAGGTTTACAACAAATGCTAGTAGTTAAGGGTAGTCCATTTCATTGGGCTTCACCGCAGCTATTGTGTCATTGAAATCCTCACCAGAATCACCGCAGCCATCTATCTTCTTTCTCTGATGAACTCTCTAACCATGAACTACAGCACTACTTGTTAGCAAAGCACAAATACTCTATGTGCCATTGCTGCAGCTAACCTTATACTCTTTCAATTCTATCCTAACGCATGGGTGTGTCGTTTTCTCTTCTTGATTTCAGCCCTTTCTTATTTCTCACTCTCGGCAAATCGCTGACGTTGCCTGGCTCCTCCAATCCTCTGTGGCTTAAGGTTTAGTGTGCCATTGGGGTTTAGCGCCAAGCTTAGATGAGATAAGATGAGATGAGATTAAATAAGATAGCGGAGATGCCAAGCGCTCAGGAGAATACCCTCGAGCGGTTGGAGATCTCTGTCTTAAGCCATCGAGAGAAAGAGACAGATACATTCACTAAGGCTCCATACAAGATACTCTGGTACGTTCCACTACACTGAGATCTGTCCTGTCGTCCCATATCACCTAATCTTACGACTTCAGCGGCGTGTTCGTCGTAGACGGAACAGCAGCAGTATAGCTACCGTTATCACCAAAGGCTCGCGAACGACGTGAAGTAGAGCCTTCGTGACAACGACCTTCGAGCCACAGCTTTCCATGGATTTCTTCTGTGTGCATATGCGGAACGACGTTACCTCGTATTTTGCCGCAGGGTTGCCTGCGTTTTTCACCTTCGAAGCGATCGTCGATTCAGGACACAGCCAGCGGGTACATTGTTTGGTTGTCATCATCCCAGAAATACAAGGATGACGAAAACGCTATGGGAAAATCACGAGGATAAGCTTTTCGCGAGCGGCTTGAAATTGAAGATTGTCTCAACTTTCTGGGTCAGTGTTTTCCCGCTGCGTTATGAGGTTGTGGAATATGACTTGAGTATCGGAGGCTGGTCGGGATCTTTTGCCAGTTACCTTCTCGATGAATCTATCTATAAGTATCTACAGATATTTACAGGTATCTGAATGCAGTCGCCAATCTCACAAACGCTCTCATTGAACAAGTTCTGGATGGCTTTGCGAGCACTGTCCGGGTTGGTCTATGCGAAGGACGACTTCCCCAGAGATGACCGAGTCTGACCAGTCTACGAATCTATAGATAACCGGGCGGTTATTCTGACTGCTTAGGAGCACTGCTCCCATCTGGAACGACAAGGTGCCAACGTGATGGACGACGTGAGCATTAAACACCCCGATATCGGCCATATCAGCCCTGCTTAAACACCACTATCCTTATGGTAGGACGTACCACTGGCAGGTCTAAGGGTACCCTATGGGATATCCTGGGTGGAGAGGTGGAAAACCTCTCTCGCCCTTCCGGTGCCAATATGTGTATGACCAGCACAAGGTCTGTTCCGACCTCGGCGATTCCGAGGCATGGGTTTGACAAAGAGCTGCTGCTGTTGGGTGTGTCTGGTGGGGATAACGGCAGAAGTATTATTGAACACGTCATGGATTTCGGATTTGCAAGTCGTGTTCGCGGATCGAGGAATGCTGGGACTCGGGGGATACGGCTGGTAGTTTCTGATCTTTTGGATGCGCTGGCGTTTGGGTAGTTTCCATAGGTGTCGTACGACGGAGATGACTCTAGAGGTGATAAGCTTGATTTGTGTGTTCATGAGCGACATTGATTAGTAGCAATGACAAGGGTTAGATTGGGGAGAACTTTCTCACATGTTGCTAACCTGAGCGGATCATATGTAGTTTGGTAGAACAGTCGTGAATAAACTTCATCATTATCTCTCTCATGGTCATATATCAGCAGGCCCGCGTATTGTATTTGGCTGCAAGGATTCTTAAACTTTGAGGTGAGGACTCGAGCCCTGAGCGGATCTGTTAAGTGAGGATTCTCCTACCCCACAGCTACAGGTATATTTGCTAAATCGGTGAAATTTCTCGGACGTAGTTTTGGTTGTCCCGAGCAGCCCGCACTCCAACAGTAGACAGAACACCTCAGCTTGATGTCTCCCAATACCAAATCCGTAGGTGATGCTATGAATACAGCGGCCAACTTTCTTTTCGAGCTTCCGCTTCTTGGGTATCGGGCAAGGAGGGTTCTAAGCTATCCACCAAAAATCGACCAAGAACGGACCCGTCGGCACCAACACCTCGATAAGGAACATTTTGCATGGGCTGTGATATGAGATACCCTAGATCTGTGATGCACGGGCGATTGGCGGCGCTATCTCAGAGCTCACTGCCCTCACACTCGAGTTTGGGGGATCTGTTCCAGTACTTACTCTAAACTAGCGGTAAACAATATTGCATCCGATTGGCGTCAGACATCCAGCGGGGTAGCGGGATCCACAGCTGTGGAATCAGCTTGATCGGCAGCTCGATTGCTAAACCAGTAGATTACTGGAACGAATTTCTCAAATCTGGGTATAGAACCTCGCAACTTAGGTACCGCAGTAGCGTCAGTATATGTTCCGGGAAATAAATCGTACCGGAAGTACTAAAAACCAGTCTATATAATCCCCAGCTCCAATCAATACTAGACAAAACGATTCCGTTATGAGAAGCCCTTCGTTCGGCTATACCGACCATCTTTCTCTCAACATATTCGCCGGTAAGTTCATAATAATGCGCCGGAAGGAACTGGCCATCTGGGGCTCGCAAATCCAGATCTTACCCACTTCAGCCGGAATCGCAGAAGGGGGGCTTTTATAGGTAGTACCGCGCAGCGATTCCGGAGTGTTTGTTTTGGATGACTCGATATAGAATCTTTGCACGTCACCGGCCATGTCGTATGTCGCTCGAGCAGCAACTATCAAAGAGCACATACACAGCAATAAAAGAACACGATCCAATTCGCTTCAATTGCGGACAGCTGGCAAGAGATACTTAGTTGAGCACTCCGCTGGTGAAGACAAAGTCACTGAAATGCACACGATGCGGCTCTCTATATCTATTTCCGCACTCGGCGGTCGCTGCCGGAACGCAGCTGCACGATGGGTCACCACGCGGCAACCGTTGCCCGAAAGAGCGCATGCCGGACTGCACTGGGACTGTCGCGACGCCGCGACCGGAACCACTCGTTCGGGCAGAAGCGAATGTAATACATCAAAAACGCGACGAAGCACACCAGGCAGAGGAAGCGACCAGAAATAGGGCGTCGTGCGTGGGTGCAACGCTCGATACAGGCCGTCGCCAATCCACTGGCCGGTCGCATCGACCTGCCCCCAGCGGCGGCGACCCCGGCAGTTCGCGCTGGAAACAACTCGCCCACCGATTGATAAACTGCGCGCACCCTCCACGGTACGCGGGAGCACTTGAAAGGCATCTCCTCGCATCCGCCGTCGCTCCGTTCGTTCGTCGCGCATCGCACGTCACCGAACGAGTCGACTTCTTACCCCGCACAGAGCCACAAACCGTCTCCAGGCAGCCTAGTTGCCCGCTGTAGGCTGCAGCCCAACGATCACAGCCATCCTTCGCTACTCGACCCGACCTGCTCCCGCAACCGACAGAAACACACAATACTCGCACCCGACACAACTGCGGTTTTGTACAGATTCGCCGAGCCTCAGCGATCGCTTTGCCAGTTTCGAGGCATACGAGCCGACAGCCCCGCCCACAGCTTGCAATATCGATTAGCGACCGACGGCTATCCCGCGATCGCTCAAAAAATATTACCAGTCTGTACTCGAGCGCAAGCCATCCGAGCAATTGCTTCCCGACGACGCCCACGACTCCCTGCCACGTATGCAGTCGAGCTATGAGTGAGCACCGTGATCAGTCGTGTGGTTGTGCACTGTGCCGTGCGCAGTTCTGTTACCCTCGCCAGCTTGATCACCACTCCATCGCCGCACACCTACTCCGCTACACATCACTACCTCACCACCCCCCAACACATTACCGACCAACACCACCACGACCTCGCGTATCTTCCTTCCGACTTTGAAGGTTCGCGTTCACTATCCTTTACAATCCTTACGTTCTCGCTTCCGATCTTTGACATATATTCCCGGCGTTGCCTACTGCTGCGTGCTCGGCCAGGTCTGCGGCGCACATTTCCGAAAGCCTTATTGTTCCCGTTCGTCCCGAGTCGAGCTGCCCACCATTTCTCGTAACGTATGTCGCCGTGTCGAGAGTGGAACCAGGTATTATTTATAGGACGCACGTTTATTTGCATTGACTGAGACGAGGCTTGTTACTGATCTGGTTGCGATCGATAGCTATACCCCAATAACAAGATATTTTTTTCTTAATATCAATCCTGATGTCCCACCAAGGCGCCACGTACGAGAGAGCATTCGGACAGGAAGACACCAACGACTTCGAAATACACTACTCGAGAAACAAGGACAAGATCCTCCATGCCATACACCAAGCCGCACAGGCATTCTCTCTACACGTTCCTCAACATGTGCAATACGACAGGAACACGATAATCCGGTTCATCGAACGTGGCGCTCAAGAGCTTCAGGGGGACCAGCAGGTGCGTGATTTTGTAGCGCTTGCTGAAGTTCAGTATGGTGCATACCCAACCCAATATCCGCCGCCGCCGCCGCCGCCGCCGCCCCCTACTCAGGATCCGCCGCCACTAGTGTTATCATACGAACCAACAGGACAAGAGGCTCTGGCCGAACGAATAGACTACTTAGGGAATATTATTGATGGCACTAGTAGTGTTGGAGGGAGTGGTGCCGGGAGTGCGGTGGACTGCGACCTGCCGCCACAGGAACAACAGCCGCGTAGCCAGAGGTATAACGAGCGACGAAGAAAACATGGCGACGACCGGGCGGCGCAAACCTCGAATCCTTCCGCCGGCGGCATATCCAATTTTGAGCCTGAAGCCGATATATCGAGTAGCCGATCTCTGCCCGCACGCCCCTCCGACAGGCTAGTTTCCCCCCATAATCGACGACGTAGTCGTGGGGGGTACCATCTTCTTCAGTCGCAATCTCAAGAGTTGGAAGTCCCAGCCGGTTCCAGCGCTGACTCTGACATCGATCAATACCTCCGGTCACAACAGAGTTGGAATCACGGAGGTCTGTCGTCATACACAAGCTTCCCATCGCAAGCGCCACGACCAATGGCCCCCCCTTCGGTGACCCATTCAACGCACCACTCCCCACTCTACCGCAAACACAAAACCAAGCGGAGTAGGCCATCCAATTCGCAGCCAACGGCAGAATCCGTCGCTGGAACCGTCGAAACCGCATCCGTGGCCGGCTCCGATCGCACATGCCATACATGCACTATTGAGTTTCCTTTTCCCCGCGACCTGAAGTTTGTCTCTCTTTCCCTCTTCTGCTCCCGCTCCCCTTCCCAGCACACTCGTTGATATCCAACAGAATCCACGTACAGGCCAAACATAACGGCGGAGTACAGTGTTTGATCTGCCACGAATCGCTGTCTACAGAGTATAGTCGCAAGAGGCATGTCGCCACGAAGCACGGCCAGGGGCTGCCTTGCAACTACGGAGGTTGTAATGCGGTATTCGGGACGGAACCAGCGTTGAACAACCACCTCGCGAAGGAGCACAAAGATGGCAACCAGTGCAAGGAGTGCGGCGCCATCGTCCCGAGCAACAAGTACGACAGACATATGTCCGACAAACACAATCAGGGGGAATACCTATGCAATTTATGTGGAAAGCGTCTCACTAGCGACACAAGCCTGAGGTCGCATCGGAAGAACTGTCGTGGGCACGAACCCCTACCACAGGGACACTATCCTCGTGGCGGACATCCTCAGTAATAAGTGAATGACGGATATTCAGTAAATGAGTGAATGGCGGGAAGGTGGCTCCAGCGAGCTGCAGATGTCAGTATCGACGAATCCCAAGCACTTCGAAATTCGACAGACGCCACAAAACAAAGTGGAGTTGAGACGGAGTGTCCACGCGCTGACTCTGCGTTTATATTCCCAAGTGGATGGGTGGCGGATCCCCCCTTGGTACTTCTGCGATGTACCTCCGCCACTCGTTCTGTCCGGTTGAACCTGGCATGTCTTCTTTTCTTTTTGTGAGTGTTGTGCGCTCACTTCTTTTCTCTTGTGTTTTTAGTTCATCCCTCTCCTCTTACTCTTGTTTCTCTTCTTCTCCGGCTGGGGGTTGCTTGTTGGTGGGTTAGTGGTGGATGTGTTGCATCTTTTTTGTATTGATGTTGACGTGGATATGGATTGGGTGTGAGTGTAGGATGTGTGAATGATATACGATGAGATGTGGTAACGCGTTACGATGGCGATGACGATTGTTATAGTAGTAATGTATGGTGTAGACGAGAGCGAGGCGGGATGATGAAAGTAGGGCATCTAACATACGTTGGTGGATTTACAGCCCTACTCTACGTACGTATACCACTTACGCACACATCCAATGAGGCCATGCCATCACCTGCAGTGGCGTGGTGTACTCGTGTCCTTGTGATTGGAACGAACAGCTCATCTCGACCGAAAGCTTCCCATTGCATGAAACATGAGATGCACCTGTACTCCTCACGTCTCAACATAAACGCCATCCGGCTCTCCCCTTCCCTCCCCCTCCTCCCCCCCCTCCCGCGCCTTTTCCCCCTCTAATATCCTCCGAAACACCTTCCCGCCCTCCCTACCCAGCGCTGTTCCCACCCCTACCGCACCTGCACCCACACCCAACATCCTCAACCACCCCTCGCGATCGCTAACCCCTCCAACCCCAATCACAACCACATCCTGCAGCCCCGCCCGATTCAGCGCCCGCCGTATCGTATCCACATTCCCCAGCGCAAGCCAATGCACCGCCTCCCCTCCGAGCCCTCCCACCCCGGTACCCGCCTCACTCGACAACGTAGGCTGCCACACCCTCTTCCCAACCTCCAAACTCGGCGGCGAAGAAAGATGCAGACAGCTTCCCAGCGTATTCACCGCCGTCACAAACGCCAGTGTGGTCGGGAACACTGTCAGCACGGATAGCAACGCCTCATACTGGCCCTGGTACGTATACGGCGGTGTCTTAATGCCGAGCTTGATCTCAGGCTCTGCAGGGAGAAGTGACAGATACTCAGTCAGACCCTCGATAGTGTATGCGGGCGGCGGCTTTCCATGGATGTTGGGGCAGGACAGGTTTATCTCCGCCCACAGCTCGAGGTGGTGGAGTTTCGCGAACGTGACGATGGCGGTAATGCACTCCGCAACTTCGGCGGGGGAGCCGGTGATGGAGATTATAAATGGTTTTTTTTGCGGCGGGGTGACGAGGGAGGCAATGGTGGAGAGGTAGAAGGTTAGTGGGTGCGGGGAGTAGCCGTAGGTGTTCAGGGATGATGAGGAGAAGAGGGTGTGCTGGTGGAAGCGTGGGTTGTGCGGGAAGCCGTGGAGGAGACAGGTCCGCGTCGTGACGGCGCCGGTGTAGGGCGTGGCGTACAGCGCGGCGAGTTCCGCTGCGGTGGTGGCCCAGGGTGTGGCAGAGTTGAGGAGAGGGGGGTGCAGCGTGATGCGCGGCGGCATGGTGGCACGTGGGCGATGAGTTGTACAAACGCCGATGACGACGAGGGGACAGATCCCATTTTTATAACATGGGGAATCGCAGAATCGTCATGGTGCGAACAGTGACAGGTCTCGTGGGATGTCTCGATAAGCTCGGCGATAGAGTAGACGATCTGGAGATAAGGTTGCTGGTAAGGGAACTGAGATGGCCATCCCGCGAGAGATCCGCAACGCCACCGACGACAAAATGATGTCGTCGTGTAGCAACGATGGTCGTGAAGCTGTAGCTTGAAAAGAAATGCCTCTGGAGCACACGATAATGGCATTCTTGTTTCTGTGGGCTCGGCATGCCGACACCGTCAGTCCTTGCCCCGCTGAGGCTTGATCATCCCGAGAACCCTGGCAGGGTTGGAAACAGCGGGAGGGTGGGCACAACGCACACCAGCAGCTGCGGCACCTCCAGCCCACACCTGCGACAAAGCCCACCAACCAAACCAGTCCGACAACAGCGAGCTCCATCTCTCGTGATGAGGTCAGAGCCGCGCGAAGCCTCAACCGGAACAGAAAAATAAAGAATCCAAAGAATCCTACAATTAAAAACAGAGAAGGAGTCAGGTTAGCAACGTTGGCCGCTCCCATTCGCCAGTGCGACGGTGGCTGGTGGAGCTACTGCTGCACGAGCACTCTATCGCAGCAACTCGCCCGCTGACACGTCGTCGTGGCTAGGGGCCGTAACCGCCTGTCGGTTAGTTGCGTCCCCAGACAATTGCGATTGCACATATTCCACCTGCGATCCGCAGAGAAATTTGAGCAAAATATAGTGTCTCAGGAAGGTTGATGTCGACGAATTAATGCGGTTTTATTCACTTTCTCCTCTTTTTATGTAGTGTACAAGCTCCGCCCTCTCTCCACCTCCCCTCCTCCTGTTCCTCCTCCTGTTCCTCCTCCTTCTCTCCTCTCCACTCAATCCCTCACCGCACATTCCTTAACTACTGCTCCTCTGGCTCCTCAAGCAGTCAGTCAAGTCATTTTGCTCTGCTCCGCCTCGTTCTTTGTCCTAGAGCTGCCGAAAAAAATACCCGCTCCCGTCCCAGCTATATCAAACCAGGATTATTTGGCCCACAAACCCCGCAACCACCTCTCAACAACAACAACGCACCACCTCCACCACAACCTTCCTACGGCCAGCGTTTCGTTCTTGCCACCGGAACCAGTTGTTTTCTGGAACAAGTGTGAGTCTAAAGCGAAGCCCCCCGTTCTTTCCCGCCCGAGCTTTTTTTTCTCTTCCCTACCTTCGTTCGGCGGCACTCCTCTCATCTCCTCGCTCGTCCTACATATATAAAGCTTAGGTGGCTTTCCTTCCTCTCCCCATCTCATCCATAGATTTCGTCATCATCATCAGCGATAAACTAGACTCCCTTACTTACTCACACATCTCATAGACCTCCTCGTTCATACCTAAAAGCGAAAACCTTGATTGTGGAACCCGGTACCGTTGTGTCACATTTATTCCCACAAACCGACTGCAAACAGAATCATACCAAACCCCGCTTTGATATACCGCCACAGCAACTATGGACGCCGCAGCCGAGCTGGCAAACCTCAAATTCACGCCGCGAACGTCGGCATGGAAACATATGCAAAAGTTTGAACGGTTGCTACAATCCGCGTATCCTCGAGCTACAGATGCTGGAAAATGGTGAGTGTTTTGTTTCGTGCATGATTTTTTATTGCTACTTTGGGAGTGTGGTGGCGGTGAATACTGCACCGTGATCTGGCATAGGTGACACAAATGCTGAGAATGGAGCCCTGCAGGTCGTTATTCGTCAAGACCATCGATTCGAATGACCCAAATGTTTGGAGGAATGGCCTAACACCCAGCCGGTGGTTGATGGAACTAAGTAAGCCAGCCTCGTCCCTGTTTCTATATCATGCCGCTGACCCTCCCAGATGATCAATGGATACGAGACAACCCACCTTGCGAAGATCCAAACTGCCACGACTGTCCGTCCGTCTTTCTTCTTTATACTTTCCTCAGCTAACCTTCTGTAGGTAAAAACGACGCCATGAGCTTCGATCACCTTAAGAACAGCTTCCTCGACCGCTGGGGTGCCGAAGACCGGCTTTCCCGCCGCCACGGCCCTCCCTCCCGCTCCTACACCATGCCCCCACAAAGCAACGCCGACTCGGGCTCCGAGACCGAATCCATCGCCCCCACGGCTATCATTCCACACTCAGCCGTTCACCTCCCCCCCGCCGCCCCAACCCCACCAAACGAGCCCGTCTCCGAGTTCCAAGAAACCAAAACGCAAATCTCAATCAACGCCGACCATGGCAGCGGTCAAATCGTCCTCTCCATCTCGGAGAACAAACAAAAGAAAAACCGCAAGTCACACCAGCTCAGCACCTCCTCTTCTCCCGGCTCCCGCAGCGCCTCACCGTCCCGCCACCCCCACCACCGCGCAATCGAAGCTGCCCCCCACGGCCCCGGCCCCGTGCAGGTAATCGAAGCCAACCCCGAACCAGTCGGCGAACGCGCCATGGAACTCCGTTCCCCACACTCTCCGGATCTCCACGCTCCCCGCTCCCCCGACCCCCACTCTCCTCAAGACGGAAGAATGGAAATGTACAAGCCCGCTGCTCCCGAATCCCCTCCTACTCCCCCCGTCGACTCGGAGCCCCAGCCCCCGCCCATGCGTCCCCGCCTCCTCGAGGGGAAGGTATGTGCTATCACGGGAGCTTCCCGCGGAATCGGCCGTGCTATCGCCCTCGGCTTCGCAAGAGAGGGTGCACACATCATCGCGCACTACTGGGGCACTAAATCTGATCCTGCAAACGAAGAAATCGTGTCCCTGTGCGTCGACATCCGCAGCCTCGGCCAAGGGTGCACCATCGTCTTCGGCGATATCTCGGATCCGAGAACATCCGAGAACATCGTCCGCCGTGCGGTCGAGACGTACGGCCGCCTCGATGTCGCTGTGGGAAATGCTGGAATGTGCTGGGTATGTTTCCTTCCTCCCCGATGTTGCACTGACTGACGAAAATAGTACCGCGACTTCCTAGACGTAACTCCTGAGCTCCTCCGCCGCCACGTCGACGTGAATCTCAACGGAAATTTCTATTTCGTCCAGGCCTGCGCTAGACAGTTCAAACGTCAGTACCTTGAGCTCCCCGCCGACATGCCAAAGAGCGAGTACCCCGACTACAGCATCATCTGTGTCTCTGCGTCCTCTGGCGGGGAAGCGGGAGGGAAGCAGGCACATTTTTCGCCTACGGCGGCAGGGATTAGGGAGTTGATGCGGAGCTGTGCACAGGGTTTGGCTAGGTTTGGAGTCAGGTGTAATACCCTCGCCCCTGGGATTGTGCAGACGAAGATGGTCAAGGATGTGGTGGAGGATATGGAGGTGCGTGGGAGGCTGGAGAAGAAGAACCCGTTTGGGAGACTTGGTGTACCTGGGGATGTTGTGGGACCGGCGGTGTGGTTGGCGGGTGAGATGGCGAGGTGGACGAATGGACAGGAGATTGTGGTTGATGGTGGGACGAGTGTGGGGTAGAGTAGATTAGATTTGGAGGGGAGAATAGACGAGATAAGAAGGGTGGGTGATGCATTTGTTTGGGCTATACTTATCATGTTTTTTTTTTCTTCATTTTTTGTGGTTTTGCAGGATGGGGATAGGGGATAGGATTGGATGGGGAATGGGGGGAATATATGGCGTGTGTTTTTTAGGCTTTTAAAGTGTACGAATCAAATGTTGAGTGGTAGGCGTTTTGTAGAATGTTATAAGCCCATGGAGTATGATTCGGGCACATACAAAGCCATACGCGCTTATGTACGTTTTAGTCCGTCAAAATACAGACCAAATCACATGATAAATACTTAGCACAGAAAGAAGTCTTGTGTGAATTTCACGAAATTCTAGACAAATCTTCGCAGGCTTCCATTTAACATGAGTTCAGAAGATCCATTTTAGGCTTTCCACTATTGATATACATATTATCATGATACACCCTGACCCAAACCACCAAAATACGTAGTTATAGCTAAGCGACAGTAGTCTCGGACTATTTACTGGCGTAGCACAGCAGTCGTCCGAGACTAAAGCGGCAGGCATACATCGCTCCGTAATATCATAGAACCTGCACTTCCTGTTGAGATTGCGAGTGAATTGGGTGTCTAAGTAATAATGGTAGTTGGGATGTCAGACAGGTCTTGAGAATTACCCAAACTATTAATACCCAACCAAAAAAGAAATCGTCACTCCCAGTCGACTAGTTTAGTATATATGTGTATTAGCTACTCTAGACATCTAGTTACAATGATCCAAAGTAACAATTCTGCTATGCGTGGTAAATTTGGGGAAACCCTTGTAATGATCATGAACTCAGGTGCTACCGTAATATTCGTGCGAACTAAACACCCTGCGGAGCGAGCAAAGTCGAGCTAACGGAGTTAGTGGACGATGGATCCGTATACCGATAGCCGATCTAGTCCGTGGTCATGGTCACTAGCATTCCACTGCCCGACTTTCCCGACGACACAATCACCAGCCCCTCCTCAGCAAGCCAGGCAAGCTGATACAATCCATCATCTATGTGATTGGCGATAGTTCTCGCTGACATACAGAGCCCCTGGCCAGCCTTCATACTCTTCTCTGAACAGCAAAGCTAGCTGTGTGCCCTTTGGAAGGCGCTCCGCTATGCTGTGGCTACCTGATCCACTCGACAATAGCACCTTCCACATAACTAGAAAGTTGCGCTTGTCGAGTCAGGGTCCAGGTGGTAAATATCAAGTCTATTTTCCGGCCACCAGCCCAGAAGTTGGTTGGATGGAAGGATGGAAGGTGGGCAGGTGGGTAGAGGGCCATGGGACTATGGGAGAGTATACACGTAGGAGTAAATAGCCAAGCGGAGACTAAAAGGCCTCCAGGGAAGGAGAATTGAGGGTATGACTTCTACCTTGCAGGTGCTGAAAGTATGAAGGCGATGGGCTGCATGGGAAAAATAAGGATAACATGACTATGTGGAAGTCTACCAGTACCGGGTGAAGTTCTAGCTACACTACTGAGCGTCACTCAACGGTTTCCTTCTGCACTGACACTAGCAAGCTAGAACAACCTTTACCATAACAGGACCCTGCCTTGCTTCTGTTTACCTACTATCCGAGGGAATATTCTCGGGTAAATGAGGCAAGTAATAGAAGAAAGAAATCAAATTCTGGCATGCGGCCAAGTTGAAGCACATACAACTTGCGTCTCTATATTAAAATCTTGGAGGACAGAAAGATATGTAAGTGCTCATTGGAAAAAAAGTAAACTTTAGTTATTCACTTTATAATGATAAGTAGATTGCAGGGATTTGAAAGTATATGTGTCTTTGTAACTACAATTGTCTGTAAATATAAACGTAGTATCTAGTAGTAGGATGCAGTACTAAATCCCCACTGTTACTCATGACTGCATCATTATGTCAATGACAGTTTCCTATGCAAAACACAGGAGGTTTGGTGACATCATACGCTCGTACCTAGCTTCCATGTTATTGCATGTGTACCTACATCATGAGTCTCAGCTTCGTCTGCAGTCTCAGGTTTGTTTGCTGGCTCCTAAGCAGTTGGTGTTTCGTATGAGGATATGTATAGTCTGTATCAGGAGAGCGGCTCATATCAGTGCAAACGGGTATGCAAACGGATATAGATATGGATACGGATATGGATATGGATATAGGGGTCAAGTCTTTATATATACAGGCCTTCTGGTCTCGAGAGATCAGTCAAACAAGTCTTTCAAGCATCCAAATAACACATGTGGCTAAAGAAAAATATGAGTGAATATAAGAGATAGTGGTTACACCCCCGCCTGGCGTGGCGGCTATCCATTCTTATAATTCCATCAACTACGGGAAAACACTCGTTATAGTTGAAACAGTAAACGAAAAGCAAAGAAACTTAAAACCTGTGAAAGAACTGGTCCTCAATCTATGCCCGTACCAAGCGAACTCCACGGCACACGTGGGACATTCGTAAATAGATGGGGCATGAGATACTGAGTAGTCATCACGTTACCGGGATGTTCGGTGCGTGCCAGGGCGTGTCATGCCATGCCATGCCGATGCACCCTCGCTTCCACAGTAATCTCCACACCAACAAAAATAAGGGCAAAAGCCGGCACTCTCGGCACATCTGGACATTCCGCACTATGCACGCCTGACTCGGACAAGAGCCTAAACACAAGCCTTTTATACCCTCAAGTTAACCGCCGCCTGAAGCGGCGATAAATCGTTCCAGTCTTCGTGCTCCAATTCAGCCAAGTAATCCAAAACCTTCTCCCCAAGGCCTCTGATTTGCTGAATCAAGTTCATCAAATTCTAGATCTCGGTTTCTGGGCGCAGTACCTTTTCGAAAAAAAAGTCCCTGAACTTGCCTAGAAGGCAAGAGAGCATCGCGGAGGACAGTTTCAGAAACAAGTTTACCCATGACAGCGATGGTTGCAGTTACCAGCCAAATGAAGCTAGATACTGGTTTATAATTTCTGTTAGATAGTGAATTTAAATCTAGCAGGGATGACAATGGCAAGTCGTCAAATGTGATTGGGTCGCCGCCGTGGGATTTGGTCGCCTCGTATGACTTTCCATTTGGTGTGCATATTCGTACTGATGGTGGTATCGACATCTCGACGGACCCTTCCGTAGTATCGGTAATAGTGGTAGCCATGTATCAAGTTTTTGTTCGAAATATTCGTGTCTAGGGCCGAACGATTGATGGAGTGGGGTATAGGGTGATGCGCCAAGTTAGGGGTTCTTTAATTAGAAGTGTATTCCTTTCGTTCGAGATTGAAGATTAGCTAGGATTTTCTATCCATATTGTTATTACCTAGACTAAACTCGTGCGGAATATATATGCTTACCTGCAAGGTTCTGTACACGTTGCCAGGGCAAACATTGTAGCGGAGACGCGTACGGCATTTGTTCTTTCTTTCAGCATCATCTGCTTCTTTGGACTTCTCACTTTGGTGAACTCAAATAACAGTCCTCTACGCACTGCATCTCGTATTTTGATTTCCTCACTTAGTTGCTTTAACGCGTCTTTCAGCTGCGCCATTTCTTGTCTCGCAAGCCTGTGCTCTTCCCGGTTATGACTGTCAACGGTTTGCACCGCATCGGTAATTTCGAAGCGCGAGTGCTCTTCTCCCACCGCGGTGTTTGTTTGATCATGCATCTCTGCCAGCTCACCTGTGTCGTTGTAGCTCATTTTGGAACACACTCCGGTTATTGACTACAGCGTCAAGAAAGCTTCTGACCTGTCATCGAAGCGTTCAATGCAATCGGGGCTATTGTAGTGATAAACAGAGCTGTCAGATTTCTGCCATATTACCCTATCAATGCTTTCTCCCAAACCTAAGGAGTAGCGCAACTTACCTCAGGCCTACGATGATATGCAAATTCAACTCGTCCCGGAATCCGGCTAGTTGCTTCTCAAGCACTGAATCGCCGCAGCTCCGAAGCTCGCTCGATAACTCGAGTAGGTGCTGTGTCGCCATCTCCATGTTAGTGTTTTCTGGGAGTGCCACATTAACAGAGATAGAGCCGCCGTGACTTTGAAAGTATCTTGCTTGCGAAATCAACGAATTAGACGATGTTGCCTATAAGAACTACCGTACTGAGAGGGTCTAGTACCATTTTGTCAAGGTCCCAGGCTGAGAGATAGAAACGAGATAGGAATAGCAAGTCTTGTAATGTGTCCAGAGAATGTATCGGCCTTGGAAGAAACTTTTGTTGGGTTCCACAGAACTCGAAGAAGGCATCCAATTACTGCCGTATATAGTCATCATGGTTCTGCCATACGGCGGAATTAACCTGCAGTATGCACCTCAGTTGGCTATGCTTGCTTGTTTGAAGGCCTCACTCTAACAGAGTGTCCTAGGACCAAAACTTGGGTTCTTGTTATATAATTTTCATGAGTATTACTGAACCGAGCATAAAGGTTCGTACTTCACGCGTTACAAAGTGCTGTCCGGTACGTAGAAACTCCTATTTCGTTACGCATCACAGCGATTCTGTCCGTAGTTGCTAGGGTACGTTAAATGGTTGTCACAAAGGCGTGAGTAGTCTGGGGTTGAAGAACTGCGGCTGATTGCTGTATTATCGAAGTGTAAATGAGCCTTTTCATAGGTCATAATGTTTATGTGAACCTTTCACTACACAGGAAATCTCTACCCTATTTTCTGCGCTTTGAAATCAGTGTCCAACTATGGTTCCTCAAGTAATCCCAAATCATACTCACCTAATCCTGTCCGTTACAATCAGAAATTTCATGTCACACTACCTCTGATTGACAATGAAAAGATGTCACAGAGGGGCGGATCTAAAACAAAAGCGTCACGGCCAGCAGCCTGTCCGAACCATTATTCTCGGTACAGTACTTGGGGGTTCGCTCACGGAAAGGCACTTATTCCCGCCCCTAACCCACCACATTTGTACCTACTGAGATTGACACGATAACTTACGGGTGGGGGGATAGAGTTGGTTAGATCTAGAAGGACAGTTGCAAGCATGAATGGTGTTGTGCGGCGGAGATGGAGCGAGCTTGTTGGAACAAGTTTTCGATCATTACCTTAGCAGCCCCCAATCTTTTTGCAATGAGTGGAAGGATTCCCGGGGATATTCGTAAGCTCGCATTCGTAGTTTTACAGGGGCTGGCACATACCATAAGAAAAAGAGTCTTTTTTTGATGACGGCCCTAAGTAGGTTTTGATTGTATAACCGTTTTTCGCCATCTATCGACTATACCTAAATGGTACCTAAATGGTTTCACTACGGTTTATAAGGACAACCTACTTAAGGCCGTCATCAAAAATCTCCCTTCTTTCATACTGTGCATACATATACTTGCAGCCATGGTTAGATGGATGATTTTAGCTGATAAGATTAAATTCATTTAGGTTAACTCTTTTGGCTTGGTGGCTTCGCTAGAGTACGCTGGAGTGAAAAAATAGTGGGAATAGACCTCATCTTTGATTCCCATTTTTAGTTACATGCAGTATTCGGCGACAAACCCGATGTTGTATGAACACTCCTTTTGGAATCCACATAGCCACCGGCAAGTTGAATTAGCGGAGGCATCCTACAACCATCAACGCCAGATTCAAATTGCAGAAAGCATCCACTCCGTCGTACAAAAAAAAACAAGAAAAGAAACACTTAAATCACGACCTAATCTTCTTCACCAGCACCAATGAAGCGGAGCAAATCCAAAAAAGCCAAGCAGCAACTTCCAGTACCAACGCCGCAAAGCTCATATTTTTCTCCGGAATCTGATACCAATCTATCAACGACCTGGCTATTAACACCCCGACGCAGCAGCGATAAATAACTTGGCATAGCCCCGGGTGGAATGTAGCGCAAGCTAGAAGGCTGGAAAAACGCAGAGTGATCAAAAACACGACCAATCTTCGTGCACACCAGATGACGAAGAAATGAAGCATTTTAAATAATTGCATGTATTGGACGAAAGCAGCCCAGAGCTGTTCGTGCTCTGTGAAGGGGAGTTGAAACAAGTGACGAGCATTGATGGAGAGAGGTGGCGGCTCTAATATAGTTTTCAATTCCTTTTGGCATTCGTATGTAAAGTTGGACCTGCCCTAACATTCTTAGCACAGAAGAAAGCTGAAACATAGGTGAAATACCTTATTCTTCTCACATTCCACTCGAAAATCTCTTCTAGCTGTCCACCTCTGCAGAGCGAGGTCCTGCAGAGCTAGGCTACGTCCGTCCTCAGAAAGAGAAACCCCACGGGCTGCATATACTGCAGAAACTGCGATTCCAAGTATCGCGATAGTGGTTGTGATAGCTAGTGCGGTTGTATTGCGGGAAACGAACACATGTATGCTTCGCCAGATGGATGAACCGGGTGGTGGGATATTCGTGACGGGAAGGGGTAGGGAAGTTAGATTAGCGGATATGTTGTGTTGTGTGCTGTGGGGTGTGCCGGGCATCGACATAGAAGCTTGGGTGTTCGGGTACGATGGTGGTGATGGTGGTGGTACTCGAGTTGAATGCGGGTTGGGGGAACGTGTCCCAGGGATTATGGGAGAAGGAGGTGTTACAGGCATTTCAGCAGTGCGAGTGTGAAGGGGTCTTTAAGGGTATTTAGCAGGATTTGGCCATGTTTTATAAGTAGACAAGTATTCATTCGTGGCATAATTGCAACAGGCGTGTCACTGGGCCATAGAGAAGGCAGACGTGTGCGAAAAAGCAAAGGTTTATATCCTGTGGGCATGAGTTGGCCAAACACAACATCCGTCCCGAGACACCGACCAATTAAGTTCTTGGAATAACATGTTGTCGTCGCCACGACTACCCCTAACCAACCAAATTTTTGGTGGACAACGACCAGATGGTCGTAATTAAATCACGGGATTCCTGATTGTCGAATTATTTCCATCTCTCGCACAGTAGGTGTTATGATGAGACAAACTGAGAAGCGTACCACAAATTGGACAGCACATCTCAACGTCGGATGTTGGCTGGGTCGCCACCAGTTGCGTCGATGCATGTCGCAGTGCTTTCTTTTTGCACCCCTAACCCGGAAGCGGAGAAGAAGAAAAAGCCTTTCCTCTGATGAAATAGAATGCTTGAACCTGTACATCTATAGACGCTAAATGAGAAACTGGACTTCCGCTCATAAAATAGAAAGCTCGTCGGCAATTGACGATGCGATGTACTCCAGAGGTTTGCATTGAACAATTTGGCATTTCAGCGATGCATCTCTCTACCACATCATGCATTGGGGTAATACTAGGCAGATTTGCTCACTTCTCTCCTCACGGCTGTTTTATTCGTTGTTTTTTTCGCCGCGCAATGTATGACTGTCCAACTGATTGGGTGTTCTGACCGCCCTATATGCAATCGATCTAACCCGGCTGTGGTTAATGATAACTAGCAAACCACCATATCCCATTAAAAACGGGTAGTTATGTCTGCTGATTTCTATCCCCAAATCTTCCCTGACTTGCTAAACTAGAAATTTGAGATGCTGATCAATAAACATGGCCAATAAACAGCTTTGGTTTTGCTCAGCTTGTGAAACGTTGATGTGACCAGTGAGTTGGCCGGTTGCGCATTTCCACTTATTTCGTCACCATGCGTGCGCAGAATATGGTCTGTTCAGGTTTGCGATTCTTCCGATAACATTACTATTTCTTTGGTTTTCTTTAGTCCTCCTCTATGTTTCCGTTTTTGAAAGTTTGAAAGTGAAAGATTAACGCGCGCGCCAATACCCACTTATCGACAAGGAACTGACATTTGGAAAATAGGAACATCGCCACGTGGAATTTACGGAAGGGTGGATGGATGAAAGGGCACTTTTTGATTTTGCGTGACAACGCCCGGGGGGGGTACCGGGATCTAAGAGAGTAGTAATCTAAGAGAGTAGTAATCTAAGAGAGTGGTAAACTTGAATGGGCCGCTGCGCGACAGCCATCTGCAAAAAGTCGTCTGTGCCAAGATTTTCGCGAGGTTTTTCGGCTTGGTGAGCAGAGCTGCATCAAGTTTCAGCCAGATTTTAGACTAGATTTTAGTTGTGTTCCAAGCGAGATTCTCCTTTCTCACACTCATACATCCAGATACTGCAACAAAACAGTTCTCTCTCCAACCTGTCGAAACGAAACGAGCGAAACGAAACGAGCGAAACGAAACGAGCGAAACGAAACGAGCGAAACGAAACGAGCGAAACGAAACGGCCGAAACGACACGGCCGAAACGAAACGGCCGAAACGAAACGAGCAAACGAGCGGCAGATGGAAACGAAACGAAACGAAACGCGATGTCCAATGCTACTCCATCTGATAAAGCCCTGGTGGCTCAGACAGAAGGAGAGATTCCAAGTTGCTCAACCTGTGAAGGGGACGCAGACCGGACCTTCTCTCTTGACTGCTCTGATGTCACTGGCAGTGATGTCAATGCACCTATGCTTGATGAGGGGACTCAACTCGGACTCAAACTGTCTAGAAAAGAATGACAAATAGTTGAGGATGAGACTCAGAAGCGGCAGAGATTTCTACGCAAAAAGGCTGAAGGCAAGGAAAAGAGAAAAGAGATTCGAGGTGCAATTAAGGAGGCTGAATGATTGGAAGGCCTTGTCGCAGCGGGTTTCCTTCATAGTGAGGCACAGGAACTGCTCAAAGACAAAAAACGCGACGTGAGGATTGTCTACCATCCAAGGTGTCCAGAACGCGCCACCTTTATGAAAGGCCAACAATATGCCCCAAACGACCCTATTTTCTGCAATTTTAAACGTCTCGGTGGACGCGGTAGCGGCTCCATCTACATTCTGGACGAGGACACACATGAGCTTGTTGCAGCAATCAGGATTACCGAAGTCACAGACCTTACACCTGAATCCAAAGCCAAGTTTCAACATATTTTCTCTTACTTCACACGAGATAAAGGCTTCCACCCCTCTGTTGCCAACAATCATGCAATGGTAGGAGGAGGTATGCGTGCCAT